>Ga0310690_10012189_pt1 | contig 10568 bp, 5 predicted proteins | sample AusTroGonzalo_MG_2_FD_207661 | JGI IMG/M metagenome (GOLD analysis project Ga0310690, IMG submission 207661) | Bovine rumen microbial communities from tropical cattle in Woodstock, Queensland, Australia - Gonzalo_04 (v2) (version 2) | ecosystem: Host-associated > Mammals > Digestive system >...
TCCAAATTAAACATCTGACACTCACCCTCGGATACGATACTTTGGATGTTTATATTGATAAAAAATATGCCCCGGGTTCTTGCGAATACGAAGTCGTCAAGGAGCATGAAAACTACCATGTTCGCGTGTCTCAAGAAGCCATGTCTTTTTTCCGTCCAGACGTTGACCGAGCTCTTAAAACGGCGCTACAGCACATTCAACCCATTTATGTACACTCTCAAGACGAAGCGCAAGCGGCTTTCCAACGCCAATTTCAACAAGTGATTCGTGAACTTCAACCGACCATTGACCACATCAACAAGAAAATAGCCGAAAAAAACTATATAATCGATACGCCGGAATCATATGCGGAAACAACGGCTTTATGCAGGCATTGGTAGGTTTTTCACTAATTTACATCTTCCCCTTTCCATAAAATAAAAAAATAGGCTTTTTTTATGCACAAGTATGCATAAAATATATTGACTTATGCCAAAAAAGAGAATAGAAAACAATTTAAGTAGGTATAAATCGGTTAATAATTGCTCTACAAAGGCTATCAACGGCACTTAAAATCGATAATTGGTTTATGTTAAGGAGAACTGTGAATGACAACGAAAGAAATATCTGCCAATGTAGTAAAAATGGCCTCTGCTTTGCTCTGTAGGGTGATTTCAATCGGCCTTGTTTCATCAATGTTTCTTGCACCATTGGCTGAAGCTGCCAATATCAGTTCCGCTACACGCGCCAAACGGGCTATCTACCAATACGCGTATAAAGGTGATTTAAATGCCCTTAATCGACTAAAAGCGCGTGGAATTTCTTTAGATACTCCTGACGAAAAAGGAAATACAGCTCTCTGTTCTGCGGTTCATTTCCGAAATGTGGCCGTTTATAATACCTTAGTAGAAGCTGGTGCTGATCTTAATGCCGATTGTATGAACGATATTCCTAAGGAAAATGTAGACCGTTTTTGTATGAACCAAAATTTAGCTGATCGCTCCATTTGTTCTTCTGTGATTGGAGGTTCAGATGGAACTGGTATATCCGCAACCACATTAGTCCTGGATGCAGCAGCCGTTGGTGTTGTGGGTGTTGCAGCTGCAGCTGCTATCAGCGGACATGGTGGTGGCGGCGGTGGAGAAGATCCCTCGGCCGCTTGTACGACGGAAGCTGACTGTAACAACCATGGTTCATGCACTGACGGGGCCTGCGTCTGCAAAGACGGGTGGAGCGGAACACACTGCGAAATAGATCCTGCCTGTGCTGGTATTGATTGCGGCGCTCATGGTTCTTGCTCTGCCGGCGCCTGTGTTTGCACAGACGGATGGAGTGGCACAAATTGTGAAATAGAACCGGCCTGTGCCGGTGTTGATTGCGGTGCTCACGGTTCTTGTTCCGGCGGCATTTGTACCTGTACAGACGACTATACCGGATCGCACTGTGAAATAGCCCCTGATACCTGTAAAGATATTGATTGCGGGAAACACGGGGTTTGTAATGCGGGTAAATGCACTTGCACAGAAGGATACAGTGGTGATTTTTGCACTATTGAACCCGATCCATGCTATGCTGTTTCATGTGGGGCTCATGGGACATGTGATCCAACAATTATAAAAGATGGGAAAGGGACTTGTATCTGTGAACCAGAATGGGGTGGAGATAACTGCGAAATCCCCCCAATTACAAAAGTCCCCGGCACAGATGCCATCTTGATTGAGGAAGCAACCCTTTGTGATGCGGATAAAGGTTACATGCTAATTAACGGTGTTTGCACAAAACCTTTTTCGACTTACACTGAAGGAACGGACACAACAGCCATTTCCTTAACACCAGACAGCTCCGCTGATGAATGGGCTGTTGTTACCAATGTCGATCCAACAGATGTCAAAAAATACCCTTCAAGATCGGCTTATTTAGCCGAATTTGGCGGTTCTGTAGCAAATGAAGGAACTATTGATTGGACGGGTAAAACAACCCAACAAGTTGTCATGTGGGCAAACGGCGTTTCCAAAGATGCCATCACACCAGATGGTAAAAACGTTACCTTATCGGAAGCCTCCTCCGCAACTAATACAAAAACAGGCACCATTAATGCAACTGAAACGACAACCACACAAGCAGGTGTTATTGCGATGAAAGCAACTTCTGCTGGATCAATCAAAAATGACGGAACAATTAACGTTACATCTCTTTCTCCAAACTATTCCGCCGCCATGGACGCTTCTCGCTATAAAGAAAATGCAGCTAATTCAGGGGGAAATGTTGAAAACACAGGAACAATTAACTTAATTGCCAAAGAAAAAACACAACAATTAGCTGGTATTGATTCTCTAGATCGAATTATTCTTAACAATCATGGATCAAAAATCAATATAACATTGGATAAAGCCACCGATGCTCCTACCGAAGTCGGTGAAATCGTCGGCATGAGGGGGGCAATGGCCGTTAACCGCGGGACAATTTCCGTCGCGGCTAATAATACCCTTGCTACCGAAGATGTCATCCACGCAGCGGTCAAGGCTATGGAAGCTGCCCCAAATGGTTCAGTCTATAATGATGGTGTCATCAATCTGAATTTGACCAATATCAAGCGGAGTCTTTACGGATTATGTACTGATGCTGGTGGAGCCGGAACAAAAGCCGTTAATAACGGCACTATCAATGTTACTGGCACCCTATTTAATGGGAAAGATGAAGCGGGGAAAGAAATCGGTAAACAAGTTTATCTGATGGGTTCCGGGGACGGGACAACAACCTTAATCAACGAAGGGACAATAATGGTTGGGGAACAGAATGCATTGGATCTAACAGATAAGTCCGGCTATTTGGACGTTTCAAATGGCGGTTATTTATACGTAATGGACGGTGGTGTTCAGGGGACACTCACAAATAACCAAAAGATCAACCTCTACCTAAAAAGTTCCGGAACAAGTAGCCCTTTCCACATTTCGGCAATGATTACACTTCAAGGTTCCGCCACAAATAATGGTATAATTAAGGCTGATCTGGCCGGTTCAACAAACTCCGCCTCTACATTTTACGCTATGGATACATCGGCTTCTCAAGTTCTCACTTTAGAAAACAATGGCATCATTGAAATCACATCCAGCCTTGACAAGGTTAGCTTAGCCGCATTAAACACGCAAAATAAGGATGCCTTAAAAACAAATGGTAAGATGGGTAAAATTTACATAACAAGTACCGCCAATAATTCCAGTATGTCTATCACAGAAGGTTCAGGTGTCACCACCAATGAGGGGTGGGTTAAATTAACCCATAATGGTGGTAGTGGAAATATAACAGGAGTTCATGGAGGAAATCGCGGTTCTATTTACATTTGGGCAAACAACATGATTGAAACGTCCAATATTTCTGGCGGTAGGAGCTCTGGGCATGTATCCGGTGCACCTTCTGCGGATGATGAAAAAGGGGTAATTAAGATTGAGCTCGATGGGTCAACTTATGGCAAAGTTTATGGATATGAATATACTGGAAACTACGACTATCGGCTTTCAAATTATATTGATATTACAGCAAAGAACTCAGATCGATATGGGGATATATATGTTTCTGGTATGTATTCCAGCACCCCATCAATCCAAGCAGGGGTAATTGGTACCGGAACACTGGTGCGTGGAGGTGACACCTATATTAATGTTTATGATAGCCCTAACGGAACAACCCAAGTTTGGGGGCTATATGGTGTTGACAACAGTGTTCGGAATGATGCCGTTCTCAACCTGAATGTTACAGCAAAAAATACCACATCTGGCTACGCAACTCAAGTTATCGGTATGGAAACACTCGATACCTACCCACGCTATGTGCATAAACAATATTCTGCTATTAATAACAACACCATCCGCATCAAATACGAAGGGGATACGTATTCTCAAACAGATACCAATCCGAATATTCCGTTTGATGTCGTCGGTATGGCAACAAATTCATATGCTGAAAACAAAGGCGATATCACTATTGACACAAAGGATGCCCCAAATGCTAAAGTAGCAGGCATGGTTGCCTATAATGGCGGTGTCATTGTTAATACAGGGAAGATTATCTTTAACGGAAATGCCGATAACTTTACTCCCTTCTATGCCGTTGGCGACCGAGAGATTATCACATCTACTCGGAAAGAAAAAGATGGTTCTATAACGGTCCTTTCTTGGGAAAAGGCCTATGCTACCGTACATAATTCAGGAAAGGTTTATATCAATGGAAACAAAGATGATGACCCCTCCAAACTCTACACAGGCAATTTTTATGAAGGATCATCTGATTGGGCTAGATCTTTATATAACCTAGATGAAGGCTCCGGTCAATACGTATTGGACGATGAAGTACGTATTCATGACCCCGATAGACCAGATCTTTGGGAATGGTATAGTTCGGCAACTCCTGCAAAAGACGAACCTGAAGAGAAAGATGTTGAACCAACCGCCCCCGACTATTCAGCCAGTAAAACCTACCGTATTGCCAAGCAAATGGGCTATATTTCTGAAATAGGCGGTGTTTTCAGCGTTGAAGGCTATCAACTGGCCGGAGATGTAACAGCTGGTGCTTCCTTAGCAATGGGCGGCAACCAAGATGTCTATATCGGTAACGGTCAAGGGGAGGGAGCCTTCATCGGAAACGGCGATTCATCATTGCTGAATATTACCTCCGAATCACCTTTATTTGAAGCCTCTTATCAAAATAACGCCAATAATGCCAACGGATTGGACATTGTCTTAACCCGTAAATCCTTTAATGAGGTTGTTTCAAATGACAGCCTTGCAGCTTTCTTAGAGGCCAACTACACAGCAGGTCGAAATGAAGCTTTCTTTGATAAATTGAAAGCTTTTGGAGATAAAGCTGCACTATCAAACAGCCTTGACAAACTGATGGGAAAAGATATGTTGACTCGGTTCAATTACGAAGATTTAACCATGATGCGTGAATTAAACTTCGACATGAACAAACAGCTCTTCCATAACAAAGAGCAAGCCTTCAGTACAGCCGGATTTATCAGCCCAATGGCTTTCCGTGGCGATACCGGTTCCAACAGCCGTTATAGCTTGTTCAACAAACGTTCGGGCGCATTATCTGTTGGATTAGGCGTTGCCTTTACCAATATTAAGAGCAATGACGCCCATAATGACGATGACCGACAAGATACCATGTATCAATTGATTGTTCCGATTGGATATCGGTTCAATGGCTTTAATTTGATGACTTCTCCTCGAATTGGTTATGCTCGTGGTACCTATGATCGAACAGGGTTCGATGACCAAAATTATGATGGCCACATTGAAAAACGTGTTTTCGGCTTGATGAATGAAGCTCGCTATCCGATCACACTCGGTAACTGGACTTTGGAACCTGCCGCTGAGTTCAATGTTTTAGGCTATACACAACGGGGACATGAGGATGCGAAAGAGTATAGTCTCTACATTAAATCACAAAAGACCTATTCTGTTGAAACAGGTTTAGGCCTCTATCTGGGACAAGAGAAAGAACTTTCTCCAAACACTCGCCTCAACTTATTAGCAGGCGTCGCCGTTTACCACGAATTTGCAGATCCGTATAAGATGGAACTCGGTATGGCCGGTATGGATGGTTCATTCACACTGCGTGATGAAAATCGTTCTGATAACCGTGGCGTTATCCGTTTGGGTGTTGATTATCAACGCAATAATTACTCCCTCTACGGATCTGTCATGTCATACATCGATCGTGAGGTCAGATCCGCCATTAAAACCGGATTTAAATGGTCTTTTTAACTTGTAACTCGAAAGGAGAAAAAATATGAAGAAACTCTTGTTAACTGCAACTGCCCTCTGTTTGTTATCCGTTGGCGCAGAAGCCCAATATTACGGCAACTCTTACGGCCAACCAAGGTATAATCAATACGGCGGCGGGTATAGTCGTCAACAAGGGCAGAGCTACCAAAGACAAGGACAAAACTACCAAAGATCATCCCAACAACGAGAATACCGGAGTGGCACAAACCAACGCACACAACAAAGGAAGAAAAAATCATTCTATGTAACACCGCGCTTGGGATATGGTGGTACTTTCGGCTGGGATGACAGCGATATTGATACACCTTGGTCGCCAATTCTTGGCGTAGCGGTCGGTGCCTATTTCAACAAATTCCGTGTGGAAGGTGAAATTGACTACCACATGAAAAAGGAAATTTATTCTGTAAGTTATCCCTGGGGAAGCTCAAAGGCTGAATACTCTCAATTGGATTTCGGCGTAAACGGCTACTATGATTTCGGGAAAGGTAGCATTCGTCCCTTTGTCGGTGCCGGTGCCGGTCTCTCCAGATTAAAAGTTGAAGCAACTGCAACAGGCTGGGGTTATAAAGCTAATGCTTCTTGGACTAAAACACCATTTACATTGTCTGCAATGGCCGGTTGCACATTTGACATCACTGATATGATGGCCTTTGAAATCATGGGACGCGGCCGCTATATCTTTGTGAAAGAGGCCGGATACAACCTGGAAGGTATCGCCGGGTTAAGGTTCAGCTTCTAACACATGTTCGTAAAACAAGCCTTGCCTCTTTTCGGGCGGGGCTTTTTCTTAACTTCATCAAAAAATCCCCCACCAGCCGGCAGGGGATTTTTCATTCTGATAACTTTAGAACTTGTATTGAACTTGAACACCCAAGATATTGGATTGTAAGTTCTTATACTTCGCATGGATCTTCAATGGATCTTCTGAAGATACCCCAGTTTTTCCAATCATGTGAGCATAGGCCACATCAAATTGCCAGTTATTCAAAATATAACTAGCGCCGACGCTCATCCACCAACGATCATTGTCAGGGATACGGAATGTCCGACGATCTGGCTTATGCGTTGGTGATTCATCCCAACCGCCACCACACCGGAAAGTCCAATTCTTGTTGTAATACCAGTCTGCACCGGCCGTTAAAGTCCAAGTGTTAGCATACCGATAGTCTGTGTATTTCTCCCCATCCGTCGGGATACCGGCACTCCGTACTGAGAAGTTCGGAAATGACGAGGTCCAGTGTGTCCACCGGGCTGTTCCTGAGAAACCGACGTCTTTATACCGATGATAGGCCGAGAATGTAATTGTTTCAGGTAAATCCGGATTTGCATTCACACTATAGGAACCCGGAGCAACCGCATCCATATCTATCACGCCTGGGACATAAACAGCGTTGTTACCTGTTGTCTTAAACAACCCTTTGGCTCGTTGAGCAGAACGTAGCCGATAAGATAACCCAAACCGCGTATCTTTATCTACTTCATACATGACACCCAATGTTCCTGTTTGTGTCCAACCATGCACATTGAAATTAATTTCTCTATCTCCAAGACCAATTGGTAACCCCGGAATTCCCGCAGGTATGGTTTGTGTCATACGGCCATAGATATAACGCAAAATAGCACTGGCACCCACGGACCAATGTTCATCCAATTTATAGGCGGCTGATAAGTTAAAATCAACAATATCTAATTTCGATAAAACTGCCGAATCAGACCCAAACCAATTAGATTTATATTCGGTTTTCAAGCCATAAGGCGCATAAATACCTAAACCCAAAAATAATTTATCATTCACATTGTATTGTGCGAAACCGGCCGGAATCGGTTGCCAAAAATCCATTTTGGCCTTTTTGCCTTCATTTTGTGATCCCAAAATGCTTGTTCCAACACCGACTAAATCCGATTTTAAATTAATCATGGAAAAAGCTTGTTGAACACCTGATTTTTTCATCAGTGTCATACCGGCTGGGTTAAACGCGATGGCGGAATAATCGTCGCCCATAATACCTTGTCCGGCATAAGCGCGCCCCAAACCCGTTACGGAATAATCGTTCAATTGATAGCTGCCGGCGTATGCAGAACCTGCAATAGCTAAAACCGCCAAACCAGCTACACAAGAATAAATACGTTTCATGAAAAACTCCTTTTCTAAATTTGAAACGGGTTTATCTTAACCCCTTCATAATAAAAATGCAACAAAAATGTCATAAAAATGTCATATTCATACTAACATATGGAAAAATATATGAATTTATATACGAAAGAAGGTCTTGTATCCCCTTTTTACCGTAGCCATGTAGTTAAAAATAACCCAAAAGGAGAGCCTTCATGAACATATCCACATCCGATACCACATCCACTTCTACCAATCCCCCTCTTATTGGCGATTCCGCACCGGCTTTTAATGCAGAAACAACTACGGGGACAATCCACTTTCCCAAAGATTACCTCGGCAAGTGGGTTATTTTATTCAGCCATCCGGCCGATTTTTCCCCCGTTTGCACAACCGAAGTCGTTGCGTTAGCCAACCTAGCACACGAATGCCGAAACCTTAATACAGAAATTATCGGCCTTTCGGTCAATAGCCTTTCCAGTCATATCGGTTGGCTATATGCCATTCAGGAACAAGTTCGCTTTCGCGGACTCAGCAATATCAAAATTACTTTTCCTCTCATTGCAGACCTCTCGCAAACAATCGCTAGACGCTATGGCATGATTCATCCCAAAGAAGATAACACCAGAACAATACGGGCGGTCTATTTCATTGATCCGGACGGCATTATCCGAACAATCTTGTATTATCCGACATCTACCGGCCGCCATTTTGGAGAAATCTTACGCATTCTCATCAGCCTTCAAACCGCCGACGCCTTTCATGTATCCACGCCGGCTGATTGGCAACCTGGCGATGACGTGATTCAAAAAAATCCCGATACCTTATCCGAAGCAGAGGTGGTCGCCAAAGCAAATGCCGACACAACAGACGCTTGGTTTTTAACCTTGGATAAGCTTCCAAAAGAAACCATTTTTAAAAAATTAAAGAGTAAAAAATAAAGACGTTTCAACCATTATATAGACCTATACCCTACTCTTATTTTTATTTGACATTTCTTGATTTTTTCGGCATAGATAATCTTATCAGGAAAGGAAATCGCCGTATGGAACAGGAATTGAATAAAATAAAAGAGCAATGCTTGAACTGCCAAAAGTGTCCATTAGGGCAAACCCGAACCAATATTGTGTTTTCCGATGGTATCCCCAACCATAAAATGATGCTGATTGGCGAAGCCCCCGGCTTTAATGAAGATCAAACCGGAAAACCTTTTGTCGGCCGCGCCGGACAACTATTAGACAAGATTTTTGCCTCTGTCGGCCTTTCTCGTGAAAAAGATGTTTATATCTGTAACACCCTGAAATGTCGGCCCCCGGATAATCGAGATCCGCTTCCTTCCGAAAAAGAAGCCTGTCGCCCTTACTTGGATGCCCAACTGGAAATTTTAAAACCGCGCATTATTATTTTGTGCGGACGGGTTGCCCTCACCTCCTTTCTGACAAGCGAAAAAAGCATTAGTAAAATCCGCGGACAGTGGTTTGATGGTCCTTATGGTGCCAAAATGATGCCGATTTTCCATCCGTCCTATTTGCTGCGCAACCAGTCTAAAGCTGTCGGTTCGCCCAAATGGCTAATGTGGCAAGATATCAAGGAAATTAAAAGAGCTTACGATGAGTTGGGGTAAAATAATTATGCTACTTATATTTACAACAGTTATGGTATTTGTATCCATTGCCGTTTCGGCTTTGATTACGGTACGTTGCACGGCGACCACCGACCTATCCGGCTGGACAAGAATTTTGATTGGTTGTGGTATTGCCCTTATTTTTGTTTCCCCTTTTTTGCTTCGGTATCCTAGCACACCAGGTAGCGGCTCAATATACAATGCCTTAACTTACATTACCTACTTTTTATTTGTGTGCGTCTTTTTATTCTTCTGCCTCATGATTGCGCGAGACATCACTTGGATTATCGGTAAGTGGCTTATCCCCGCCCTCCCATCACCATTTAGAGCTACCGTCGTAGCTAAAGCTAACCTTGCATTGTTGTTTCTTGTTATCGCACTATCCGCCTATTCTTTGTACGAAGGCATGCGCGTCCCCCGTATTAAGGAAGTAACACTTTATTCAACTAAGATTACCTCACCGCTTAAAATCGTTTCTCTGCCGGATATTCACATTCATCGTGCGCTATCTGCCCGAAAACTGAAAGGGATTATTCAGGCAACAAACAATCTAAAACCGGATATTATTGCACTGCCTGGTGATATTATTGATGATCGGGCGGATACCATTAAGGATTTGGTTTCCTTATTACATGAATTTAAATCATCTTTGGGCACTTATGTGACCGACGGAAATCATGAGATTTACACCGGTACAAAGGAAGCACAGCATCAATTCAAAAAAGAAAGAATTACCTATCTCCATAATGAAGCACAACGCGTCCGACCGGATGTGATTGTTGTCGGTGTTCCGGATATACAAAGTAGCCGAATCGGATTACCACCGGATATGAAAAAAGCACTTCCTCAAACGGATAGTTTTACTATTTTACTGGCTCACTCCCCAAAAATGTTTGACATGCCAGACAATACAGCTGACTTACAATTATCGGGACATACACATGGCGGACAAATTTTCCCATTTCATATTTTAACTTGGCTATCCAACCATCATTATTTGGCCGGCCTATATCAAGACGGGAATAGAAATCTCTACGTTTCCCGGGGCGCCGGACAATGGGGG
>Ga0310690_10012190_pt1 | contig 10567 bp, 5 predicted proteins | sample AusTroGonzalo_MG_2_FD_207661 | JGI IMG/M metagenome (GOLD analysis project Ga0310690, IMG submission 207661) | Bovine rumen microbial communities from tropical cattle in Woodstock, Queensland, Australia - Gonzalo_04 (v2) (version 2) | ecosystem: Host-associated > Mammals > Digestive system >...
ATTTATTAAAACACCTTTTTAATTTTGCATTTCTTATTAGCAAAATTGAAAAGTATGTACAAAATAACCAAACATCCTATTTTAGACATCGCCGAGGGCGAGTCAGTAGAGTTTATTTATGACGGAAAGAAAGTGGTTGGCAAGAAAGGCTACACCATCGCTGCCGCTTTGCATCAGGCTGGTTTTCCTGTTCATAGCCATAGCCTCGACGGTCGCAACCGAAGCCTTAACTGCGGCATCGGAAAGTGCGGCGCCTGCGAGATGCTTGTCGACGGCAAGATCCGCCGTATCTGCATCACTTTGGTGGACGGAGTGAAGGAAGTGAAGCCTATCAACAACGAGGCTAACGTGCTTCCGGAGGCTAAAGAACTGCAGCCACGCGAGGTGAAGGTCTACAAGACACAGGTCGCCATCATCGGTGCCGGTCCTGCAGGTCTCGCTTGCCGCGAACAGCTTAATAAACTTGGCATCAGCAATGTCGTGATTGACAACAACGCTCGTATCGGCGGTCAGTTTAACATGCAGACACACCAGTTCTTCTTCTTCGAGAAGGAGCAGAAGTTCGGTGGCATGCGTGGTTTCGACATCGCGAAGACTCTGGCTGGCGACAACCACGAAGGCATACTGCTGAATAATGTTGTTTGGGACTTGCTCGAAGGCAAACGCATAGCTATCAAGAACATAGTGACACAGGAGATGGCATATATCGACGCTGAACATCTTGTCGTTGCTACAGGTGCAGTGCCGTTTATGCCTACATTTGAAAACGACGACCTTCCAGGCGTGTACACCGCTGCTGTGTTCCAGAAGATGATGAACCAGGAGCATACGTTGCTTGGTAAGAAGGTTCTGACGGTAGGTGCAGGAAACATTGGTTATTTGACATCATATCAAGGAATGCAGGCTGGCGCAACAATCAAGGCTATCATCGAGGGTATGGACCATGAAGGCGGCTTCCCGGTGCAGGCTAACCGCGTGCGCAGACTCGGCATCCCGATCATGACATCGCATATCCTGTTGAAGGCTATCCCTAACAAAGACCATACTGGCATCGTGGGCGCAGTCATCGCTAAATGCGAGAACTTCAAGCCGATTCCGGGAACAGAACAGATTATCGACGACATCGACATCATCAATATCTGCACAGGCTTGATTCCTGACAGCCAGCTGTTGATGAAAGGTCGCGAGGTGTTCGGTCTTAATACATACGGCGCAGGTGATGCTATCCGTATTGGCGAAGGCACAAGCGCTGTTTTGCGCGGCAAGCAAGTAGCTTTTGAGGTGGCACAGAACATGGGAATGAGATTCAATTATGACGAATATCTTGAGATTTCAAAGCAGTATATAGAGTCGCAGCAGCATCCTGTCAGAGTGTTGAAAGAGCCTCACAAGCCGACAGCTGAAAGAATGGTGGCGAAACCTTTCGTCATCGCTGACTGCGTTTACGGATTCGCTTGCAACCCGTGCTCGTTCTCATGTCCACAGGGCGCTATCACGAAGTCGAGCACAAACACCGTGCCGGTAATCGATTACGACAAGTGCATCGGCTGTATGAACTGCGTGAACCACTGCCCGGGCTTAGCAATCTTCGGCTATGACATGCAGAAGAGCATGCTGTTCCTGCCTGTTGAATATGAAGTAAACGAAGGCGTCGAGGTGTTCCTCGTTGACGACAACGGCAAGAAAGTGGGCGAGGGCGTCGTTGAGAAGGTTCTCAAGAAGAACAACAAGACCAACGTGGCCCGCGTGATTGCCAAGGATGTGACACGCGACAAACTGACCGAGGCACGTGGTTTCATCGTGAAGGAAAACTATCCGAAACCGATAGCATTCAAGCCTTTGAAAGAAGTTGAATCAGAGACATACGTCTGCCACTGCGAGGATATCAAATTGGATAAAGTGTTGAGCGTCATCGGTGACCGTAAGACCATCTCGGTTGACGAGTTGAAACATATCACACGTATGGGTATGGGTCCGTGCCGTGGCAAGCGTTGTATCCCACGCGCACGCCAGATCTTGCGTTCATACGGCATCGAGTTGGTTGGCGACGCCACTCCACGTGCTCCTCTTTCAAATCAGGTGAGCCTGGATGACTTGTACAACCCGAAGACCAAGGAAACGTTTATCTTCCCGAAGATGAACGACGTTAAGAAAGAGAAGGTCGAGGTGTTCATCGCCGGTGGCGGTATCGCTGGTAGTGCTTTGTTCCGTTACTTCTCGGAAGCCGGCAAGAAGCCTGTGATGATCAACTATAGCCGTGGTGCTTCATGGCGTTGCATCGGTGGTGGCCGTCCGGCATTCTCGAACCCGGATATCGCTGATATCGCTGTGCACAACCACGAGATTTTCAAGAACATGCAGAAGGTGCATAACATCAACTACCATCTGACACATTACGTCAACTTGGTGCATGATGAGGCAACCTATAAATCACTCGACGCATCACGCGCATGGAGCGATGCATATATGATCGACCGCAAGGACTTCAAGAAAGAGATTTCACCATTGTGGGACGATAAAAAAGACACCTACAGCCATGCTTTGATCACCCGTGACTGCTGGCAGGCTACGCCAGGTCGTGTTATCGACTACATCAGAGGCATTGGTGTGCAGAATGGCGGTCGTTATTTCGAGGACTGCGAGTTGTTGCACGTCCAGAAAGTCGGCGGACACTATGTGACTTTGGTGCGCACCCATGAAGGCGCCTATGTTGAATATACCTGCGACCACTTCGTCAACGCGATGGGATGGGGTGCTGAGAAATTCAACGACATGCTCGGATTGGACACCGGTTTGTATCCTGTCAAGCACCAGGCGTTCATCACACGCCGTCTGCCTATGATGGGACCTAACGGAGGACCACTCGACATGATCATCGACCGTCGTCACTACAAAGGATTCAGCGCTGTTTACGGACAGCAGTGGGCGCATACAGGTCAGATCATCGGTTGCGCAAGCCCTGACACCGACGCATACGAGGCACGCCAGAACATCAAGTACAACAGCAAGGAGTTCTTGGAGATAGTTTCTGAGGTCTTCGCAGAGTGGATTCCGAACCTCGGCGAGGTCAGCTTCTTGGCATGTTGGGCTGGTCGTTACACCGAGCCGCGTTACATCGTCGACCCGGAGGTCGGTCTGTTGACAGGTCTGCGTGGCCACGGCTTCATGCTCGGTCAGTATCTGGCTAAGATTTACGTCGACAAATATCTCGGCAAGCCTGTTCCAGGTTACATGGAAGACCTCAAGATTACAGGTAAGGGCTTGAGCGAGAATGCTTTCAAATAAAATAAAATAATGATAATAGACAAACCCGAGGATTATTCTTCGGGTTTTGTTTTTTTAAGTAGTCCTTGAATCCAATCGTAAACAACCTTTGCTGAAAGTGATAAGAGGAACACTTCAAGGAAATATGCAAGTGCGATAACAATAGTTAATAGGGTGTTGTTATAATGCTTCGCAAGACTGATATATTGCCATCTGAACATTCCATGGGTTATAAAAATCATCATCGAAATGCTGCCGATATAGACCATTATGCGGCGTATCATAGTTGGTTTCGGATTCCAACTTATCACTTTGACAAAAATGTAAATCAAAACGTAAGTCACACTCAAGAATGTAAGCGGGAAAAACGCTTCATAAAAGTTACCCAATATGAACACTGTCAGAGCAATTAAGAAAGCCCATATATTTGCGGTGAGGTTTTCTTTTTTGCCAAGATAAATACCGAGGCTAAACTCAGGAAAATGTGCTACGCAATGTTCCATAACAGTAAGTCCGCCGGTAAGATGCCAATTGTTAAGTGCGTAATATACAAACAGATATGATGCGATTGATATTAAAGCAAAGGCTTTGAAACCATATTTTGATATCAATTTATAAAGCAGAGGGAAGAAAATGTAAAGTTGGATTATCAGTCCGAAAAACCACCAAGGACCGCAAAGCATCATGGTCTCTCCGGGAATAAAAAGATGGATGAAAAGTAATTTATAAATCATACTTCTCCACTCTGCAGGTGTTGGTGCGGCGTAAGTCATTGTGATTTTAGATAAGATGAAAGCCACGAGACCAATGAAAAGCAACGGATAGAGCTTTTTAAGGCGGTCGATCATGAAACGTCCCCATGATTTCTCTTTGTTTAAGAATGACTTAGCCAGCCCATAACCGCTGATGAAAATGAATATTTCTACACCGTAATGACCAAGATAGCTGAAAAGTATGTTGACAAATTCCCATGGAGAGTTGGCAAAAGCTTGTATAAATGCTTTGACATGGTCAAGTTTGAAATAAAACTCATTTTCCATGCTGTCGATTGGCTCCATCCAATGAAAGAAATTGTGGAATACTATCAATAAAATAGCTATGCCTTTTATAATGGATGTTTGTTCTTTAGTGAACGATGCTATTGTCGTTTTGTAATTCATCGCCTATCAATTTCAATTGCAAAAATATGAAAAAAAGGTCTTCATATCGTAAAAAAAACTATCTTTGCAAAATTATGAAAAAAAACCTATTTATACGATTATTTGTCGTCGTGACGATAGCGGTTGTAATAAGTACTTTTTATAAATGCAATCGCAATGATGGATTTGTATATCTTGAAGATGATGTTTTTAAAGTAGATGGTGAGACTTTCTTTCCTTTGATGCTTAATTATAAAGTGGATTTGTTGCGTTTTGATAATGATTTGGTGTTTGCAGCAGTTGAGTATTATGACAATCCTCGAGTTTATGAGCCCACTACAAAAGAAGAAGCTGAAGATCAGTTTTCGGGTCATATGAAGCTTGTTGAAGAATTGGGTTTCAATACTGTTAGGATTTGTGTCAATGTCATCAAATATGATGAAAACGGGTATTTTTACATGACGCAGAATGGTCCAGCTTATTTGAAAGAAGATTCAGAAAGAATAATTGATGCATTAAGTAGGATGATTGCCATTGCAGCATCTCATAATCTTAAAGTTATGCTTTTGCTGAAGCCGTCTTGGGATAAAGATCTTGCTGAATTTAACGCTGCATTAATGAAGCATCTGTCCGGTGAGAGGGCTGTTTTTGCTTTTGACCTTATGAATGAACCGCTTTATTTTGACGAGATAAAAGACCGTCCGAAGGCTGATGCGGTGAATTTGGTGAAAGAATGGGTGAATAATGCAAAAAAAGCCGCACCTAATCATTTGGTTACCATCGGATTTGCTGAGCCTATTGAGGTGTTCAGTTGGGATGCGTCGGTTATTCCTGTCGATTTTGTGGAGATTCACACATACAACCCTTTAAGTATACCAAATGAGATATGGTGGTGGAGCCGTTATATTGGTAAACCATGGATGATAGGGGAGACATCTCTTCCGGCGGACAACGATTCGGTGTCGTATGAACAACAACGGCTTCTTGCAGAACAGGCGTATCAGTATGTTATAGATTGCGGAGGCATTGGTTTCGGTTGGTGGGCGTTTCAAGATTTGCCACCATTGTATGGCGTCAACTACGAAGGAATATATTCCGGTATATTGAACCATGAAGGAACGACGACAACAACTGATGGTCACGTGATTCAGGGAACATTGAAACCAGTGGCATATTCGTTCGCAGAATTAAAGTCGTTGAAAAAGGGGACTCCTGTAAAAGCAGTCAATTACTATAATAATTTCGGCTACCATAACGCTGTTATCAGAGGTCGCATTGTGGACAAGAATACTGGCGAGCCTATAGAAGGCGCTGTGGTGAGAGGTTGGGACGAGTGGTGGAGAACGGGTTTGAACACATTTACAGATGAAAATGGAGCCTTCAACCTGTATAGCAATGCTGAGTGTGTGCATTTTGCCATATCGGCAACCGGATATGATACCAAACGTTTTGATTTGCGTCTTGAATATCGAGACAAAAACGGGGAAATCAGTGATTTTACTAATCTCCCAGAACAAAATATCAAATCAAGCATGGTATCGTATGGGAAGTTCTTGAACGATGAGAAGAAACTGTTTGATTTCAAGGAAGATGAGTTCGATAAAGCTGTGATATTTGCCGACATGGGTGTAATAGAATTGAAAATGCTTGAAAAATGAGAAACTTTGATATAAATAAGATATGGAGTGGACTGAGTGTTTGGGCAAAATACGCTTTGTTGTGGTTGCTGCTCGCATTAATACTTCGTCTTGGTTTCTATTTTGTGATGCTGACTGCAGGCTTAATTGAAAGCGCTAAGTTTGTCACTATTCTTTCTGGTGTTTATTTCGACATTGCCGTCGTGCTTGAGGTGAGCGCGATATTGCTAATACCGACATTGGTCGTCAATTGGTTTTTGCCTAAAACGACGAAAGTTTTATATATAGTTTTCATTACACTTTATGTAGTGATTTATGGTGGTCTCATTGGATATTACTCTAATGTGAACCTGCCGCTTGACCGTGTGTTTTTCGTATACGGCCTCGGTGAGATGTACAATATCATTGTGTCTTCAGTAAAATTTTCGGTTTTGCCACTTCTCGGTGTTTTGGTTTTGATAGCGCTTTACTCGCTTTTAATTGGTTTTTGGAATAAAAGAGTCAAGGTTTCGTACGGATTATCGGCTGCTTATCTTATTGTGACGCTCGTTTTTGTGGTCTTTTTTGATTTCAAATCATTGATTACTAACGATAAGCATTTTAAATCATATCAGGATTATTGCCTTGCAGCAAACCAGCTTGCATATACACTCAATGACTTCAACGATTACCGGAATGAAATTGCAAAGGCTGAGGATTTTACTTCATATGATGAAAATGTACTTGAAGATGCAGAGACTTTTCAGCGTCTATTCCCAGACTTCAAATATGTTGACATACATTATCCTTTCATGCGTGAAGCCGATGATGCTGATGTGTTTGGCGATTTAATGAATCCAACGACTGACGGTAAAGCTCCAAGCTTTGTGTTCATTATTGTTGAGAGTTTGGGACAAAGGTTATCGTCAGATCAACCGAAGATGTCGTTCACACCTTTCCTTGATAGTTTGAAAAAGGAGTCATTATATTGGCCTAATTGTCTTGCTTTAGCTGAAAGAACCTTTGGCGCTCTCCCGAATATCTTCTCTTCAGCACCATATGACAAAACCGGTTTTGCCCGAACATGGTTCCCAATTCCAGACCATAACTCAATTTTGAAAGAGATGTCGCTCAACGGCTATACATTGTCGTTCTATTATGGAGGTAATGCATCGTTTGATGGCCAGGATGAGTATATGCGAGGTAATGGTGTGGGTTATATAATGCAGCCGTCAGAGGCTGATTTCGACCAGGAGAAAAAAGAACAGATGATGCAGGAACACAGCTGGGGTATGTACGACAAAGATATGTTCAATGCCGCAATCCGTCATCGTGACACTACTGCCAGAAACCGCCAATTTACTGATGTTTATATCACCTTGTCGACACATGAACCGTGGTGTTTCGAAGGAAATGAGGTTTATGTGAAAAAGGTTGAGGATATGGTGGCTAAAACCAAATCATTCGGTCCAGCAGAGAAGAATACTGTACTTAACAACAAAAAGACATTTGCCAGTTTCCTTTATATGGATGACTGCGTTAAGATGCTTCTTGACTATTACAAGAGCCAGCCTGAATATGATAATACAATATTTGTCATTGTAGGCGATCACCGTATGGGACGCGTGTATGTCAATGCTAGCCCGTTGTTGAAATATAATGTTCCGTTGATTGTTTATTCTCCACTTATAAAGACTCCGAAAACATTCAAGGCTGTGGTGACGCATCACGATATAGCACCAACTGTAACAGCATATCTTTCAAATAATTATGATTATACGTCGGCTGATCAGTGCCATTGGCTGGGCACTTCGCTCGACACAACTGCTGACTACAGATGCAGACAGTCGGTGGCATTCATGCGCAACAGCCGCGAGGAGATAGAATATATGCATGGCGACTACCTGCTTGATCGCGACCGTTTGTTTAAAGTGTCCGATTCGCTTGAAATTTGCGAGATTTTTGACGCTAGAATTCGCGATAGCATCGCAGAGTATCTTCGCTGTTTTAAAAATGTCGACTGGTACGTTACCCAAAATGATTATCTTTGGAAAAAGAGCTCCGATGTGGTCGCACTTTATGATGAAACCAATGAAGGTCAGATCTCTAAAGTTTTTGTAGAAGATGAGTATTATGACATTATGAAACCATATCGTTTCAAGCAGAATTTTGAGAAGATTTATCTTGAAATGGAGTTTGATTACAAAAACTGTAATAACGCAGATTTGGACAATATTTTCTCCGAGTTTAGGGTTAAAGGCAATGCCGTAGATTTCTTTAGAGGCTATAAATTATCGAATCTGTCAACTCCAAACGATGATGGATCAATGCATTACAAGGTAAAAACGACGTTTTTCCTTGCTGGAAATGATATTAAAAACGCCGACTTTATAATCGACATCTATTCTAAAGTCAAATTCGATTTTGAATACAAAAACCTGAAAATTAGGGTAGAAGGGCTTCCGTTACGTTCTCGGCTATAGTGCGACGCCCAGGTTCGGTGTAATGTTCTGTGGTCCAATCCCTGTCAATAAAATATTTGTCAGGTACACATTCAAGATTGTCAACAACAGTCACATTTTCAATGCTTCCGTATCTGTTCACCAGATAGTCGCGGTTTTGGCGCATAAGATATAGTATGTCGTCGCCAACAAGTTCCTGCGCCTTTTCTGTATTTTCAGCCATCAGATTGAAAACCAGCCTCCAACCACGTTTCTTGGCAAGCTTCACGATATTGTCGAAATCTTTCACACGAGGATTATTATCATCGATGATAAAACCATAATTCTTTATGAAGTGGCATGCAAGTTCGGTCATGGGTTGGTCCCAATGGCCAGTGCTGTCGATGACTCCTTCGTGAGCTTTGGCGTAATCCCAATCGTCAACATTATCATATTTGAACGGATATGGGAAAGTTATTTTATCGTGTTTTCGATGCCATTCTCGCGCGTCGCCTCGTTCGTCAATGGATTTTATGTCGTATGCCTTAAAAGCCAGCAAAAAACGTTTGAAAAACGGCGGATAGTCCTTTAAAAGCACTAATTGTTTCTGAATAGGTGTCTCAAGATCGGATTCTATCCATCCATAGCCGAATGAACGTAGGTTCATGGTGACAATAGCTGTCTTGACAGGTGTTGTTCTAGGAATATTATCCAAAAGATAGTAATACACTTCGGCATGCGACGCGTCTTTTGTCATGTCACCACAACGTATGTCTGGAAAATTGTCAAAAATAAAATCACTGATCTTACGATGATCATTGTCCGACCAAGAGAAAGTGTGGTTCGACGATTCACCGGTGTAAACCATTTCGCAGCTATCCTCCGCTATCTTCCAAGAGAGTTGTATCTCATCTGAGTATTTCATCAAGTCGTCTTTGAAGAAAAACTTTCCGTAAATCCAATTCATCAGAACCAGAAGCGCGGCAAGCAAAGCGAATTTATAGATCAGTTTCTTCATGGCATCAGAATTGGAAATAGATAAATGGGAAATTATTGACACTTGAGCATGCTATTATCATGAAAATCAACACGAAATAGATTGCCCAACGGACTACGGCAGGACGGTTGTCGCACCATCTGTCGAAACGTGAGTTGTAAAGCAACACATCGATAAGGATAAACAATCCGAGGTAAACCCAGATGTTGTTTGCGACATTGAGATGCTCGCCTGTGTTGAAATTGTTGACCAACGAGGTGAACAAATCGCTGATGTTTGCGAAGCTGGTGGCACGGAACAGCGACCAGAACAGCGTCACGAGTATGAAAGTCTTGGCGATTTTGAAGGCGTCGACGACGATTTTCTCGAGTTTGCCTCTGTTTTTTTCTGGAAGATGGTTCAAGATGGCTTTCTCAATGATATGAAGCAGTCCGTGTGCAGCGCCCCAGATGAGGAAGTTCCACGCTGCACCATGCCAGATACCGCTCAAAATGAACACCACCATGATGTTGAAAGCCCAACGCCCGAACTTCACACGGCTGCCGCCTAACGGGAAATAGACATAGTCGCGGAACCATGTCGAGAGTGAGATATGCCAGCGATGCCAGAACTCTGCGATGCTCTTTGCCAGATAAGGCGTGTTGAAGTTGTCGGTGATTTCAAATCCCATCAATTTGGCACTGCCCAACGCGATTGTCGAGTAGCCGAAGAAGTCGCCGTAGATCTGGAATGAATAGAAAAACATTCCGAGGATGATGTCCCAAGAGTTGTATTTGCTAGGATCTGCATAAATCATATCGACATAGGCGCCAACGTTGTCGGCGACCACCATCTTGATGAAAAGTCCGAAGATTATCAGTCTGAAACCTTTGGAAATGTTATCGTATTCGTATTTTTTCTCTTCACGAAGCTGGCGCAGAAGGTTGCCCGGACGCTCGATAGGACCCGTCACGAGCTGTGGGAAAAACATCACGTAAAGTGAATAGATTCCGAAGTTGCGCTCGGCTTTCTGGTTGCCGCGATACACCTCAATCACATAGCTCATGCTCTGGAAAGTGTGGAACGAGAGACCGATCGGCAGAATCAAATCGACCGTGGTGTTGAGGTTGA
>Ga0310690_10012191_pt1 | contig 10567 bp, 7 predicted proteins | sample AusTroGonzalo_MG_2_FD_207661 | JGI IMG/M metagenome (GOLD analysis project Ga0310690, IMG submission 207661) | Bovine rumen microbial communities from tropical cattle in Woodstock, Queensland, Australia - Gonzalo_04 (v2) (version 2) | ecosystem: Host-associated > Mammals > Digestive system >...
ATTGCCTTCCGTCTGATAATGACCGAACCATATCACCTTGTATCCATTTGCCGGCACAGAGCCATGAGGAGTCATGAAATGTAACTCGTTCACGCCATCTGTCAGATACATTCCCTTAAGCGGTTTTGTTGTTGATGAAGGATTGTATATTTCTATCCACCCGCCATAACAATTGGAGTTATCCAGATACTGATCAATATTAGATACCTGCACCTCGTTTATTATCAATGCCGTATCTGCCTGCTCCTGAGCATAGACGGAAGCAGTCAACAGAAGTATAATAAGGTTCGTTATATAGATTTTCATCGTATTTCCGTTCTTTTCGACGACAAAGATACATAATAATTTTTCACGATGTACAAAAATAACGGCTTTTTACGCGTGAAACGCGGTCATTTATACTCACAAAACAGCAAAAACAACCCTAAAAGGAACATTTTTTCACGTTTTATTAAAAGTTTTTCCACATACATTATAATATTTTAATGTTTTTTCCCTATCTTTGAACATCGTAGACCACGAAAATGAGAAAATTAAAATAAACAATTCATTATTAACTTTAACTAAAATCAACAAACGTATGAGAAAGTTTATTCTTTCATTGCTCGTGATGCTGATGGCAGGAATGGATTACGCTTTGGCTGCTGCATTCCCCACCACCAGTACTCCCGACAACCCGGTGTTGTATTACATTCGTAATTTACGCCGTGACAAGTATGCTACGCTGAACTCAACAAAAGACTTCATGGACGAGACCACAGATAAGTCTGTGGCTTCCATGTTCTGGTTTGAGGCAGCAGGAGAGTTAATCAACAACGATGACGGCACTTTTCTGCCAATTAAGATTCACAATCTTTCCACAGCCAAGAGCATGGGTCACTTTGAATGCTGGAATGGCAAAGGTGCTACCTGGTTCATTCGTGAGAACCCCGATGTTGCCGATTATTGGGGTATCGGAGCCTACCCAGGTGAATTGGAAAGTACCAATTATCGATGCTGGTGGAATGACAACGGTGGAACCAAGGTAAAGACTTGGAAGTTGTCAAACGACGAAGGTTCAAGATGGGACATTATGCCTGTTCCCGCAGAGGAAATCCCTGCAGGTCTCACCACCATCACTTGGAATCTTAAGAAAGGTGATCAGGTTATTTCAACCGTTAAGTCTGTAGCTGTTCAGGGTGTTGAATACCCAGTTCCTTTTGACGAAACCGCTTTTAACGGTACCACTACCGCTACTGGTAGCGCATCAGCCCAGACTGTAGATGTTCCTTACACAGAGACAATCCCCTTTGTGGCAAGCGAGAGTATTAGCAATGCTACCTGGTATAAAATCAAATTGCGCCCTGCTAATAACTACTGGCTGCACTATGACGGTCCAGAGGTTTCATGCGACACCTACAACGAGAGCAAGAATGACTTAGGAAGTTACTTTGCTTTTGTTGGTGATGCTGCTAATGGATTCCGCATTTACAATGCAGCTTTGCCTGAAGGTCAAGCCCTGGGTGGTCCCTACTTTACACGCTTGACTGCTGTTCCCGAAGCAGATGCTCCCGCCTATATGTTTGAGGTCAATAATGATCACTACGTATTCCACAATTTGGAAAGTGCTTATGGCTATCTGAATGACAACGGTCGCTTCCTGGCTTACTGGAAACACAACAATGCTGCCACCGATGGTGGTTCTACTTGGGAATTCTATCCTGTAAATGAGACTCAGGAAGAAATCATTCAAAACACAGCAAAAATCGCCACAGCAGAAGACTTCAAGAATTTTGCCAAGGCAGTGAACGAAGGCAAGGTATACACAAACGCCATTATGGTTGCTGACATCGATTTGGGTACTGATGTTGTTATGGTTGGTACAAATGACAACAGCAATGCTTATCATGGTACTTTCAATGGTCAGGGACACACCATCAAGATTAACATGAACGTTACAGAAAACTATGCAGCTGTATTCCGCTATGTAGGCTGGCGTGGCGTTGTTGAGAACGTAAAGATCGAGGGTACCATTACCACCACTGCCAAGTTTGCTGCAGGTATCGCTGGACGAACCAGAGGAACCATCCGCAACTGCTATGCTGATGTTACAATCAACAGTAACCTGAATGGTGATGCTACTCATGGTGGTATTACCGGTACTTGTACAAACGGTACCATCATCGAGAACTGCTTGGCTAAGGTTGCCATCCTTGGCGAAGGTACTCAGAACTGCGGTGGTGTCGTAGGTTGGGCAGACTCTAAGCCTAATATCGTGAACTGTCTCGTTCTCAGCGACGGCAGCAACCTCGACCTCTCTACTGGTGCCAGCAGAAGCATCTGCCGTAACGATGGGAATGTTGTAGGTACTGTTAACCTTGACACTTACAATGCAGATTCTTATAACAATCGTGCTACTCCTTTCTGCTACAACAACTATGTTACCAACGATTGGGGTGGCTCTAACCCTGGTACAACCGTTGTTCCCCTTGCAGACCTTGCAGATGGTAAGATTTGCTATCAGTTGAATAACGACCAGAGCAAGATCAATTGGGTACAAACCATCGGTACAGACCCATTCCCCGTTCCTGCTCCATTCGGTAGCGGACAGGTTTATGCTTCCGCAGCTACTGACTGTAACGGTATAGCAGACGGACTGACCTACTCTAACTCAGGAACTGTTCAGGCTACTGCCCACACATTTGACAAATACGGCATCTGCACCAAGTGCGGTCTGTACAACTTCTCTTACTTTGATCCCGATGATGCCACGAAGTTCGACCCAGTTAGCAGATCTGTTCTCCTTGCTTCAAAGGAAGATATTGATGCAGCAGAAGGTTTGAGCCGTGTTGTTAACGGTTTCAAGCTTCACATGAAGATGGTAAGCGACATTACCTATATTGCAGAACCTGGTCATTTTATCTTCAACAACAGCGATTGGCAGGAAGGTAACTTCGATGGTGGCGGCCACGCACTTACCATTGAGATGACAGAGATGGGCAACAATGCATCCCTCTTCCCACAGCGTCACTATGGTTCTGTTGAGAACCTGATCATGCACGGTAAGATTGAGACCAGCGGTATGTACTGGGGCTCTATTGCAGCAGACAGCTACGAGTCAGCAGTTCGCAACGTATATTCCGACATTGAATTCAAGTCTACCCATGTTGGCGATAACACCGCTGGTGGTTTCTTCGGTATGATACGTACTAGCAAGAACATCGAAAACTGTATCTTTGCAGGTACCATCAACTTGCCTGGTGCTGAAGGTGGTTCAAGATGTGCACGCGTCGGTGGTATTGCAGGATGGACACATGCTTCTACCAACATTACCAATTGCGCTATCCTTGGCCATATCAATGGTGCAGGCGACCAGACGCTGGATAACGATACCGAGAACTCCGGCAACATCGCTCGTAACTATGGCAACGTAATTACAAAGAATGTTTATGTTGCATATCCCATCAAGGGTAATTCTATTACTGACCAGAACAAGTACACTGCAATTGAGAATCTCGAAAGTATTGCAAATGGTGAGCTGGCATTCTTGCTGAATGAGAGCAAGCAAGGTGGTGAGAACTTCTATCAGCTCATTGGTACAGATCCTATGCCTATGCCTTTTGCTAAGGACGGTGCAAAGGTTTATACCGCTGCTGATTCTTACACTTGCGACGGCACACCTCAGGGTAATATCTCTTACGTAAATGAGGAGACTACTCCTGTTCTGCCCGACCATCAGTTTGTTGACGGTATCTGTACTAACTGCGGTAACATCGAGGAAGACGAAGATGGTTACGTGAAGATTGTCAACGCTAAGACAATGGTTGCATTTGCAAAGAAGGTTAACGATGGTACGACAGACCTCAAAGCTCGTGTATACGAAGACATTGACATGAAGGGCGCTGCTTATACAGCTGCTGGTAACACAGGCAGACTCTACACTGGTGAGTTCGACGGTCAAAAGCACGTATTCAGCAACTTCAACTACGCTGGTGGTGACTATAGCGGTCTGTTTGGCGTTATCGGAGGTGGTGCTGATATCAAGAACTTCGTTCTCGACAACACCTGCTCTATTAAGGGTAATGCATTCTGCGGTATCATTGGTGGTACAAATGGTGGCGGCGACGTTTACCTGACTAACCTGGGCAACGAGGGTACCGTAACTGGTACAGCTCAGAACGCATCTGGTATTCTTGGTGTTGACATGAGTGGCGCTGCTACACTGCACATTAAGAACTGCTATGTAACTGGTGCTGTTAAGGGTGACAGAGAGTCAGCTACAATCTGCTCTTGGTCTAACGATGCTTCTGTTGTTGAGAACTGCTGGAGCATTGCTTCACTCGAAGGTATCTATGGAACCAACTCATTCACACGTGGTGGTACTACCGTTAAGGACTGCTACGAGATTGATATCGAGGGTATCGATGGTCAGCAATACGGTGACGACCACAGCAAAGACAAGACCAACGTTATCACAGCTGAGCAAGTTGCAGACGGTACACTCTGCTACCTGTTCAACAAGAACGCTGGCGAGAACATCCTCGGACAGAACTTGGCTGAGGGCGATCTTTATCCTAGCCTCAAAGTTGTTGATGGCAAGACAGAAGTTTGCTATGACGAAGAACTTGGCTACTTCAACCCATTGCCATTGAAGGTTATGGAGGCTGAGTTTGAGAATGCTGAAAGCACAGGCGAAGTTAAGACTGCTGACATTAAGGGTACCTTCAAGCTCAGCAAGGATCCCGAGACTATTACTGACAATGCCGTAGCTCTCATCATGGATGCCACAGACTATGCAGAGAATGGTATCTTCGGTGGCAAGCACCTCTTTGGCGCGGTTGCTAAGACTGGTGCTATCAGTGTAGACGGTGACGGTAAGGTTGTTATCAACTTCACCAGCTTCAGCACTAATACTGATCAGCCAATCTTCGACGGTGACTTGGAGCGTAAGGATGTAGGCGATGTTACATCTGAAGCTAAGTATGTTGTTATCATCTACGGTGGTAGCTTGGTTGTTGATGGCGAAGCTTGGAAGGACAACGTTACAGCCTTCTACACAGGTTCTGACCTGATCTCTCTTGCTATCGACGAGGCTGTTGAAGCTGCAAAGGCTGACGATCCAACAGCTATCAACGGTATCAAGACCAACACTGGCACTGAGATCTACAGCATCAGCGGTGTTCGCGTAAGCAAGGCTCAGAAGGGTGTTTACATTGTTAACGGCAAAAAGGTTGCTGTTAAGTAAGACAACACTTCTCTGAAACACTAATATCGGAATCCCCTCTTGCACATTGCGGCAAGAGGGGATTCCCTTATATATATAATAAGGTATATAGGGCGCTCTGCGGCAATTGAGAATTGAGAATTGAGAATTTTAACCTGATTGAATTCTTGAACCCTTTAAACCTTTTGAACTAATAACAACGCTAACCACTAAGCACTAACCGATTAACAAAGACCAATATCTAACAATAAATGTTAAATATTGAGGGGAAAATGCATTTTTTCAGTCGATAGCTATAGGTGGTTTAATATTTTAAATTACCTTTGCAGTAGTAAATCGAAAACATTAAATAACAATGAGACGCAAGAAAGACGACAACACCCTTACCCGAGCAGAGATGGAGATAATGAACATACTGTGGGAGGAAGGCAAGCCTATGAGCACACATGCCGTTATAGAAAGATATCCTGACCCCAAGCCGGCCTACTCCACCATTGCGACTTTCATGAAGATACTTACCACCAAGGAGTTTGTATCTTTCCGCAAGGGAGAGGAAGGCGACAAGACATTCTACTTCTACCCTCTCATCACACGTGTGGAATATACCCGCAAGTTCATGAATCACGTGAAAAGCGCCTTCTTTGGCGGCTCTGTGAGATCCCTCATCTCTTTCTTTGCAAAAGAAGAGAAGGTGTCTGATGAAGATCTGCAAGAAATCCTTTCCTTAATCAAAGAGTAAGATATCTATAATTAGAATGTTCAATCTTCAATTCCCAATTCTCAATGATATACATTCTTAAATCAGCCGTCACATTGGCTCTGCTATATAGCCTCTTCTTCTTTTTCCTCAGAAAAGAGACATTTCACAGGTTCAACCGTCTGTGCCTGCTTTTCACGCTGGTAGCATCTATGCTGTTGCCCCTGCTGCATATTACGCTTACACATCCGTCAGCAGTGAACGAGGCAGTAACGGCAGGTACAACATATATTACAACACTGCCGGCCATTGTCGTAACAGCCGAGACAAAGGCGCCTCTGTTTACCTGGAGCAACGTACTTGTCGGCATCTATTGGGCAGGCGTAGTAGTAATGCTCCTCTTCCTGCTTATACAGACAGTACAGATGTGTCTGCTCATGCGGGGAGGTTTACGCCATACCGATAACCAAGGAAATACCGTTATCTTAAAGGATGATGTGAAGGCACCCTTCAGCATCTTCCATTATATCGTAATGAGTGTAGAGGATTACGAGCACTACCGCCAGAATATCCTTACCCACGAACAGGAGCATATCAGACTGGCCCATACTTATGACCTGCTGCTCCTTGAGGCCGTGAAAGTGCTTCAGTGGTTCAATCCCTTTGTATGGCTTCTGGAGACCGACCTGAAAGCAATACACGAATATCAGGCCGACGAGGCCGTCATTAATCAAGGCATCGATGCAAAACAATATCAACAACTTCTCGTCGTGAAGGCCGTCGGCAATCGTCTGCAGCCATTTGCCAATAACCTCAGACGGGGCTCACTTAAAAAACGTATTATTATGATGTACCAAAAGAAATCTAACCGATGGATGCTGCTCAAAGCATTGTTCATCATTCCTGCAACTTGTTTTGCAATTTACGCGTTTGCAACACCCGAAAGAGTTGCCGAGGCACCAGAAACAGCTGTCGCCCCCAAAGACAGCATATACAATATTGTTGAGAAACTTCCGGAATTCCAGGGCGGTGTTGAAGCTATGTATACACACATCAGCAGAAACATGAAATATCCTAAGATTGCACAGGAATGCGGTGTGCAGGGACGAGTTATGGCTCGATTTGTGGTAGAAAAAGACGGAACAATTTCTGATGTCACTATCGCCAAAAATGGCGCTGAAGCAAGTGATGTACGCGACGTTGAGGGTGAAGATCCCAGCATTACCGTTGTATCCTACACACAAAAGGAAGGTGATACACAGTACCTCACACGTGCTGAATACAACTCAGCCCGTAAGGCGCTGGAGGAAGAAGTGGTGCGAGTTATCCTTACAACCTCAGGCAAATGGCAGCCAGGAGAAGATAAGGGCAAAAAAGTTCGCTGCTCTTTCATGCTCCCCATCAGCTTCCGACTGAACTAAGGCCCCGATTCCGAATGAAGAAAATGTCGTAGCATATCCCCAACAAAGACACCAAAATGAAAAAGGTTTTATTCGCATTTGCAGCGCTGCTGACAATGGCAGCCTGCAACAACAAGCCAGCAACGAGTGTGGAGAACAAGGAAAGTGGCGAGGTACCCTTCACGGTAGCTAAGAACTACTTCTACACTCATCTCGGAACACCAAGTACGAAAATCACCACCGAAGAGGATTTCCGCAAGATCTTCCACATGGCCACGACGATGGGTGAAGAAGGCAAGCCTACAGCCATCGACTTCAGCAAGCAGTTTGTTGTGAATGTTGTTTTACGTGATTCTAAATGGCCGATGGAGATCAATCCGCTGAAGGTGGAGGCTAAGGGAGACACCCTCTTCTACAGCTACGACATTAAAGTAGGACAGAAACAATCATACTGGAGCCAGTCTTCTTCCATCATCATCATCGACAAGGAATACGAAAAGCAGGAAGTAGTATTGGTAAACGACCAGGATTTAGACTATGGGCAAGCCATTAAACGCTATCTGGTAAACGAGATAGGCAAAGACTATGCCCAGGCCGAGTACTGTGTGCCATTCCATAGCATGGTGGATATCGACGACAGCAACCCTGAGGATATAAAATACTGGGGCGAATTCTGGATACACAACTACAATCAGGTGGGCGATACACTGAAGTGTATCTCTGGCGGCTATCATCCTGGCCTGATGCACATCCGCAAAACGGAGAAGGGCTTCCAGGTAACAGCCTTCGACCAAGTAGCCGACGGAGCAGACAATCTGTCAAGTGCCAAGAAGATATTCGGCGACAAGTACGAAGCCTTCCATAAGATGAGTAGTGATGACGACTGGCGAAAACAGACCATAATAGACCAACTGGGAGATTTCGCTACGGAGCACAATCTGACAGCCACCATGTATCAAGACTACGCTTGGCCAGCCATATACTTCAAGATTCCTTGGGATTAACTTGTAATTTCCTGCCAGTAAAATTATTTTCAAGGCGTGATAATATATTTTCATGGTTTGATAATATATTTTCAAGGCTTGATAATTTATTTTCAAAGCTTTAAAATAAATTTATGAGCAACAAAAAAAGGTTTTATCACGCGATAAAACCTTTTTTATATCAAGTTATTATAACTTTATGCCAACCAGCTAAAGTCTAAAGTCTAGCGCCAAGCGTCTAGTCTTAGGTCTAACCTTAAGCCTTTACACGACCCAGGTAAGAACCGTCGCGGCTGTCAACCTCAACGATTTCGCCTTCCTCGATGAACAAGGGAACACGGATCTCGGCACCAGTCTCAACGCGAGCAGGCTTCAGGGTGTTGGTAGCGGTATCGCCCTTCAGGCCGGGCTCTGTCCATGTAATCTGCAGATGAACCTTTACAGGAACGTCGGCATACAGAACAGTTTCAGAGCTTGCGTCGACAACAACCTCAACATTCTCGCTCTCCTTCAGGAAGTTAACACCGTTAACCAGAGCAGGAGCAATGTTAATCTGCTCGAAGGTCTCGTTGTTCATGAATACCAAGTCATCACCATCCTTATAGAGATACTGATAGGGGCGACGCTCTACGCGTACATCCTCCAGTTTCTCACCAATGTTGAAACGCTTCTCGATAACGCCGCCGTTAACAACATCCTTCAAGGTCACGCTCATAATGGTGTTACCCTTACCTGGTTTGCGATGCAGAAAGTCGATACAGAAATACAGTTTGCCGTCCATACGGATGCAAACACCTTTCTTAATGTCTTGTGAATTAATCATAAAATTACCTTTATTTTGTACTATTTGATACTTTTCGGATGCAAAAGTACGAAAAAAAGATAAAAGAGAAAAGTGAAAAGAGAAAAATTAAACGCTATCTCTTGCGTAATCAGAAAAAAAGTCATAATTTTGCACCCCGAATCGTTATAGACAAACAAATAATAAGCAAAATAAGATATGAAAAGAACATTTCAGCCCCACAACCGTCGCCGAAACAACAAGCACGGTTTCCGTCAGAGAATGGCTACAGCAAATGGCCGTCGCGTATTGTCATCTCGTCGTGCTAAAGGTCGCAAGAAGTTGACCGTTTCTGACGAGAATCATGGTAAATAAAGCAAAATTTTACTTAAAATAGGAAAGAAGTAGGGGCAACTTTACTTCTTTCTTGTTTTTATTTCGTACCTTTGTTTCCGTTAGGTTTCAATGTTCAATGTTCAATAAGACATGAGTGATTTTTTCAAAAAGCTGACCAGTCCTATCGTTTACTGGAATCTTATAGCAATGGCGGTGGTAAGCATCATCTTATTAGTGGCGCTATGGTTTTGGATGAAGAGCTACTCCCATCACAGTGAAAGTGTGGAGGTGCCACAGATAAAAGGTATGCTGCTTGCCGATGCACAGTACGAGTTGGATAAGCAGGGCCTTGTAGCTGTCATCTCCGATTCGTCGTACAACAGAAGCCTGCCCGCAGGAACGGTCTTGGAACAGACTCCCGTTCCCGGAAGCCATGTAAAGACAGGCCGGAACATCTACCTAACCATCAACACACGCAACGTGCCTACCCTACCCATCCCCGATATTGCCGATAACTGCTCACTGCGCGAAGCCGAAGCAAAACTGAAGGCACTGGGATTCAAGTTGGGACCCATTGAATATGCACCGGGCGATAAAGACTGGGTACTTGCCGTAAAAAGCAAAGGTCGTATTGTTGTCGCCGGCGATCGGGTTGAAATAGACGTGCCCGTTACACTGGTGGTTGGAAACAACAACGATGGCATAGGCGATAAATTCGACGATGAAGACTGGGATGACTTTAACGACGACGAAGTCTCTCCTTCATCTTCCGAAGAGGACGATGATTTGCAGGGTTTTGATTGGTAATTGAGGGCGCAAGCACCAATTGAGAATTGAGGCGGCCTTGCCGCAATTGAGAATTGAGAATTGAGGGTTGAGAGTTAAGAATGGCAGAGTTTGACGAGGTATTCATTAACGAGGAAGAAGACGACATACTATCCGTCCCCGAGGAACACGAGCATTGGCGCATAGAGGTCGACAAAGGCCAGAATGCCGTGCGCATCGACAAGTTCCTGATGGACCACATGGGCGATACCAGTCGTAACCGCATCCAGAAAGCTGCTGAGGCCGGTTGCATCCGCGTCAACGACAAACCCGTCAAGAGTAACTACAAGGTTAAGCCCTACGATGTTATCACCTTGGTGCTGGATCGTCCCAAACGCGATT
>Ga0310690_10012192_pt1 | contig 10566 bp, 6 predicted proteins | sample AusTroGonzalo_MG_2_FD_207661 | JGI IMG/M metagenome (GOLD analysis project Ga0310690, IMG submission 207661) | Bovine rumen microbial communities from tropical cattle in Woodstock, Queensland, Australia - Gonzalo_04 (v2) (version 2) | ecosystem: Host-associated > Mammals > Digestive system >...
CAAGGGCTTTGCCCTGGGCGTACGGGTGGAGCATCCGCAGTGGCTCATCAACCAAATCCGTTATCACGGTAAGTATCAGCCGTTTATGCCAACGGCCGAATACTCTTTCGTGCAGCAGGTGGAGGAGCGCGGCGTGTTCTCCTTCTGCATGTGCCCGGGCGGCATCCTGGTACCTTCCTCCACCGAGGACGGAACGGTGGTGCTAAACGGCATGTCCAATGCAGCCCGCAATTCCAAATGGGCCAATTCCGGCGTTGTAGTGCAGATTGAGCCGGGAGACCAGCCCGCGGAATATGAGGGTCCCTTCGCCCTGATGGATTTCCAGCGGGATATCGAGCGCGGCATGTACAACTGGGCTCAGGAACACGGCGCCAGGCATCCCCTGCAAGCCCCCGCCCAGCGGATGAAAGACTTCTGCCGCGGAATTGTATCGGCCGATCTTCCCAAGACCTCCTACCACCCGGGCGCCCTTTCCGCTCCGCTTCACGAGCTGTTGCCGGAGCATGTGGCCAGGCGGCTCCGGCGGGCCTTCCCCCAGGTGGACCGCCAGATGCACGGCTATTACACAAACGACGCTCTCCTTTTGGGTGTGGAATCCCGCACGTCTTCTCCCGTCCGGCTGCCCCGGAACCCGGAAACGCTTGAGCACGTGGATGTGCCCGGCCTGTATCCCTGCGGAGAAGGGGCGGGATACGCCGGTGGCATTGTCTCGTCGGCCCTGGACGGAATCAACTGTGCCGAAATGTGCGCCCTTGTTGCCAAAAATGACTAAATTTGTTCATTAATCCATCATTGCCATGAATACCATCCTTAAAATTGCGGCCGCAGCCGTGGCTCTCACCCTTTGTTTCACCGCCAAGGCCCAGGACGTTCAGACGCAGGAAGTTGCCATAGAGGAAGCCCAGGGCATCCTGGCCCAGGCTCCCGCCGATGCGCCCAAACCGTACAAGGTCTATTGCGAGATTACCAGCATCAACCGCATCTTCTCCAACAAGAAAACCGTAGAGCTGGACTTCGGCCAAAGCGCCAAATTCTGGAGCACGGACCGCAATCTGGTAGATGAGAACGGCAGAACCATCGACTTCAATTCCGCCCTGGATGTTGCCAATTACATGGCCCGCCGCGGCTGGGAACTGGAAGAAGCCTATATCGAGCTCAATATCAACAACGGAACCACCTCCAACCCCACCACCCATTGGGTTATGTCCAAAATGGTTACCAGCGACGAGCAGATTACCGAAGGGCTCCTGACCGCCGGAATGCTCAAGAAGAATTAACTCAAATGGCCGATCTTATCCTGGGCATCGAATCTTCCTGCGACGACACCTCGGCGGCTGTCATCCGGGATGGCGTGCTCCTGAGCAATGTCATTGCTTCTCAGCAGGTTCACAAGGACTTCGGCGGCGTGGTGCCGGAACTGGCTTCCCGCGCCCATGAGCAGAATATCGTGCCCGTGGTGTCGGAAGCCCTGCGGAAAGCCGGCGTTGCGGCGCAGGAACTCACCGCCGTGGCCTTCACCCGCGGGCCCGGCCTGCTGGGTTCCCTCCTGGTGGGAACTACCTTCGCCAAAGCCCTCTCCCTGTCCCTGGATATCCCCCTGGTAATGGTGAACCATCTCCAGGGTCACATTCTGGCCAATTTCATCCGCCAGCCGGGCGTGCCGGTACGGGAACCTGCCTTCCCTTACCTTTGCCTGCTGGTTTCCGGCGGAAACTCCCAGATTGTGAAGGTGGTAAGCCCCACGGAATACGAAATCCTGGGCCAGACCATAGACGACGCGGTGGGAGAAGCCTTCGACAAATGCTCCAAGATGCTGGGCCTGGGATACCCCGGCGGCCCCATCATAGACAATCTGGCCCGTCAGGGCAATCCGGACCGGTTCCAGTTTGCCAAGCCCAACATTCCCGGGCTGGACTACAGTTTCAGCGGTGTAAAAACCTCCCTGCTGTACTTTGTGAGGGATCAGCTGGCCCTGGACCCGGATTTTCTGGAAAAGAACAAGGAAGACCTCTGCGCCAGTTTCCAGAAAACCCTCATCGACATCCTGCTGAAAAAACTCATCCGGGCGGCCAAGGAAACGCGGATTCGGGAAATCACCATCGGCGGCGGGGTATCGGCCAACAGCGGACTTAGGGAAAGAATTGAGGCAGAAGGGATTAAGCGTCACTGGAACACGTACCTTCCAGAGCGGAAATTCACCACCGACAACGCCGCCATGATTGCCATCGCCGGCTGGTTCCAGTACAAGGCCGGTGTCCGTACTTCCCTGGACATCGCCCCCGTTTCCCGGATGGCAGATTTCTAAGGCAAAAAACTCCCTGTTAAGATTTACAAAAATATTTCGTATTTTTGTAGATTGATGGGAAAGGGCCTGAAAATAACATTCAAAGTCCTGGGTTGGACCCTGGTGGCAATTCTGTTGTTGCTGCTGGCGGCCATGGTAACCATCCAGTCCCCCAAAGTGCAGTCCTATCTGGGCAAGAAGGTGGTGGGCATGCTGCAAGACCGGATGGATGCCGATATCAGCTTCTCCCAGGTGAGCTTCAAGCCCTTCGAAACCCTGGTCCTGAAAGACGTGCTGGTAACGGACCCGGCCGCGCTGGATTCCCGGGCAGACACCGTGCTGGTGGTGAACCACCTTTCGGTTAAATTCTCCATCCGGGGGCTGTTCTACAACGAGGGCGTCCATGTGAGCCGCCTGCTGCTGCAGGGCGGCGCCTTCAACCTGGCGATAGAGCCGGAAGAAGGCATTCCGGACGAGAGCACCACCAACATCCAGCGCATCTTCCGCATCCAGTCCGGCGACGAAGAGCAAACAGACCTGGGTAACCTCTTCGATGCCCGGGAAGTGACCGTGAAAGACTTCCGTTTCCGGATGTTCTACCTTACCGGAGAACCGGAGGAGGTGGAACCCGGAGTCATCGACTGGAACAACCTGGACGTCCTGTTAGCAGAAGCGGAAGCCCGAAACATCCGTTACTCCCACAACATCATCACCGGCACGGTGGAGCGCCTGCGGGCGGAGGAGATGGACACCGGCCTTGTCCTGGAGCAGGCATCGGCCAAGGTTAAGGTGGGTAACCAGAGCGTACGCCTTGAGAACCTGGAACTGGTAGAGAAAGATACCCATCTGATGGCCAAATACTTCCAGATGGACGGTCCGCTGGATGATTATTCCGACTTCATCAACAGAATCCGGATAGAGGCCGAAGTCCAGAAAGGCTCCCTCGTTTCCATGAAGACCATCGGCCACTTCGCTCCCCTGGAAGGCATTACGTTCCGGGGATATCTGCAGGGAAAATACAAGGGAACCGTCAGCCGGTTCAACCTGCAGGACATTGCCATTGAGGATCCGGACAGCGGCCTCCGGGCGGTTGTCCAGGGCGGTATGACAGGGCTTCCGGACACCGACAACTGCCAGATGCAGTTCCAGGTGGAAGGGCTTACGTTCGATATGCCCGGCCTGGCCACCTTCGTCAAATCCTGGTCGGAGGATACGGATCTGGACCTTTCCGGCATTGGCAAAGGGCAGGAATACACCTTCAGCGGCACCGTTACCGGCCTGCTGGACCGGATGCAGGTTGACGGGACGGCCTTCGCCGGCAGCGGAGAGGCACGGGTGGACTTGCTGCTCCGAAACGCCGTCAACCATCAGGAAGACCTGGGCCTGGACGGCCTGGTGCAAACCCGCAACCTGGACCTGGGACGCATTCTGGGCATCGATGCGCTGGGAGAAGTTACCCTTTCCACCCGCGTCAAGAGCACCCTGGCTTCGGGCGGTCCCCAACTTCAGGTGGATACCCTTCAGGTGAGCCGGCTGAACCTCCTGGACTACGACTATACCGGAATCTCCGGCTCCGGCTATTACCGGAAGGGCGCCTTTGACGGTCGCATCGTGGCGTCGGACCCCAATCTGAACCTGCTGTTCCAGGGAATCGGCCGGCCCACCGGCAATGAAAAGACGGACTATCAGTTCTATGCCAACTTGGGATATGCAGATTTGAACGCCCTGAACCTGGACAAACGGGGGCTCTCCCGCGCCAGCTTCGAAGCGGAATCCTCCCTTACCCTTTCCGGGAAGAATAACCTGGACGGCCAGCTTACCATCCGGAGCCTGAACCTGGAAAACAGCGCCGGACAGCACGACTTGGGTCCCGTTGTCCTCACCGCCAAAGCCACGGAACATTCCCACCGGCTGGACATGAGTTCCGAATTCCTGGGCGGCAGCTATTCGGGCGGAAAATCTGTCCTGGACTTCGTGAAGGACCTGCAGAACCTGGTGCTGGATGCCGAGCTGCCGGCCCTCACGGCCGATGAGGCGGAACCTTGGGACGGCACCACCTACGAGGTGAATCTGACGGTCCGGGACGCCCGGAATCTCCTGGATTTCGTGCTGCCGGGAGCCTATATCGAGAACAATACGCGGTTGAACCTGTCCGTAGACAGGTCCGGCCTTCTGAATACCCATCTCATCTCCGGCCGTCTGGCCTACTACGACAAGTATCTCCGGGACGTGAACCTGACCCTGGACAATGCCAATTCCTCTGTTCAGGCAGACCTGGTGAGCCCTTCCCTCTATCTCTCCGGCCTGGAGCTCCGCGGCAACCGGCTCACCCTGTTCGCCAACAACAACCATCTGGGTGCCGCCTATTCCTTCGACAACGAGACGGATGCCGAAACCCGTGCCGAACTGGTCCTGGGGGCCGATTTGTCCCGCGACGCGGAAGGCCTGGCCGTCCAGGCGCAGGTGCTTCCTTCCAACATCTACTTCGAAGGGGAAGGCTGGGGCATCTCCTCGGAGGAAATCCTGTACCATAACGGAGAATGGAAGGTGAACCGCCTGTTCGCCGTGTACGAAGACGAAACGCTTCTGGTGGACGGAGGTTTCTCCCCCACCCGGGCCGATACCCTCACGGTGAGCATGGAGAAATTCGACCTGGCCCTTTTGAACACCCTCACCGGCGGCGTTCCCCAGATTGAGGGACGGGCCACCGGCAACGCCCTGGTCATCTCCCCGTCCTCCCCCGCCGTAGGCCTCCTGGCAGCCATCACGTGCGACTCCACGCTGGTTTCCGGCAAGAGGCTGGGCAAGCTGGATATAGCCAGCGTCTGGAACGAAGACCAGAACCGGTTCGACCTCACCGCAGGCAACAACCTGGACGGGAAGAAGACCGTCGGCATAGAAGGATACCTGAAGCCCTCCAGTTCGGAACTGGATGCACGGGCCAGCCTGGACGGCCTGGACCTGGAATATGTGGCCCCCATCCTGTCGTCAGCGTTCTCCGTGTTCCAGGGGGCGCTCAGCGGGGCTGTCCGGTTGTCCGGCAAGCTGGACAACCTGCAACTCTCCAGCGAAGGGCTCCACGTAGAAGAAGGTCTCCTGGCCCTGGACTACACCCAGGTCCCCTACCAGGTGGAAGGGACCCTTTCCGTGGACAACAATGGCTTCCACTTCAACCGCATGCGGGCCCGTGACGCGGAAGGAGGGACTGGATCCATCGGCGGAAGCGTTTTGATGAAAGACTTCAGCCAGCTGGGCTACGACATCCACGTCCGCATGAACCGACTGAAGGCCCTGGCCCTGAAACAGGGCATGAATCCGCTCATGTTCGGAGATGTGTACGCAACCGGAACGGTGGACGTAACGGGATGGTCCCCCAATATGCAAATCAATGTAGACGCTTCCACCGTGAAGGAGGGCAACTTCCATCTTCTCATCAATTCCACCGGCTCCAGCCGCTCCACCGATATCCTCACCTTCGTGGAACCGGTTGTGGATGAAGTTCTGGACCCGTACGAGCAGTTGCTGTCCAATTCCTCCAAAACCCTTGAAAGCAAAGGGAACTTCGGCATCCGGCTCAACATCCGGCCCAGCCAGGATGTGATGGTGTATCTGGACCTCAGCGACGAGAATTCACTGAAGGCCAGCGGCACCGGACAGATTGAACTGGATAGCCAGAGCGCATCCAACACCCTCACCCTCAACGGTAACTACGAGCTCAAACAGGGCAGTTTCCACTTTTCCGCCCTGAACCTGGTGAGCCGGGATTTCACCATCCAGGACGGCAGCTCGGTCCACTTCAACGGAGACCTGTGGGATACGGACCTGAACGTGAACGGCCAGTACACCACCAAGGCCAGCCTGGCCAACCTGATTGCCGACGAAAACGCCGTCAACCGCCGCTCCGTCATCTGCGGCATCAGCATCACCGACAAGCTGCGCAATCCCCAGGTGCAGTTCTCCATCGACATCCCGGACCTGAACCCGGAAGCCCGGGCCCAGGTGGATGCCGCCCTCAACACGGAAGACAAGGTGCAGAAGCAGTTCCTGTACCTGCTCATCGCCGGCAGCTTTCTGCCCTCGGAAGAATCCGGCATCACCACCGACGGCTCCGAAATGCTCTTCTCCAACGTTTCGGGCATCATGGCCGGCCAGCTGAACAACATCTTCCAGAAACTGAATATCCCGCTGGACCTGGGCCTGAACTACCAGGCTACCAATGCGGGTACCAATATCTTCGACGTGGCCCTTTCCACCCAGCTGTTCAACAACCGGGTGCTGGTGAACGGCTCCGTGGGCAACAAACAAATCTACGGCACCACTACCTCGGAGGTGGCCGGAAACATAGACATAGAAATCAAACTGAACAAGAGCGGTACCCTGCGCGCCAACCTGTTCTCCCATTCCGCCGACCAGCTCACCGCTTACCTGGACAACAGCCAGCGAAGCGGCGCCGGCCTGGCCTACCAGCGGGAATTCAACAACTTCCTGCAGTTCCTCCGGGAGCTTTTCCACCCCAGAAGGACACAGGCCGATGCTCCCCCGCGGGAAGACCGTCCCCGGGAAGGTGGTCCCCGGGAGGGATCCCCACGGGAGGAAGGTTCCAGGGAGGGCAGACCCCGGGAGGGTGGCCCCCGGGAGGGTGGAACGCCGCCCACCAGGCAAGTGGTGCTGCAAGTGGATTCAACCGGACATGTTACCCCCATCCATGAACTACGGTAAACTATATCTGATTCCTTCCCCGCTGGGCGAAGGCAGCCCGGCCGAGGTGCTTCCCGCCCCGGTGCTGGCCTTCCTGCCGCAGCTGGACTGCTTTGTGGTGGAAGAGGTGCGTACGGCGCGCCGGTTCCTTTCCGCCGCCGGGCTCAAAGGCCATATCGGCGAACTGGAGTTCCACGAACTGAACGAGCATACGGCTCCCGCCGAAGTAGAGAAGTATCTGCAGCTGTTCCGGGACGGCCGCAACGTGGGCCTCATCTCGGAAGCCGGCCTTCCCGCCGTAGCAGACCCGGGGGCCCTGCTGGTGGCGCTTTGCCATCGGCATGGGATTCAGGTGGTTCCCTTCGTGGGGCCATCCTCCCTGATGCTGGCCCTGATGGCTTCGGGGCTCAACGGCCAGTCCTTCGCCTTCGCCGGCTACATTCCGGCCAAGACGGAAGAGCGCCGCGCCGCCCTGCGTACGCTGGAAAAGCGCTCCGCCGGCAGCCACCAAACCCAGATCCTGATTGAAACCCCTTACCGCAACGACGCCCTTCTGGCCGATATGCTCCAGTGCCTGGGCGGCCATACGCAGCTCTGTATCGCCGCCAACCTCACCTGCCCCGATGCGTTCATCCGCACCTGGACAGTAGCTCAGTGGAAAGAGGACATTCCCCTTATCGGCAAACGTCCCTGCGTGTTTTTGATATTGGCATAAGCATGAAGATAGCGTTCACCACATTGGGCTGCAAGCTGAATTACGCGGAAACCTCCACCTACGCACGGGGCTTCAAGGCCGCCGGCTGGGAAGTGGTTCCCTGGACATCCGTGGCCGATGTCTATCTGGTGAACACGTGCGCCGTAACGGAAACGGCGGAGAAGAAGTCCCGGAACCTCATCCGCCGCGCCCATAAGACCGCCCCGGAAGCCCGTATTGTGGTCACCGGCTGCTACGCCCAGCTCCGCCGGGAAGAGCTCCTGGCCATTCCGGGCGTCTGGAAGGTCTTCGGGGCCGATGAAAAGGCACAGGTTGTGCCTATCGTTGCGGAAGGCACAGGTTCTGAAATCGTCTCCGCTTCGCTCCAACCCCTCCCATCGGCTTCGCCGACGGGCCCCACCCTCTTACGCGGCCGAGGGTGGCCACGGATTTCAGAACCTGTGCCTTCCTCCACTATGTTCCCAGCATATTCTGCACCTTTTCATGGCGCCAGCAGGCGCCCGGCCGTACCCGGGATTTTGCCGCCAGGCAAAATCGTAGAGGGAGAAAAGGCCGCGGGGGATAGTAGGGGGCAGAGCCCCCTCCAGCCGAAAGAGCGGACCAGAAGTTTTCTGAAGGTACAAGATGGGTGTGACAACTTCTGTGCGTATTGCACGGTGCCGTATGCACGGGGACGGAGCCGGAGCATTCCGGTGTGCGAGGCGGTGCGGCAGGCGAAGGAGATTGCAGAAGAAGGCATCCGCGAGATTGTGCTTACGGGCGTGAATACCGGAGACTTTGGCCGGACAACGGGAGAGAGTTTCCTGGATTTGCTCAAAGCCTTGAATGAGGTGGAAGGAATTGACCGGTACCGGATTTCGTCCATCGAACCCAATCTGATAACACCGGAGATTGTGGACTGGATTGCCTCGGGCACCAAGTTCCAGCCGCATTTCCATATTCCGCTGCAGAGTGGCAGCGACACCCTGCTCCGGAAGGTGGGCCGACGGTACGACACCGCCCTTTTCGCCTCCCGCATCGATTATATCCGCAGCGCAATGGAACAGCCCGATGAACCGCTGGTCTTCTTCGGCATAGATGTGATTGTGGGTCTGCCGGGAGAAACGGAAGAGCTTTTCCAGGAAACCCTGGATTTTCTGAAAAACCGTATCCGGCCGGCGTTCATCCACGTTTTTCCGTATTCCAAACGGCCCGGAACGCGGGCGGCCGAAATGCACGGCCAGGTGCAGGACAGCGTAAAGACGGAGCGGGTGGCCCGGCTGGAAGCCCTGTGCGAAGAGCTGCATCAGGCATTCCTGGAGGCCAACAAGGGCCGGAAAGCGCAGGTGCTTTGGGAATCCACCCGAAAAGACGGAAAGATGGGCGGCTACACGGGCAATTACATCCGCGTGGAGCGTCCTTATGACCCCGCAAGGGTAAATACTTTGGAGGAAATTGTGTTATGACCAAACTGACTTTTTTGGGAACCGGAACTTCACAGGGCGTGCCCATCATCGCCTGCCAGTGCGCCGTGTGCCAATCGGCCGACAAGCGGGACAAGCGCTTCCGCGCCGCCGCGCTGGTGGAACACGAAGGGCTTCAGATCCTGATTGACGCCGGACCGGACTTCCGTTCCCAGATGCTGGCCGCCGGTGTGCGGCACCTGGACGCCATCCTCCTCACCCACAACCATAAAGACCACACGGGCGGTCTGGACGACGTCCGTTCGTTCAATTACATAGACCGGAAGGCCGTGGAGATTTACTGCGAACCGCGGGTGCTCAAGTCCCTGCAGAACGACTATTGCTATGCGTTTGCCGAGCATAAGTATCCCGGAGCGCCGGAGTGGCACATCCACGTGATTGATGAAAGGCCTTTCCGGGTGGTTTCCCTCAAGGATACCGGAGACTTGGAATGGGTGCACGACGTGGGGTATTTCTACCGGCAGCCGGACGGCAGCCTCAAGCCCTCCGACAACACCATCCTGGAAGCCTCCCACGAACTTCCGAACGTAATTCCCATCCGCGGGCTGCACGACCAGCTGCCCGTGCTGGGCTTCCGCTTCGGCCGCATTGCCTATATTACCGACATGAGTTCCATCCCGGAAAGCGAATTCAGCAAGCTGGAAGGCCTGGAGCACGTAACCCTGAATACGGTGGGCTATCACCCCCACCACTCCCACTTCTCGCTGGAGGAAGCCCTGAACCTGGCCGGCCGGATTGGCGCCAGGCACACCTGGCTCACGCACCTGAGCCACGCCTTCCCCACCCACGAAACCTTCTGCGGGGAACTCCGCCGCCTTTGCCGGGAAAAAGGAATCGGCTCGGAAGTGCTTCCCGCTTATGACGGCCTTTCCATTACGGACTAAAACTAAAGAAACCCATATGACACAGGAAATTATTGAGACTCTGGACAGCCTGCACGTGAATCTGAACGCAGGGGGCATGGAAACCATCAACATTGTACTGGCCTTCGTCATGTACGGTGTTGCCCTGGGCATCAAACCGGGCATTTTCAAGGAAGTGTTCAAGAAGCCCAAATCCGTCTTGCTGGGTATGCTGTGCCAGCTGGTGCTGCTGCCGGCCTTTACCTGCCTTCTGGCCATCCTGATGACCGGATGGATATCGCCCATGATGGGCATGGGCATGATTCTGGTGGCGGCCTGCCCGGGCGGAAACATCTCCAATTTCATGTCTTCGCTGGGAAAGGCCAATATCGAGCTTTCCGTGAGCCTCACGGCCATTTCCACTGCCCTGGCCGTCTTCCTTACCCCGTTCAATTTCTGGCTCTGGGGCACCGTTTATCTGCATACGGCCGGCGTGGCGGCGCAGATTCCCACCCTGGTGATTCCCCTCTGGGACGTGTTCAAGACCATCTTTATCCTGCTGGG
>Ga0310690_10012195_pt1 | contig 10564 bp, 9 predicted proteins | sample AusTroGonzalo_MG_2_FD_207661 | JGI IMG/M metagenome (GOLD analysis project Ga0310690, IMG submission 207661) | Bovine rumen microbial communities from tropical cattle in Woodstock, Queensland, Australia - Gonzalo_04 (v2) (version 2) | ecosystem: Host-associated > Mammals > Digestive system >...
TGTTGAGTTTCTTGTCCTTGAGGCGGCCCTGGGCACCGTTGCGGAGTTCCCACTTGCCGTCGACGAAAGCGTAGGCGAGCTCAAGCCCCGACGGCACATAATATTGGAAGAGGCCTTCCATGCCCTGAATCTGCGGTTCCACCTCGTCGAATATTATCATCTTTTCTTTGTGCTGCTTGCGTTTCTCCACGGTGCGGTAGCGGTTGCTGCCCTTGACCTTGACGCGGTCGCGCTCCACCTCCTCCACAAATTGCTCCTCGTAGCTAAGGTTAACCATAGCGTCGTTGCGATATTCAAGCACTACACGGCGCAGGTTGCGCTCGCGGCGGAACAGCGGAGCGCCGAACTGCGGCAGGCCTCCGCGCAGGATGACCGGCTCGATGATCTTGCGCTCGGTGAGGTTGTCCACCCCGTTCCATCCGAGCAGCGTGTAGTATGTCTTGCCACCGTGCGAGGTCTGAATAATATCCTGATATACCGCGCCAAACCAGTTGGACGCCGACAGCACCGACTCCTCGCGGTTCATTATCTCCTCACTCTTGTCGTTGAGCAGCAGGTACTGGTACTCTTCATCGCGCTCGTTGTAGAACTGGACGGCGCCGAAGCACTCGAACTCTCCGTTGTCGCGCACCACGGCCCAGGTGAAGATGCGCAGCTGTCCGTCGGGCGACGTAAGCACCGACGCTACCGTTGGCAGTTGCCACTTCCAGCGCTCCGACTCCTCTTCGTCGAGGGCGGCTGTGAGCTCGCCGACAGCCTGCTCCGAAGCCAGGTAGCGCTCGTTGTCCGTCGGCGCTGTGGCCGCTAGCTCAAGGAGCGATGCCAGCCGCTTCTGGTGCTGCGACATAACGACCTTGTCCTGAGCCTGTACAGCCGCCACAGTCAGTGTCGCCAAGAGCATCGTTGCTATGAGTCGTCGCATAATCATTGTTTCATATAACGGCAGATATTTACTTTTATTGTACAATAATATTAACATAATTTTTCATCGCCACCCCACCCTATATTCTAAGAAAAAAGTGGCGAGATGTCGGGGAAAAAGTGTATCTTTGCAGTCTCGATGGACGAACAGGAAGTATACTACGTTGACGTGCTGCTGCCGCTGCATCTGCCTGGCACCTACACCTATAGGGTGCCGCGCGAGATGAACGGCGAGGTAGCCGTGGGCAAGCGTGTAGTGGTGCAATTCGGGCAGAAGCGCATGTATTCGGCCCTGGTGCGCCGTATACACACCGAGGCTCCGAAATGGAAAGCCAAGTATATCCTGTCGGTACTCGACGACAGACCGTTGGTGACGGAGCGCCAGATGGTGTTCTGGGAGTGGATGGCGCAGTACTACATGTGCTATCCCGGCGACGTGATGGCAGTGGCGCTACCCGCCGGCATGAAGCTGGCCAGCGAGAGCACAGTAAGCATACACCCAGACTTCGACGGCGACCTGTCGCGATTGACGAAATACGAGCTGCAGGTGGTCAACCTGCTGACGGAATACAGTTCGATGCGTCTTGACGACATCAGCCGCGCCATCGGCGTACAGAAGATTATGCCGCTGATACGCGGCATGATAGAGCGCGAGGTGGTAGTAATGGATGAGGAGTTGCGGGAACGCTTCGTGCCACGTAAGTCGACATATGTGAAGCTGTCGGAAGCCTACTCTGATGAGGCGGCACAACGGAGCCTGTTCGACGAGCTGGAGCGGAAGAAGCGAACCAAGCAGGTGGAAGTGTTGATGCAGTTCCTGCAGCTGTCTAAGTTCGGTAAAGAGCCTGTGCCGAAACGGGAGTTGCCGCAAGGCTCCGCCCTGCAGACGCTGATAAAAAACGGTGTACTTGAGACTGAGGAGCGCGAGGAGAGCCGTCTGGTGCATTACGACGGCGACAGCCTATTGCCGGTGGAGAGCATCAAACTCAACGAGGAACAGCAGCAGGCGTATGAGGTGTTGAGCAACGAGACATTCCATGAAACGTCTCTGCTGCACGGCGTGACGTCGAGCGGCAAGACGGAGGTGTACATTAAGCTCATCGACGAGCAGGTGCGCACCGGCAAGCAGGTGCTCTTCCTGCTGCCGGAGATAGCCCTCACGGCGCAGATCATCAACCGCCTGAGGCGTCATTTTGGCGACAAGGTGGGCGTCTACCACTCGCGCTTCTCAGCGAGTCAGCGTGTGGAGGTCTGGCGCCGCACGGCGACGGACAACGAGGAGGCCCGCTATCAGGTGCTGCTGGGTGCCAGAAGTGCACTGTTCCTGCCGTTCAGAAACCTGGGACTTATCATTGTGGACGAGGAGCATGACGCCTCATATAAGCAGCAGGATCCGGCACCGCGCTACCACGGACGCGACGCGGCCGTATATCTGGCCCACCTGTGGGGAGCCCGCACCGTGCTGGGCAGCGCCACGCCGAGCATAGAGAGCTACCACAACGCGATGGATGGCAAGTACGGACTGGCGACGCTGACACACCGCTACGGGGGCTTCAGTCTGCCACAGGTCGAGATTGTGGACATGAAGACAGCCACACGGCAGGGCGAGGTGCACGGCCACTTCAGCGACACGCTGTTGCGGGCCATACGCGACGCATTGGCCGCACGGCAGCAGGTGATACTGTTCCAGAACCGCAGGGGCTTCTCGCTGAGGCTGGAGTGCGACGACTGTCATCACATACCGCAGTGCGTCCACTGCGACGTGTCGCTGGTGTACCACAAAGCCACCAACTCGCTGCGTTGCCATTACTGCGGCTACAGCATACCGGTGCCTGCGGAGTGTCCGGCGTGCCACTCGACGCACCTGCGAATGGCCGGCATAGGCACCGAGCGCGTGGAGGAAGACCTGCAAATCATGTTCCCAGAGGCACGCGTGGCACGCATGGACCTCGACAGCACGCTGCAGAAGAACCAGTACATTGAGCTGCTCAACGACTTTGCGCAGAGGCGCATAGACATACTGGTAGGCACGCAGATGGTGACCAAGGGACTGGACTTCGAGCATGTGAGCGTGGTGGGAATCGTCAATGCCGACAACCTGATAAACTACCCCAACTTCCGCAGTTTCGAACGAGCGTACCAGCAGATGACACAGGTGAGCGGCCGCGCCGGACGCCACGGTGACGCTGGACGGGTGATAATACAGACCTACAACCCCGGCCACCAGCTGTTGCAGAAAGTGGAGGACAACGACTACGAGGGGCTGTACAAAGATCAGGACAACGAGCGGCGCGTGTTCCGCTACCCACCCTACTATCGGCTGGTGGAGATTACGCTCAAGCACAGCGACAATGAGGTGGTGAACGCCGCTGCCGACTGGCTGGCGACGGAGTTGCGAGGAGCCTTCGGTCAGCGTGTGATGGGACCGGAATATCCGCTGGTGAGTCGTATAAGGGCGTTATATCTCAAGACCATCACAGTACGTTTCGAGCGCAACGAAGCCATAGCCGACGCCAAGAAGCTGATGATGGAGATGGCTGACGACCTGGTGAAGCAGGAAGGATGGGCTCGTGTGGCCGTCCATTTCGACGTTGACCCCTGCTAAAATTATTTTGCCATATTGTAAAAATATTGTATCTTTGCAGTCCGAAAGAGAGACAACGGATGCAGGGTAACACCTGTATATCAATAGGATTGGGCAAGTCTTATACGACCAGCTCCCATTGAATCCCCCAGGGTAGGAATACAGCAAGGGTGTTTGGTTGTAGCGGTGCGATATAAACAGCTTGCCCTTTTTTATGTATCATTATGACGAACCAAGAACAGATAAAAGACCTTATCACGCGCAAAGAGGCGCTAAAGAAGTTCCTCGACATCGACAACATGGCTGCGTGGATTGCCGAAGAGGAGAAGAAGACCGAGGCGCCCGACTTCTGGAACGACCCGAAGGAGGCGCAGAAAGTGGTGAAGGGCATCAACGCCAAGAAGACGTGGGTGACAGCCTACCGTGATGTTGACGCTGCCTGCGGCGACCTTGAGGTTATGGGTGAATTCTTTGAGGCCGGCGATGCCAGTGAGGAGGAGCTTGTGGCACAGATTGCCGATACGCAGAAGAAGGTCGAGGAGCTGGAGTTCAAGAATATGCTGCGCAACGAGAGCGACCGCTTGGATGCTGTGTTGAGCATCAATGCAGGCGCCGGTGGCGTGGAGGCGCAGGACTGGGCCGAGATGCTGATGCGCATGTACATACGCTACGCCGAAACTCACGGCTATAAAGTCGTTATAAGTAACTCCCTCGACGGCGACGGTGCCGGTATCAAGAGCTGCACGCTGCAGATAGAGGGCGACTTCGCCTACGGCTACCTCAAGAGTGAGACCGGCGTGCACCGCTTGGTGCGAGTCTCCCCTTTCAACGCACAGGGCAAACGCATGACCTCCTTCACCTCGGTGAGTGTGACGCCGCTTATCGACGATACCATAGAGGTGGTCGTGGATATGTCCAAACTGTCGTGGGACACCTTCCGTAGTGGCGGCGCAGGTGGACAGAACGTCAACAAGGTGGAGTCCGGCGTGCGTCTGCGCTACCAGTACAAAGACCCCTACACGGGCGTGGAGGAAGAGATACTCATTGAGAACACCGAAACGCGTGACCAGCCCAAGAACAAGGAGAACGCAATGCGTCTGCTGCGCTCACAGCTATATGACCGCGAGATGAAGCACCGTATGGAGGAACAGGCCAAGATAAAGGCCAGCCAGAAGAAGATTGAGTGGGGCTCGCAGATACGTTCATACGTGATGGACGACCGCCGCGTCAAGGACCACCGTACCAACTACCAAACCTCCGACGTAGCCGGTGTGCTCGACGGCAAGCTGGACGAGTTCATAAAAGCGTACTTGATGCAGTTTGGCGCCGACGCATAAGACAACATATACGACTACTATAAACACAATAACCCTCCACAGAACATCTGCATATTCTGTGGAGGGTTTCCTTATGTCCCTTACCGATTATTCGGTGGCTTCAGCCATCACCACGCTGCCACGATAAGCGGGGCAGGTGTGGTGGGTGCAGGCGGCTGCGACGAGCGTCAGCACTACGACGGCAAGGAGTACAATTGCTTTGCGTTTCATCAGAGTCCTATTTTTTCGTTTACTATCTTAAGTATCTCGGCTTCCTGTTTTATTGCTTCGTCCTCGATTTTCTGTGCACGTGCAAGAATATCGGCCTTGAAGGCTTCGTCCTTGAGCGACGAGGCGTTGATCTTCACGTTGAGGTGGGCACCCATGACAGCGCTGCGGGCAGCAAGGCTTCCCACGCCGCCGTCGGTGACGCTATTGGGGTTGCCCCACTCCACCATAGCGCGGCAGACCTCGAAGGCCTCGAGGGAGCGCTGCATGGTGCGGAACGGTACCTCGGTGGCGAACTTGGTAGCCTCCTGGATGGCGGCGCTGCGGGCAGCCTTCTCCTCGTCGGTCTTCTTGGGCAGACCGAAGGCATCCATAATCTTGTTGAAAGCGGCAGTGTCCTCGTCGACGAGGTGCAGCAACTCGTCCTTCAGGGCTTGACCCTTGACGGCTACGTCGCTGAATTTCTCCCATTCGTCATCATAGGCGGCTTTACCACCAGTGAGGTTGGCCACCATGGTGCCGAGTGAGGCGGCGAGGGCACCCATGTAGGCGCTGACGGAGCCACCGCCGGGGGCGGGACTCTCGCTGGCGGTCTCGTCGCAGAAACCGCGGCAGGTGAGGTCGACGAGCTTCTTCTTGCTGTGGTCCTCGATGAGGTATTCGATAACCTTCTCCTTGGGGTCGAATGGTTTGAGGTCGTCGAGACCCATGCTCTTGATGGCCACCTTCATAATCTCCTCCTCGCTGACGCCGAGGGAACGCTGCTGTTTGGCCAGGTAGTACTTGCCGGCATCGATGAGGACGCTCTTTGGAATGAGACCCACAATCTCGCAGCCGGTGACGCGCAGGCCACGGTTGGCGGCGCAACGGCACACCTCGTCGAAGCAGAGGTGCACAGGAGCAACCTTGATGGAGGTGATGTTCATGGAGACCTGGGCGATGCCATAGTCTTCGATATACCAGCCGATAGCCTTGGTGCCCTTCAGGGTACCGGGGATCATGATGGTCTTGCCGTTCTCGTCCTTGATGGGCTTGCCGCTGGGCTTGCCACCCTCACGTTTCGGACGGCCTTTCTCACGCACGTCGAAGGCGATGGCGTTGGCACGACGGGTGCTGGTGGTATTGAGGTTGTAGTTGATGGCCACGAGGAAGTCGCGGGCACCCACCTGGGTGGCACCGGTATGGGCGGTGTGGTCGTTCCAGGCGTTGGGACCGAAATCGGGCTTCCACTGCTCGGTACCGAGACGGCTGCTAAGGCTCTCATACTCGCCGGTGCGGCAGTAGGCCAAGTTGCGGCGCTCGGGGATGAAGGCGGCATTCTCGTAGCAGTAGATGGGTATCTGCAGTTCCTCACCGAGACGCTTGCCGAGCTTGTGGGCGTACTCGACCACCTCGTCCATGGTGATGTTGCTGACGGGGATGAGGGGGCACACGTCGGTGGCACCCTGACGCGGATGGGCACCGTGATGCTGCGTCATGTCTATGAGCTCGGCGGCTTTCTTCACCACCTGGTAGGCGGCTTCGAGGACAGGCTCGGGCTCACCAACGAAGGTGATGACGGTACGGTTGGTGGTCTGGCCGGGGTCGACATCAAGGAGTTTCACTCCTTCCACTTTCTCAATCTCGGCAGTGACCTGATTGATGATATCCATGTTGCGGCCTTCGCTGATATTAGGCACGCATTCAATGAGTTGTTTCATGTGTTTGTTTATTTTGTTTTGTGCAAAGATACAAAAAAATAAATATTCTCAATTTTTTTCGTATTTTTGCATGTCGATTTGACAGAGAAACGATGAAAGAGATAATAGAAAAAGCTTGGAATAACAGAGAGTTGCTGAACGAGTCGGCGACCAGGGAGGCTGTCCTTGCCGCAATAGAGATGCTGGACCGCGGCGAATTACGCGTGGCGCAGCTGTCGGAAGATGGTATCTGGAAGGTGAACCAATGGGTGAAGGAGGCTATATTGTTGTATTTTGCCATCAGCGAGATGCGGACGATGGAGGCCGGAGAGATGGAGTACTACGACAAGATACCGCTAAAGCACGGATTGGCGGAGCGCGGCATACGCGCTGTACCGCCTGCTACGGCCCGGTATGGCTCGTACATCGCTCCGGGAGCGGTGCTGATGCCAAGCTACGTGAACATCGGTGCCTATGTGGATAGCGGCACTATGGTTGATACATGGGCCACGGTGGGCAGCTGCGCACAGATTGGCAAGAACGTGCACTTGAGCGGCGGCGTTGGCATTGGTGGCGTACTGGAGCCGCTGCAGGCCAACCCCGTAATTATTGAGGATAATTGCTTCATCGGGAGCCGCTCCATCATCGTGGAGGGTGCTATCATAGAGAAAGAGGCGGTGATTGGCGCAGGGACGGTAATCACGGCATCGACGCACATCATCGACGTCACGCAGGAGCACCCTGTGACATACTCCGGCCGCGTGCCGGCGCGCAGCGTGGTGATACCCGGCACATACCAGAAGCATTTTCCGGCCGGCGACTACAGCCTGCCGTGCGCACTGATTATTGGACAACGTAAAGAATCTACTGACCTTAAAACATCACTAAATGAAGCATTGCGTTTGTTTTAGCCTTATAGCAATAGCCCTGCTGGTATCGTGCTCAAAGCATGACGAGATTAGTTTCAGCGGCACTGTGGTGAACATAGAGTACTGCGCTACGCAGGATATGAATTCCAACGCCGGTTTTTACACTGCCCTTGAGACGCCATCCGACATAGGAGGCACATTCATATACGGAGCCGACACGTTCCAGAACGTGGTGGTACTGTACGAACCCGGCCGTCAGATTAAGCACGGGAGTCATATCAGCGGCAAGTTCTATATAGACAACAAATATTCCAAGTCGTACTGCACCATACACATTGCAGCCGATGAAGATTTACCGCAGGGGGTGTTCACGAAGGTGTATGTTGATTAAATGTGTATAAAAACCTTGGTGCCACACCCGACCCAATGCAAAATATATAGTACTTTTGCAAAAAGTTTTATAGAAACAAAAACACACAGAACAATATGAAATTCATAGTCAACAGCCAGCAGTTGCTGAAGCAGCTGCAGTCACTGAGCGGCGTATTGACGTCGAACAACACCATGCCCATCATCAATTGTTTCCACCTGCACCTTGAAGAGGGTGCGCTGACGGTAAAGACCACAGACCTGAGCACCACGCTGGTGGCGCGCATGGAGGTGGAGACCGGCCGCATGGAAAAAGCCGAGGAAGTTGCCATTCCCTCAAAGATGCTTCTGGAGATACTCAAGAGTTTTGACGATGTGCCAGTGACCTTCAGCGTTGACCCGCAGAGCCACGCTATAGAGCTGAGCAGCGGACAGGGTGAGTACCATCTGGCCGGTATGGATGCCGACACCTACCCCACTATGCCGACGGCCGAAGGCACCGCCACAGTGGTGATGAGCTGCGAGGCATTAGTCAACGCCATAAACAAGACCTACTTTGCCACCAGCAACGACGAGATGCACCAGCAGATGAGCGGCATCTACTGCGAGATGACACCCGACGGCGTGACCTTCGTGGCCACCGACGCACACAAGCTGGTACGCTACCGCCGTCGCGACGTGACGTCGGACGAGAGCACCAACTTCATCCTGCCGAAGAAGCCCATCACCATTGTCAAGAACATCCTCGCTGCACGCAAGGAAGACGGCGACGTGACGATAGAGTACAACAACACCAACCTCTTCATTACCTTCGACAACTTCTACATCGTCTGCCGCCTGGTGGACGGCCGCTACCCCAACTACGAGGCCGCCATCCCGAAGGATAACCCCAACAAGCTTGTGGTCGACCGCCAGTCGTTCATCAACACGCTGCGCCGCGTCAGCATCTTCGCCAGCGAAGCAACGCGCCAGGTGCGCCTGTCGATAGGCAAGGACAGCCTGACCATCAGTGCCGAGGACCTTGAGTTCTCCAACAACGCCAAAGAGACCATCCCCTGCCAGTTTGAGGGCGATCCCATGGACATCGGCTTCAACGCCAAGTTCCTGACGGAGATGATCAGCAACCTCGACTCGGAGCAGGTGCTGATGGAGATGTCGCACCCCTCTCGCGCCGGTATCATCTTCCCCTATGGCGACGATGCCGAGGGCAAACAGGACGACATCCTGATGCTCGTAATGCCTGTAATGCTTGCCAACTAAACCATGAAAAAAGGCGCCACCATACTCGGCATAACGCTGGTACTCTTCATGCTCGGCCTGCTGCTGTGCATCGAGTACCACTCTTACCGCATCTCACACGACGCGCAGGAACGCATCACATACAAGGTGGATTTGTCGCCCGACGTGAGTGACTCGCTTGCGCTGGCCATCAAGGGACGCATAGAGCAACGCGACTACATCAAGCATGTGGACTATATCTCCAAGGAGCAGGCAGCCGAGATATTCTCCGGCGAGTTGGGCGAGGACTTCGTGGGCTTCATTGGCTACAACCCCCTCTACCCTTCCCTGATGGTGAACTTCAACGTCAGCCTGCTGCCCGACAACAACAGCGAGGTGCTTGACCGCTTCTGCAAGGAAGTAGGTGCCGAGGAAGGCGTCACCGGAGTGGCTTACCAGGAGAACATCGTCGTGGAGTTGCGCGAGGACTTCTACAAGCTCACGTGGTTCCTCATAGTGCTGATGCTTGTCCTTGTGCTCATCTCTGTGGTGCTTATCGGCAGCTTGATACGCATAGCCCTCTATGCTCAGCGCGAGACCATCCGCACCATGCGCATGGTGGGCGCCACCACAGGCTTCATCATGCGGCCGTTCCTGCGGCGCAGCATAGCCTGCGGCGCCATCGGCGGCATCATTGCGTCGGCGTTTATGGTCCTCGCCATCTGGATTTGCGCCAATGAGTTCCAGCTGCCGCTCACCGCACAGGAGCACTGGACGTGGTACATAATCATTGCCGCCACGCTTGTCGTTGTCGGCATCATCATCTCGTGGCTTGCAACGGCATTCACCGTGCGCCACCACATAACAAAAAACTGATACAAATGGAACAGAATGAAGAAAAGAAAGGCCTCCAGCTCGCCTTCGGCAAAATGAACTACATCCTCATGGCTGTGGGCATCATAGTCCTCGCCATCGGTTATATACTGCTTGCAGGCGGCGGCAGCGACGACCCCAACGTGTTCAACCCCGCCATGTTCGACACCCGCCGTCTCGTTGTGGCCCCCATTCTCATCGTCCTCGGCTTCATCGTCGAGATAGTGGCTATCATGTATAAGAAAAAATAAAAGGTTATGGGTTATAGGTTATGGGTTATTGACGCTACGCAGGTTCTTTGTCTGCAAAACGATGCGTCAGCCCTCCATAACCTATAACCCTTAACCGATAACCCTTACAACTATGGAATGGTTTGAAGCGTTAATCCTTGGTATCATCCAGGGTCTCACCGAGTATCTGCCGGTGAGCTCCAGCGGCCATCTGGCTATCGGCGCCAACCTCTTTGGCCTCAGTGGCGAGGAGAACCTCACCTTCACCGTCGCCGTC
>Ga0310690_10012196_pt1 | contig 10563 bp, 8 predicted proteins | sample AusTroGonzalo_MG_2_FD_207661 | JGI IMG/M metagenome (GOLD analysis project Ga0310690, IMG submission 207661) | Bovine rumen microbial communities from tropical cattle in Woodstock, Queensland, Australia - Gonzalo_04 (v2) (version 2) | ecosystem: Host-associated > Mammals > Digestive system >...
GGGACGTATCTGCTGGCTTTGTGGCGGATGATGTGCAGTAAGGCTGTCCGTCGGGAGACCGGGACCTTGCTGGCGATATTGTGGCTGTTCACCTTTGGCATCGTCAATTTCAAGGGAATGTTCATGATCCACAGCGATCTGACCGTGGTGTTCATTCTGCTGGTGGCGGGACTGATCTGGAGCAGGTGTGATTGCGGTGACCTGATCCCAGGTGATAGCTTTCGGCCTTCGACAGCCATTCATAAGGAGTGATAGATTTGAAAAAAGAATACGAGTGTCTGGTCAGCGTGCTCGTTACGACATACAACCACGAAAAGTATATTGCTCAATGCCTGGACAGCATGGTTTCGCAGAAGACGGATTTTTCCTTTGAAATCATCGTTCGGGACGACAGCTCCACTGACGGCACGGGAGACATCATCCGGACCTATGCGAAAAAGTATCCGGATCTAGTGAACCCCTTCATTTTGGAGTTCAATCATTTCAGCCGTGGCCTGACTAACGATTCCTTCGCAAAAATGTTCGGTATGGCCCGTGGAAAGTATATTGCAATCTGCGAAGGCGACGATTTCTGGACGGATCCGGAGAAAGTTCAGATCCAGACGGACTGGCTGGAAAGGCATCCGGACTGCAGTATGTGCGTTACTGCTTCACACTACGCAAACCCGGACGGGTCTCTGCGGACGGACAAGGTTTTCCGGACGGACACTGTTTCCCGGGACCTGACCATCGAAGAAATTCTGGGCGGATGGAAGGCTGCCACGAATACCGTGGTCTACCGGAAGGCCTGCCTGGAAGAGGATGTGATCATCCCGTTCCTCGGCACCTGTGTGAACGAGGACTACGCAAGGATGGTTTATATGGCGCTGAAGGGGAGGGTGCACTATATCGATCGGCTGACCGGCGCCTATCGGATCGGGAATCCCGGTTCATTTTCCGATGATACCCATAAGCGGCCGGACGTTTACAAGGCCCGGGTGATTGAATTCGCGAACATGATGGATCGGCTGGATGCCTACACGGAAGGACGATATACAGAGCTGATCCGGAAGGTCCGGGATCAGCAGCTGTTCGATATGTACGCGAATCTTGGGGATCGGGAGAACATGAAAAAATACCTGCATGCCTACGATGATGCGTCGCCGGTGTGGCGGACGCTGGAGAAGATTCGTACGGTGATTCCGGGGCCCATGAACAGGGCGAAAGACATGATCCGGGGGATCCGGAAGTGAATGTGATCAAAAATTTCCTGTGGCGCCTGGCGGAGCGGGTTGGAGCCCAGGGCGTGAAACTGCTGGTGGAACTGGTACTGGCCCGGATTCTATTGCCGGAGCAGTACGGTATGATCGCCATGGTGGCGGTTTTCATCACAGTGTTTAACGTGTTTGTGGACAGTGGCCTGGGTAACGCCCTGATCCAGAAAAAGGACGCGGATGACCTGGATTTTTCCAGTGTCTTCTGGTTCAATGTGGTCTGGTGTCTTGTGCTTTACGGGATTCTGTTCCTGATCTCCCCGCTGGTGGCTTCCTTCTATCGCCGGGAGGAGTTGACACTGATTCTAAGAGTGCTGGGGATTCAGATCGTGATCTCCGGCGTCAAGAACGTTTATCAGGCTTACGTCTCCCGGACGATGCAGTTCCGGAAATTCTTTTTCTCGACCTTGGGAGGCACCGTTGGCGCCGCGATGATCGGCATCACGATGGCCTACGGGGGATACGGCGTGTGGGCACTGGTGGCTCAGCAGCTATTTAACGTGCTGACGGACACGGTGATTCTGACGATCACGGTGAAATGGCATCCGAAAAGGATATTTTCTTTCGAACGGCTGAAAGGCCTGCTTTCCTACGGTTGGAAGCTGCTGCTTTCGGCTCTTTTGGACACGCTGTTTAACGAGGCACGATCGTTGATTATCGGCCGAAAATATACGTCGGAGGACTTGGCCTTTTACAACCGGGGCGAGCTTTTCCCCCAGGTGATTGCCGCCAACGTCAACACGTCCATTGACAGCGTGCTGTTGCCGACCATGAGTCGGGAACAGGATGAACGGAAAAAGGTTCGGGCGATGACACGTCGGGCCATCATGACAAGCACCTATATTATGGCGCCGCTGATGATCGGCATCGCCTGTGTCGGAATGCCTTTGGTCCGACTGATCCTGACGGAAAAATGGCTGCCATGCGTGCCGTATCTGCAGATATTCTGCGCGTCGATGCTTTTTTTCCCGATTCATACCGCGAACCTGAATGCTATTAAGGCCCTGGGTCGAAGCGACCTTTTTCTGAAACTGGAGATCCTAAAAAAGGTCATCGGGATTGGCCTGATTCTGATTACGATGCACATCAGCGTACTGGCGATGGCGCTGAGCACGCTGGTCAACAGCCTGATCTGCCAGCTGATCAATACCTGGCCGAACCGGAAGCTGCTGGATTACAGCTATAAGGATCAGCTGAAGGACATTCTGCCGAACATCCTGCTGGCCGCTGTAATGGGCGGATGCGTGCTCGGGGTCGGATTGATCGGCCTTCCGGATTGGGTGACGCTGTTGGTTCAGATCGGCCTTGGCGCAGGCCTTTACGCGGGCCTTTCTGCGGCAACAAAAAACGAAAGTTATTGCTATTTGCTGGATGTAATGAAAAACTTCCGAGATAAACAACAATAAGAGGAAAACAGTTTGAATCAGAACATGAAAGAAATCCTGGTGACCCGATCTTCCATGCCTTCCTTTGAGGAATACTTGGAGGAAATTCGCCCTATCTGGGACAGCCACTGGCTGACCAACATGGGTCAGAAGCACGCGGAGCTGGCGGAAAAACTGCGGGAATATCTCGGAGTTGAGCGGATTGATCTGTTCACCAACGGACACATGGCCATTGAGTTGACGCTGCAGGCGATGGGGCTGGGGCAGGATGGAAGGAACGAAGTGATCACGACGCCCTTCACTTTCGCCAGCACAACCCATGCGATTGTCCGTAACGGGCTGGAACCGGTGTTCTGTGACATTGATCCGGAAACTTTCACGATGGATCCCGGGAAGCTTGAGGAGAAGATTACAGAGAAGACATGCGCAATTCTTCCGGTGCATGTCTACGGGAACATCTGCGACGCGGAGGCGATTGAAAGAATCGCCCGGAAACACGGACTAAAGGTGATCTACGACGCCTGCCACACTTTTGGGGAAACCGTGAACGGGAGGGGCGTCGGAACTTTCGGAGACGTGAGCTGCTTTTCCTTCCATGCTACGAAAGTATACAATACCATTGAGGGTGGCGCGGCCTGTTTCCGGGACGAAAAACTCGGCGAAAAGCTGTATGACCTCAAGAATTTTGGCATTCACGGACCGGAGGAAGTGCGGGCGGTCGGCGCCAATGCCAAGATGAACGAGTTCTGCGCGGCCATGGGTCTTTGTAATTTACGACATGTGGAAGAGGAGTGCGAAAAACGGCGGCAGGTGAATCTCCGCTACCGGACGCATCTGGAAGGCGTTCCCGGCCTGCAGCTGAATTGTGTGCAGTCTGGCGTGCGGCACAATCACGGTTATTTCCCGGCGGTTTTTGATAAAAAAATATTCGGAGCAAACAGAAATGAGGTTTTTGAAGCGCTGGCGAAGCAGAACATCGGCGCCAGGAAATATTTCTGGCCCCTGACCAGCGCCTTTGACGCTTACGCGGGGAAATATGATCCGAGGGAGACCCCTGTGGCTTTGAGAGTCAGTGAAAACGTACTGACCTTGCCGATGTACGCGGATCTGGAGCCGGAAGACATTGACCGAATCTGTGAAATCGTGCTGGGATGCCGGAAAGCATGAAGAGTATTCTGCTGAAGACGCTGACGGATCGCCGGCGGTGGGTTTTTTCGGGGACGCTTGGCCTGATCTTTTCGACCCTGACCTCCTGGGGCCGGGCGCTGGACAAGAAGGGCAGCGTGGATTTTTTCGGCCAGCTACCGGAAATTTTGTTGCTTACGCCTGTGTTTACCGTAGGGATCTCGCTGGTCTGGATTTTGTTGGAGCGAATTGACCGGGCGGAAGGGCCGGAAACGGGAATCGTGGCCCGGAAGAAATGGCTGATCCCGGTGATGCTGTTGCTTTGCTGGCTGCCTGCGTTTCTGGCTGAGTATCCGGGTGGATTCCGGTACGATGCTTCAGCAGAGCTAGCCCAGGCAACGGAGCGTCTCGGCTTTCGGGGCGACTATCCGATGCTGCATTCGGCGATCGTGACCTCCCTGCTGCCGTTGATGCATTCCCTCACAGGCAGTTGGGATACTGGCGTCATGGTTTATGTGGTTCTCCAGATGCTGCTAATGGCGGGCATGTACACTCATATCCTTCGGACGCTGATACGGAAGGGCGTGCACCCGTATGTGATCCGGTATGCACTGGCGTATTGTGCACTGTTCCCGGTGGTCCAGATGCTGGTTGTTCAGGAATTGCGGGACGTTATGTTCGCGGCGCTGTTCACGTATACGGTGTTCTGTCTGTATCTGCTGCGCACGGAGAAGGAACGGATTCTCGGCAACCCCGTGAAAGCGGCTGGGTGTGCCGTCGTGATGAGCCTGATGTTCCAATCCAGGAATAATAACGCGGGTATTCCGTTCCTGATGCTGGTGATCCTGGTCAGTATTTGTATTTTCCTGAAAAACCGAAAGGAATATTTCCGCGGGGCGGCCACATGGGCTGCTTCCGGCATCGGATCTTTTCTTTTGATTGGCTGGATTCTAAGTCTGATCTGTCAGCCGGTGCTCTACGGACCGACACCGGCTTCCTCCATGTCTCTTCTGAGCCAGCCTCTGAGCCGGGCGTATCTTCTCGAAGGGGAAAACTGGCCGGAGGAGGATCGGAAAACCATTGCGGAATACATGGATCTGGAGGGCATGCGCTATATTCCGTCCTACGCGGATGATACAAAAGCCCGGATCCGGGTGAATGCAATCCAATACGCGGCTTTCTGCGGAAAGATCGGGATGAAGTATCCCGGAATTTATCTGGACGCCATTCTGGCTCAGACGCAGAAAATGTGGGATCCAAACGCCGTGATTGATGGTTATAACCAGTATTTCACCGAGCCCGGGGATCCCTATTGGGGATACGATAAATGCTACTTTGCCATTACGCCGGAGAATGAGGAACCGGTGGGTCACGGAAACATGCTGCCATGGCTGCTGGATTTCTATACGACCATCGGATTGCGGATCTCCTTTGAGAAGGTTCCGGTGGTGCGGTGGTTCTTTTCCATCGGGGCGCAGCTTTGGCTGGTGCTACTGATGTTCTTTTATCTGTGGTACAGGAAAAAGACAAAGCTTCTGCTGCCTGTCGGGGCCATGGTGCTGTACATGATCGGCAACGCTTTTGTGCCCCTGGTGCTGCTGCGGTATTTCGCGGGGGTTTTTCTGTGTCATCCGATGATCGCCGCGTTCCTGCTCCAACCGGAGAAATCACAATCAACACTGTCGGAGGAAGCTGTTTGAATAAAGAATCCTTTCGTGAAACCATGAATATCCGGATCATGGATCCGGCAGCGAGATCCCGATGGATCACCTGGATCTATACGGTTTTCACACTGGTGATGCTTTTGCATCACGTTTATGTGACGATTTATTTCCCCTTCCCGGAAAACGGCGCGATTCCTCTGCGGTTTGTGTGGGTATTCTGGGCGGGGGTTACGATCGTACTTGGTCGGATGTGGAAGGATAAATGCTTTTGGATCCTGACGGCTCTTTTACTGATGAAGTTTTTGCGGATTGCGATTCCGACGCCGGAGCTTCTCAGCGAGACGCAGACGGTTTATGAAATCTGTATTTACGCTTTCTATATCTGCTACGGCACAGGCCGCGTCCTCGGCGGGGAAGACCGGAAAAGATTTATCTCCCTGTTCTGTGCCTTGTGGACGTTGGCCATGGTGGTTTATGCCTGCATAGGACTGTATACTGCTTTTACGGGGATTGAGGTTCCGAATCTCGGAAACCGGCCTTTTACGCTTCCCGCAAACGAAAAGCGCCTTTGGCCCGTCTATCATCCGGTGGAGGCAGGTACTCTGGCGGCACTCAGCATCGCGGTGGCGCTGATTGGTTTCTTCATGACAAAGCGAAAGGTGCTCCGCTGGCTGTACTTTCCGGCGATGTTCGCGATCTTTCTGCTGAATGTTTTCTGTGCCTCCCGTACCAGTTATATCCTTTCGGCCATGGCCATCGGCATTGTGTCGGCGATGCTGCTGTATGAAACGCTTCAGCAATGGAAAAAGCAGGGAAAAGGTTTTAAGCTCCTTCGGCTTGGAGTTTCCTTTGCGGCTTTTGCCGCGCTGACATTTCTCCTGATTTTCGTCCAGATGAGGGCAATTCCTGTCTTCAATTCCCTGAAATCCCAAGACCTGATTTCAACGGCGGCGGCGGAAGAGGGACGACCGGTGGAAGCGGATGCATCCGAAATGGCGGATTCTGTCGAAGAGAGCGTTGAAGTGGATGACAGTCTCCTCGGAACCCGGACCTTTGTCAGCGATGAAGGAATAGACGGTTTCCTGACCGGCAGGTGGCAAATCTGGATTCACTGCTGCTCCGGCATCAGTCACTATCCAATTTATGCACTCATCGGTGCCGGTGTCTATGATCCAATGGAGCATATTAATACATTCATTCGCTATGGTTTAGCACTACCATATATATATCATTTCCACAGCACCTTTATCCAAACGCTCTGGGAAAGCGGCATCCCGGGATTTCTGCTTTTTACGGTCTTCTTCGGAATCTTCCTGTGGAACGCCTTCCTTCTTTTCCGGAACCGGAAGCTGTCCTTCTGGCAACGGCTGATTCCGCTGCCGGCCTTCCTTTGTTGGCTGGCCGATATGGTCGATGTTGCAGGCTACTGCAACTATGGCAAACCTCCAATGACCCTACTGTATCTGTTTGCAGGATTATCGATTGCGCTTGCGCATGAAAACAAAAAAGGAGCAAAACAATCATGAACAGCTGGAACGGCTCAACTCTTCTCATCACCGGCGGTACCGGATCCTTTGGCAGCACGGTCCTGAAACATTTTCTTTCCTCGGACATCGGCGAGATCCGCATTTTCAGCCGTGATGAAAAAAAACAGGACTGGATGCGTCACAGCCTTCAGGCCAACTATCCGGAACATGCCGGGAAGGTGAAATTCTACATTGGAGATGTTCGCAATCTGGATTCCGTCCGCGAGGCAATGTACGGCGTAAATTATGTTTTCCACGCGGCGGCACTGAAGGAGGTTCCCTCCTGTGAGTTCTTTCCGATGGAAGCGGTGAAGACCAACATTCAGGGCACGGACAACGTAATCACCGCTGCGGTGGAGAACGGAGTGGAACGGGTTGTGTTCCTTTCCACGGACAAGGCTGCCTATCCGATCAACACCATGGGTATGACCAAGGCTGTGGCTGAAAAGATCGTTCAGGCCCGGGCACAGGTGGCCTTTGAACGCAGTGGAACTGTGCTGTGCTGCACCCGCTATGGCAATGTCATGTGCTCCCGGGGCAGCGTGATTCCGTTGTTTATCGACCAGATCAAGCGCAAGGCGCCGATTACGATCACTGATCCGAATATGACACGGTTCCTGATGAACCTCGACGAAGCGGTGGATCTGGTAGCATTTGCCTTCGAGCATGCGGAACCGGGGGATCTGTTTATTCAGAAAGCTGATGCCAGCACCATCGGGGATCTGGCGAAGGGCGTTATGAAGCTGTTTGGCGAGACCGAGTGCAAGATCATTGGCAGCCGCCATGGTGAAAAGCTGTACGAAACCCTGATGACCCGGGAGGAGCGCCTGCGGGCCACGGACATGGGGAAATATTTCCGGATCGCGCCGGATTCCCGGGGTCTGAACTACGACAAGTTCTATGTTCAGGGTACGGTTCGCACGGAAGGCGAGGAAGCCTACACCAGCCACAATACAAATCGTCTGGACGTGGATGGCGTTGTCACAAAAATCAGCACTACAGATTATGTGAAAGAAGAACTTGAAGGCAGACCGCATTTGGTGGAGGCATAAGAAATGGCAGATTGGAAAAACAACGGCCGGCTGAGGCTGCTGATCATTGTCGGCACGCGGCCGGAAATCATCCGCCTGGCGGCGGTCATCAAAAAATGCCGGAAGTATTTCGATACCCTGCTGGCTCATACCGGACAGAACTATGACTACAACCTGAACGGCGTGTTTTTTAAAGATCTCGGCCTGGACGATCCGGACGTGTATCTGGAGGCGGTCGGGAAGGACCTGGGCGAAACCATGGGAAATATCATCGCGAAGAGCTATGAACTGATGGTTTCCCTGCAGCCGGATGCGGTACTGGTTCTTGGGGATACAAACTCCTGCCTATCGGTGATCGGGGCGAAGCGCCTGCATATCCCGATTTTCCACATGGAAGCCGGTAACCGCTGCAAGGACGAATGTCTTCCGGAGGAAACGAATCGCAGGATTGTCGATATCATCTCGGACGTGAACCTTGCCTATTCCGAACATGCCCGCCGGTATCTGGCGGACTGTGGTTTGCCCAAGGAGCGGACCTATGTGACCGGCAGTCCCATGGCGGAGGTTCTGACGGAAAATCTGTCGGCGATTGAAGCATCGGATATTCTCGGACGGTTGGGTCTGGAAAAAGGAAAATATATCCTGCTGTCTGCCCATCGGGAAGAAAACATTGACACTGAGAAGAATTTTACCTCTCTGTTTACGGCGATCAACCAAATGGCGGAGAAATATGATCTTCCGATTCTGTATTCCTGCCATCCCCGCAGTCGCAAAAGGTTGGAAGAGAGCGGTTTTCAGTTGGACTCCCGGGTAATCCGGCACGAACCCCTCGGATTCCACGACTACAACTGCCTGCAGATGAACGCCTTTTGTGTGGTTTCTGATTCTGGCACCCTGCCGGAGGAAAGTTCCTTCTTTGTTTCCGTCGGAAAACCCGTGCCGGCAGTGTGCATCCGCACAAGCACTGAGCGCCCGGAAGCCCTGGACAAGGGTTGCTTTATCCTTTCCGGAATAGATACAAAGGGTTTGCTGCAGGCGGTTGATACAGCCGTTGAAATGGTTCGGCAGGAAAAGAGCGGCGGCGCCGTTCCCGTGCCGGATTATACGGATATCAATGTTTCCGACAAAGTTGTGAAAATCATCCAGAGTTATGTAGGGGTTGTGAATAAGATGGTCTGGAGAAAGGATATCTGATGAATATCTTGGTAACAGGCGCGAAAGGATTCGCCGGACGAAACATTGTCGAGAACCTGAAATGCATCCGGGACGGAAAAAATCGGACGCGGCCGGGGCTTACCGTCGGGGAGATTTACGAGTATGATCTCGACTCCGCGCCGGAAGATCTGGATGCATTTTGCGCGAAGGCGGATTGGGTCTGCCATCTGGCCGGCGTCAACCGCCCGAAGGATCCGGCGGAATTTCGCAGCGGGAATTTCGGCTTTACGTCTCTGCTTCTGAATACGTTGAAGAAGCACGGCAACAAAGCGCCAGTGATGATTTCCTCCTCGGTACAGGCCACGCTCAGCGGCCGGTTCGGTGACAGTGAATACGGACGCAGTAAGCGGGATGGGGAGGAGCTGATGTTTGCTTACGGGGAAGAAACCGGTGCGCAGGTGTATGTTTACCGATTCCCGAACCTGGCGGGAAAATGGATCCGTCCAAATTACAACAGTGCCATCGGGACCTTTTGCAACAACATTGCCAATGATCTTCCGATTATCGTCAATGATCCGAAGGTGGAGCTGGAGTTGCTGTTTATTGATGACTTGATGGAAGAGCTCTTTGACTGTATGGAAGGACGGCCGCACCGTTGCGAATACGACGGAGTAAATCCGGTTTTGTCAGAAAAGGGACGCTATTGTTTCTGCCCGGTGACCCATAAGGCTACTTTGGGGCAGATTGTGGAACTGCTTGAAACTTTCCGAGATCAGCCGAAAACACTGTTGATGCCCTCCATTCCCCCAGAGAGTTTTGAAAAGAAGCTCTATTCCATGTTCCTGAGCTATCTTCCGAAAGAGAAAACGATCTTTGATCTGAAAATGAATGCCGATGACCGGGGTTCTTTTACGGAACTCCTGAAAACCGCGGATTGCGGCCAGTTCAGCGTTAACATCTCCAGACCCGGCGTGACCAAAGGCCAGCACTGGCACAACTCTAAATGGGAATTCTTCATTGTGGTGTCCGGTCATGGTCTGATTCGGGAACGGAGAATCGGGAGCGACGAAATTCGGGAGTTTGAGGTGAGTGGGGATAAGATTCAGGCAGTGCATATGCTGCCAGGATACGCGCATAATATTATCAATCTTTCCGAGACCGAAAATCTGGTGACGCTCATGTGGGCCAACGAGGCTTTCGATCCTGATCGGCCGGATACGTTCCGGGAACCGGTTTAGGATTTGGTGATATGCACTGCGGCGCAGATCCGAAGCTTCGCGGTGGGCATTGAGGCTTTCCGGCGCTTCAGCATATTCATACGTCGGGAAAGTTTCAATGCAGACGCGTTGGGAGCTTTATCTGATTACAAAAAAAACTGAAAGGAGACCTGACATGACCATCATTGTTACCGGCGGCGCCGGCTT
>Ga0310690_10012198_pt1 | contig 10561 bp, 8 predicted proteins | sample AusTroGonzalo_MG_2_FD_207661 | JGI IMG/M metagenome (GOLD analysis project Ga0310690, IMG submission 207661) | Bovine rumen microbial communities from tropical cattle in Woodstock, Queensland, Australia - Gonzalo_04 (v2) (version 2) | ecosystem: Host-associated > Mammals > Digestive system >...
GCTTCCGGCGGATGCAATCAATGGTCTGTTGACGCCGGAAACCGGCATACCCAGCACCTGGCTGTTTCAGAAGATGGCGGTGAAACGCTGCTGAAGAAAGGCCTGATTCTGGACCATATCAAAGGCGGTAACAGGGATCCGAAAGTGTTTTACCATTCGGACAGCAAGGCTTACATCATGGTGCTGTTCCTCGATGATGATGAGTTTGCCCTGTTCCGGTCCCCGGACCTGATTCACTGGAAGGAAAGCCAGCGTTTCTCAGTCCCGGGCATGCGGGAGTGTCCCGATCTGTTTGAGCTGCCGGTGGATAATGAACCCAGTCAGAAAAAGTGGGTATTCTGGTCCGCAGATGGGTTTTATCTGACCGGACACTTTGACGGATACCGGTTTGATCCGGAATCTGAAATGCTTTCCGCATATGCAACCAAACTGCCTTACGCCGCTCAGACATACGCTGGCGTCAGCGACCGGAAGACCAGTATCGCGTGGATGAGAACGGAAAACGACCGGGGAAACTTCCGCGGGATGCTGTCTGTTCCGGCAGAGTTGTCGCTTTTTGGGCAAAACGGCCGGTACAGGATCCGCTTCCGGCCTGTCCGGGAATTATGGGACAGTTTCAGGGTTTGCCGTGAATATTCACCAAATGGCAACAGTCTGATCCTTCCTTTGACCGGAAAGCCGGTCATTGCGGAAATCATCTGGAAACCGGGTCAGGAGAAAACCGTGACTATTGGTAAAACCGGAATCAACACCGGTGCTGAGACCGACAGAATGCTTCTCCTGGTTGACCATGGCATTCTTGAATACTGGACTAATGACGGGTTGGTTTATGGCGCAGTGGAAACAGATATGGATGTTTTGTCCGACCGGATGGAAATCCGTTCAGGGGCAGAATCCATACGAATATTCGAATACTGCCGGTAAAAAAAGGAGGTTGTGATCATGAAACCATAGCGTAATCTCCTATCTTCTTCAGGCACAAGCTTGAATCTTATGCAATATTCAACGCCTTGTGAACCGATTCCGGAACTGATATAATGAAACCGGATGATGCGGGGGAGCGTGAAAAGAATGAAGAGGAAAGTTGCCATCGGGATTCAGGATTTTGAAAAAATAAGGGCAAATAACAGGTTTTATGTAGATAAAACAGAACTTATCCGGGAATGGTGGAAGGGATGCGATGATGTTACCCTGATCACCCGCCCGCGGCGTTTCGGCAAAACCCTGAACATGTCCACGCTGAACTGCTTCTTTTCCAATAAATATGAGAACCGGGAGGACCTCTTTAAAGACCTAAAGATCTGGGAAGATACATCGATGCGGGAACAGCAGGGAAAATGGCCGGTCATCTTTGTGAGTTTTGCGGAAATCAAAGCCGCAACGTATGAAGAGACGCTGGTTCAGATGAAGAAAACACTGACGGATCTTTATCTTGGTTTTCCGGAACTATATCGATACGAAGGTTTTGAGAAAAATGATCAGGAAGAGCTGAACAGCATCTGCAAGCATATGTCTGATACAGATGCGGCATACTCCCTGAAATTGTTATCCCGTCTTCTGAAAAAGATATACGGCAAAAAGGTCCTTATTTTCCTGGATGAATATGATACGCCGCTGCAGGAAGCCTATATCAACGGTTACTGGGATAAACTGACAGCTTTTACCAGAAGTATGTTCAACAGCACTTTCAAGACGAATCTCTCCCTGGAGCGTGGAATCATGACCGGGATCACGCGGGTGAGCAAGGAATCGATCTTTTCAGATCTGAATAACCTGAAAGTAGTTACGACGACTTCCGATCTGTATGCCGACTGCTTTGGCTTTACGGAGAAGGAGGTGTTCCGGGCGCTGGAGGATCAGGGCTTTACTGAGAAGGACAAATGGGACGTAAAGACCTGGTATGACGGATTTACCTTCGGCACTGTGACAGATATGTACAATCCCTGGTCGATCACGAACTTTCTGGATGAGAAAAAACTGGCTGTATACTGGGCGAACACCAGCAGCAACGGGCTGGTAGGGACATTGCTGAGACACGGCAGCCCGGACATTAAGAAGCAATTTGAAATCCTGCTGCGGGATGAGTATATCGAGGTTTCCCTTGACGAACAGATTGTTTTCAATCAGCTGGATCGAAAGCAGAACGCGATCTGGAGCCTTCTGCTGGCTGCCGGATATCTGAAAATCATTCCATATCCAGGGATGAGGGAACCCACATTCTGGGAGGAACCTGTATACCGGCTGGCGATTACCAATCTGGAAGTCTGGATCATGTTCAGGAACCTGGTCAGAGAATGGTTCGAGCAGGATGAGAGCATGCCGTCCTTTGTGCAGGCGATGCTGCGGGGCAATGTGGAGGAAATGAATTACTATATGAACAGAATTGCTCTGCAAACTTTCAGTTCCTTTGACACCGGCAACCATCCCGGCGGCGCGGAACCGGAGCGGTTTTACCACGGATTTGTGCTGGGCCTGATGGCGGAAAAAGCAAAGGACTATTACCTGCGGTCAAACCGGGAAAGCGGACTCGGCCGGTATGACGTGATGATGGAACCGAAGGATTCCACCGGAACGGCGGTTATCATGGAATTCAAGGTGCAGAATGAAGCAAAGGGCGAAACGACCCTGGAGGACACGGCCGCAAATGCCCTGAAGCAGATCGAAGAGAAACGGTATGATACCGAACTGATCAGCCACGGCATTCCCGCGGATCAAATCCTGAAGTACGCCCTGGCTTTCCGGGGGAAGGAATGCCTGATCCGGAAGGCGGTCTGAACGAGAAAAAACGTACCCCGGTCCGTTCACTTAAGGTTTGGCGGAGTGATTTCCGCCGGGCCTTATTTTTTTCTGTGTATAACACAGCCGCAGAGACGATGTGTAAATTTTTAGGCATCGAATGATGTAGGATGAGTATGCCGGGATCAGGCGGCGAAAAACGGGAATAAGAAGGTGATATAAAAGGAAGAAAACAGAAAAAATGGATGCTAAATTGGCATAAAATTTATAAATATATATAAATGTCCCAAAAAGTCCCATTGTGTCTAATGTTATATTATGATATTATAAACTCAACCAGAGGAAGATGGAAGGATGGCCGAAGAGAAAGGAGAAGGATCATGAGCGAATGGAACCCGAATTACGAAACCGAAGAGGACGGAGCAATCAACGAGCCGGAAGGGAATAAAATCGAACACAAAATCAGCAGGATGGTGCTTGACAGCATCGTTGAGGTAACACGTACGGGGATAGCGGACATGGATCCGCAGGAGCGCAGAGCGTTCTGCGCCGATCTGGCAGCCAGCTATTCCGAGCTATGCGGGAACGGGACCGGGCGGTTCTTCAACGCAATTGCCGAAGGCCGGGATTCCGAAGAGGAGGATGAAAAGGCCCTCGGGAGGAGAATCATGGAAAAGCGCAATCCGAATTACCATCCAAAGGAAAACTCTGCCCGGTCACGGATTTGACTGCTGGTTTTTACACCTTGAAGTGTGTCAAGTGATTAAGTATAGAAAAGGAGAACAATACGATGGGAAAACAATTCAAACAAGTCCAGAAACCTTACGATCCGGAGGATTCCGTGTTTGAGAAGCCTCCGCTTGCCCCCGAAGCAACGAGGCCGAACATCCGGACCATTCCCGCGCAGATCGTTCTGATGGCCAACGACGGATTTTCCAACACGGTGGCAGGACTTGGCGAGGCATCCCTGAAGATGTCCTCAAGCTCCTTCGTGCGGTCCGGGCTGACGGAGCGGCGGGAAGATCTGAACGTCATCTACCGGGAATGCGCCATCGCCAAGCGGATTATTGACATGCCGAGCGAAGAGATGACCCGGTCATGGTATACGCTGAGCAGCGCAAAGATTGACGAGACCGATCTCAACCTGCTGAGGGCCCTGGAGGCAAAACACAGCGTGAAACAGGAGATCACCAACGGCATCCGCTGGGGACGCCTGTTCGGAGGGGCTATCGCCATCATGGTCATCAACGGCGACGAAGAGCGGATGGATCAGCCGCTGCAGCTGAAAGACGTGAAGCCGGGTACCTTCAAGGGCCTGTATGTGATGGATCTGACACAGGGGATCACTCCGTCAATCGAACTGGAGGACGACCTGGACGATCCGGATTACGGGCTGCCGAAGTACTACGACGTGGAGATGGAAGCGAGGAGAGGGAATTCAGAATTCAGAAGTCAGAATTCAGAATTATCAGGGGCAGGAGGACACGGTCCGGTGTATCAGCAGGTGAGGATACATCACAGCAGGGTACTGCGGTTTATCGGGCGGGAACTGCCGCATTCGGAAATGGTCCGGAACAGCTACTGGGGCGCCAGCGAGCTGGAGCACCCATGGGACGAGATCCGGAGATATCTGTCGACCTGCGAGAACATCGGCCAGCTGGTTTTCATGGCCAACATCATTACGCTGAAGATGGGCAATTTCGGGTCGGACCTGGCATACGGATCCGACAGGGTGATGGAGAACCTTGAACAGACGGTGAAGCAGGAGAACCGGCTGCGGACTTCCTACGGCGTACAGATCATGAGCGCGGACGACTCGATGGAAAACCATCCCTACAACTTCGGCGGCATCGCGGAGGTGAAGGAGTCCTTCATGCTGGACGTGGCCGGAGCGGCGGAAATCCCGGCAACGATCCTGTTCGGGCGGTCGCCCCAGGGCATGAACGCCACCGGAGAAGCGGATATCCGAATCTATTACGACAAGATCGGACAGCAGCAGGAACGGGTGCTGCGCCCGGTACTGGAGAAGCTGCTGCCGGTTATGGCGATGTCATGCTGGGGCTTTGTTCCGGACGATATGCTGATCAGCTTCAATCCTGTGATGACGATCAGCCCGGTTGAAAAGGCGGAGCTTTCGATGAAAGCAACACAGGAAGTGCTGGAAGTTTACAAGAGCGGGCTGATTACGAAGGAGCAGGCCCTACGGGAACTGACAGCCAGAGGCGGCAAGACAGGTAACTGGGGGAACCTCTGATGAGCGATATCAGGGAACTCATCGCCTATTTCCTGGATAATCCGGATGATCTGGGGCGCCGGGTCGGTTTCAGGGACCTGACGTCCCTTCACAGGGAATGGATCTGGGAGATGGTCAACGGGATGGAAGACTATACACTGCAGGCACACCGGGGGAGCTACAAGTCTTCCTGCCTGGCCGTGGCGATCTCGATGCTGCTGATCTTCCGTCCGAGGAGGAATATCATCTTCCTACGAAAGACGGACAGCGACGTGGCTGAGATGATGGGAATGGTCGGCAAGATCCTGCGAAAGCAGATTATCGGCGATCTTGTATCCCGGTACTACCATAAACCGCTGATCATCACGAGCGAATCCTCCAACCACCTGAGCACCAATCTGTGGGAATCCCCGATGGGCGCACCGCAGCTGCTGGGGCTCGGGATCCGGAGCTCCATCACGGGAAAACACGCCTGGTACGTGATCACGGACGATATCTGCAACAAGGACGACCGGGAGAGCCGGGCGGAACGCGAGCGGACCAAGATCCAGTACGACGAGCTGCAGAACATCCGGAACAAGGGCGGGCGGATCATCAACCTGGGTACACCATGGCACAAGGAAGACGTATTCACCAAAATGCCGAACATTCACAAATACGACTGTTACAAGACCGGACTGATCAGCAAGGAACAGCTGGAGCAGCTGCGGATGAGTATGGCGCCGAGCCTGTTCGCCGCCAACTATGAGCTGAAGCATATTGCTTCCACCGAAGTGATCTTCAGCACACCGCCGCGGTTTACGGAGGATCCGCTCAGGCTGCGGGACGGCATCGCCCATGTGGACGCCGCATACGGCGGGAGCGACTATACCGCGTTCACCTGCGGGCAGCGGGACTGGGATAACGACGTCATTTATCTGTACGGAAAAATCTGGCACAAGCCGGTGGACCAGGTGATCGACGAGATCATCGACGAATCCAGGAGACTGCTTTGCGAGCCGATCAAATGCGAACGGAATGGGGACAAGGGGTTCCTTGTGCGGGAACTGCTGGAGCGGGGAATCTATGCTTCGGGATATGACGAGCATATGAACAAATTTGTGAAGATCGCGACGTTCCTGAAAAAATGGTGGCCGAAGATTATTTTTCTGGAAGGGACGGATCGCGAATATATCGACCAGATTCTGGACTACACTGAGAACGCGGAGCATGACGACGCGCCGGATTCCGCGGCTTGTGTATGCAGGGTGCTGGAAAGAGGGTATAGATGATTGGGGAGGAGTTGAAAACCATGAACAGGAATGAACGGAAACATCTGAACGAGATTAAGGAGCAGATGACCCAGGAATATCTGGATATGCTGCCGGACGCGCTGGACGCACTGCGGGATATCATTGGCGATCCGGACATCAATCCAATCGCCAGAGTGCAGGCGATTGGACTGATCATGGACCGCGGACTGGGTAAACCGGAGGAAAACATCCGGATTCAGCATATGGAAGACGATATGGACGAGGCGCAGGAACGGCTGGACGCCATTTTTGCCGAGGTGCGGAAGAGGAAGGAATGAGCCGGCGGGATGAATTTCAAAAAGAATTGGACCTCAAAAAAGTTGGACCTCAAAAGAGAGGGGGAAGACCAGGGTGATCACACAGGATCCGGTCAAAATTCCGGATATTCCCGGTAGAATTTCGTTTTCGAGAACCGAGGATAAAGAATATGTTCGGTATCTGACAGAGCGGAGATACAACACGGACAGAAAGTACAGCGAGCCGCAGCGGATTATTATCGGCAGACGGGTTGAAACGATGCCCGGGTTGATGTATCCGAACGATAACTATGAGAAGTACATCCTGGAGAAGGAGGAAGGAACCATGGATGAAACGATGACGCCGGAGGAAGAAGAATTTGCCAGGCACAACAAGACCTACGGGGTGTATTATCCATTCTTCGACGCGCTGTATCACGAATTCAGGCAGCAAACGAGGAAAAAGCCGGAGGAACGGCTGAACCTTTACAAGGCAGAGAACCTGAACAGGGTGCTGACGCCGCTGAAAGACATGATGAAAAACGAAGAATACGCGGAACTGCTCGGATTGATTGAGATTACGGAGGATGGGAAAGCGGAAATGTCCTACAGCGACGCGATGATTCTGCTGACGCAGTACAAGAGCGCGCTGACCAAATACCACAGGAGTCACCGGTAAAGACAGCGGACCTTATGTTTCGGGCGATTCTCGGACTTATATTTGCTTTTTTCCGGATATCATGCGATAATAACATGATAATTATACCGGCTGAGGCCGGTGTGAGGGAGACGGAGCAATGCTGAGGATCGGCGAGTTTACAGATACGTTTCTGCCGATTGTGGATGGGGTCGGCCGTGTGGTTCAGGCCTATTCCGAGACGCTGTGCAAGATGGGGCACCAGGTGACGGTAGTGGCCCCGATGTATGATACAGGTTTTCAGGGCGGATTCCCTTTCGAACTGGTGGACTATGTGGGCAACAGCGTTCCCGGGATGAAACAGTATAAGGTGGGGGAGGCCATTCTGGACGCGCATTACCGGAAGCGGATCCGGATGATCGAACTGGATGTGATCCATGCGCACAGCCCCTTCACCGCCGGATCCGAAGCCCTGCGCCTGGCCGCGGTGCGGAAGCTGCCGCTGGTCGCGACTTTCCATTCCAAATACTACGACGATTTTCTGAAGGCTACCAAATCCGAATCCATCGCGAAGATGGGTGTGAAGCTGGTGGTGAGTTTCTACAACCGGTGCGACGAGGTGTGGGCCGTGGGAAAGAACACGGCCGACGTGCTGCGGGCATACGGCTATGAAGGTGAGATCCAGGTGATGCCCAACGGCGCCACATTCCGCACCGCATCCAGGACAGACGTGGAGGAAGTGAACCGGCGCTGGAACCTGGGGGAGGAACCGCTGATCCTGTTTGTGGGCCAGATGGACTGGAAGAAGAATATCCTGACGGTGCTGGAAGCCTGCGCGGAGATGAAACAGCAGGGCCAACACTACAAGCTGCTGCTGGCCGGACAGGGCATGGATATGAACGAAATCAACGGAAAAATCCACGAGCTGAACATTCAGGACCGGGCGGAACAGATCGGCCATATTACGGACGCAAGCCTGCTGGACGCGCTGTATGAGAGGGCGTCGATCTTTGCTTTCCCATCTTTGTACGACGCCGCACCGATGGTGGTGCGGGAGGCGGCGGTCATGGGCACGCCTTCGGTCATGGTCCGCGCCAGCACGGCAGCGGAAGTGATTCGCGACGGGGAAAACGGGCTGCTGTGCGAAAACGATCCGAAGGACCTGGCCCGGGTGATCGGCGGGGCGCTGAAGGATCCGGAGAGGCTGAAGCAAATCGGGCAGAATGCCCGGGATACGATCCCGGTGCCGTGGGATAAGGTGCTGGAAACGGCCGTGGAAAGGTATGAGCGGCTGATTGCGCTGGGAAAAGAAGGGAAACTGAAGGATAAGAGGAAGAGGATGCTGTAAACAAAGATAGAAGACGGAAGGTACTGTCTTCTATTTTTGTTTTGCGGAGGAAGACGGGAGAAGGGATTTAACGTTGTGGTTGCGGGGATCGTCGGTGGGAAGACCGCTGAGATAGGAATTGTTGCCGATGAGGGCGGAGAGCTCTTCAGCCGTTCCCTGACTCTGCCAGAGATAACGGAAGGAGGATTCGATCAGATTCACGGCCTGGACGCGCGCCTTTTCCCGCAAGTCAGGGAAGCTGTCGGTGAAGGTCAGGGAGGCATCATGGGAATGGCGCCAGGGACGGTGTTCCGTGTTTTCCACGTCTATATCACGAAAATGTGATTCCGAATAGGAGAAAGAGCGGAGCAGGGGACGCTTTGTGAGCCGGGCCAAGCGGGCAACGATCCCGGACGGGTTTTCAAGCAGTTTATAGCAGCTCCGGTAGCGCCGGGCGGAGCGGTTGATCGCTTTCCAGCCGCCTTTCCAGCCATAGACCTGCTCAAAGACGGCATCTACATCATCTTTTACGGAAGACGGCAGGCTGACGCGCGGAAAATAGTGATCCGTGACGGGATGATGCGTATCCCGGACGCCGTCACGCCTGATCTGCCGCATGTCCAGTTCATGCTCGAAGTTCATATGGCAGCGGGGGTAATGGTATTCTTCCGTTGTGATATAGATGATATAGGGATGGGTGATGCTGTCCAGGGCGTAATGGCAGAAAAAACCGGCAAGCCAGGAGAAAAGTTCCTCCCTGCGGGGGGAGACTTTGGCGCGCTCCAGCAGCGCGGTCAGGAAGGCACCGGGCCGGGTGGTATGCATCTGACGGCCGCGGCCTTCCCGGCGGCGCCAGGGCTTATACAGGAACCAGAGATCCGGGCCGAAAAGGCCGAAAGTCCAGGAATCCGAATGAATGATGGATTGGATTTCCGGAGAAAGGGAAGAGAACACATCGCGCCCGAAGGACGCGTGGACTGCTACGTCAGGCATAATGACTCCTTTCTGAGGGGCTTTCCGATCGCCCCTCAGACTCCCTTCGGCCTTTCGGCAGAAAAGTGGAAGGTATGGTTAGTATATCTTTTTTTCAGAAAAACAACAAGGAGATTTGCCCGCGGGGGCAAAGTGATATATAATAGGAAAAACATTCAGAACCGGGAGGTTTGGATATGAAGCGGACAAGGTTTCTCCGTGCGGCAGTCGCACTGATGACAATCATGATGATGTTGTGCCCGCTGTTTACGGCCGGGGCCGAAAGCGCGGCGGAAGAGACAGAAAAGCCCACTGCGGCGCCAACGCATACGCCGGCTGAACTGCAGGCGATGGGCATCCTGACGGTAGGCGCCAAGGGCGACGAGGTGACACGCCTGCAACAGCGGCTGAAGGATCTGGGCTATCTGAGCAGTAAGGTGGACGGCCAGTTCGGCGGCGGGACCAAGCGTGCCGTGATCTCATTCCAGCGGCGGAATGGGTTGAAAACAGACGGCGTGGCCGGCGAGACCACGCTGGCGAAGCTGTACGCGGAAGACGCGATCGCTGCGCCGGAGAACAACGAACCGGTCGACGTGCTGGCCGGCGACGTGCCGATGCTGGTCAATGCGGACCATCCGGTGGACGAATACTTCGTTCCGGCGGATCTTGTGGAACTGCGGGACATCCTTGACAAAAAACTGGTCAAGATCAAGTACAAGAAGACCCGCGGCGTCCGCACGGCGGTGGAGGCCCTGAACACCATGCTTGAAGCCGCGAAGGAAGACAAGATCAAGAACTGGCAGGTGAGCGCCGGGTACCGGACGTGGGACGACCAGGTGAAACTGCTGAACGCCAAGATCAGCAGCTACCGGAAAAAGAACAAGGACTGGAGCAGCTCGAAAGCCAGGCGGGCCGCGCTCAAGAGCGTCGCGGAAGCGGGGTGCAGCGAACATCATCTGGGGCTGGCGTTTGACCTGAACGTTCCGGGCGCGAAGACTTTCTCCAGCACGAAGCAGTATAAGTGGCTGAAGGAGCATTGCTGGGACTACGGATTCATCATGCGCTACACAAAGGAGAAGCAGGAGATTACCGGCTTTAACCCGGAGGCATGGCATATCCGCTATGTAG
>Ga0310690_10012199_pt1 | contig 10561 bp, 8 predicted proteins | sample AusTroGonzalo_MG_2_FD_207661 | JGI IMG/M metagenome (GOLD analysis project Ga0310690, IMG submission 207661) | Bovine rumen microbial communities from tropical cattle in Woodstock, Queensland, Australia - Gonzalo_04 (v2) (version 2) | ecosystem: Host-associated > Mammals > Digestive system >...
ATTCCGGACATATAGCTGGACCACTTCATCGGCATCCACATTCCCCGTATTTGTAACGGGAACAGTAAGCTTGCTGCCCTTCACGGAGGCGTCTCCATACTCAAACGAAGTATAGCTGAGTCCGTGGCCGAAGGGGAACAGCGGAGTGCCTTCAAAATAGCGGTATGTGCGTCCCTTCATCGAGTAGTCCTCATAGTCCGGAAGGTCATCGACACTGCGATAGAACGTGAGTGGAAGCTTGCCGGAGGGGGCCACATCGCCCAGGAGAATTGAGGCAAGGGCGTTTCCGCCTTCCTCGCCGGGATACCAGGCCTGGAGGATGGCGTCGCAGCTTTCGGTTTCAGGAACAAGGCCCATCGCCGAGCCGGAGAAGTTCACGAGGACAACCTTCATGCCCGCGCCCTGAAGCGCCTGAAGAATCTCCCTCTGGACGGCCGGCAGTTCGATCGACGTACGGTCACCGCCCTTGAATCCAGGCACCTCAACAGGCATTTCCTCGCCTTCGAAGCGGGGCGATATGCCACCGGCAAAGATCACCAGATCCACATCTTTCAGCTTCTCCAGTATGGCATTCACCGGGTCGATGGGCTCCACTACCCCGCAGGCCGGGAAAGTGACAAGCCCCGGAATCCGCTCCTTAAGCGCCTGAGCCAGGGTAACCGTGTGCTCCGGGATGGGATTGTAATTGCCCCACATCATTTCCGCATCGTCGGCATTGGGGCCGATGAGGGCAGTGCGCACACCGGCTTCGAGGGGAAGGACTCCCCTGTTCTGCAGCAGTACGATGGATTCCTCCGCCATCTTGCGGGCCAGGGCAAGATGCTCCGGGCCTTCAACAATATCATCGGAAAGGTTATTCCACGGGTCGATATTGCCGTCCAGTTCGCCCAGGCGGATGCGTGCGGCCAGGAGGCGCTCCAGCGAGCGGTCCACATCGGCCTCGCTCAGAAGCCCCTGGGCGACGGCCTCCGGGATATGGGAATAAGATTCGCCGCAGTTAAGGTCCACGCCGTTGTGGACGGCCGCCGCGGTGGCATGCGCCACGTCGGGCAGATACTTGTGCGTGTGCCAGATATCCTTGATGGCCCAGCAGTCCGACACCACCAGGCCCTTGAACCCCCATTCTCCACGGAGGATGGTGTTCACCAGATAGTCGTTGGTGCCGCAGGGGTCCCCGCGGAAACGGTTGTAGGCAATCATCACTTCCTGCACACCGGCTTTGGTCACAAGGTCCTTGAAGGCGGGAAGATAGGTTTCACGCAAATCCCTTTCGCTCACTTCCGCATTGAATGTGTGCCGGTTCCATTCCGGACCGGAATGCACTGCAAAATGCTTGGCGCAGGCATGAGCCTTGAGCACCTTGGCTTTCGGATCCCCCTGCAGGCCCCGCACCACAGCAATACCCATGCGTCCGGTGAGATACGGGTCTTCACCGTATGTTTCCATGCCGCGTCCCCAGCGGGGGTCGCGGAAAATGTTTATGTTGGGCGTCCAGTAAGTGATTCCCTGATACCAGCCCGAATGACCGGCTTCCAGGGCCTGGCGGTTCTTCACGCGGCCCTCGTCGCTTGCTGCGGTAAATACTTCCAGCAGCAGTTCATCGTCGAAGGAAGCGGCCATGCCGATGGGCATGGGGAAAGTTGTTGCCTTTCCGTTGCGGGCAACGCCGTGAAGGGCTTCGTTCCACCAGTTGTAGGAAGGGATTCCCAGTTCCTCAACTGGCTCCGAGGGGTGAAGCATCAGGGAAGCCTTCTGCTCCACAGACATCATCGAAACAAGTTCTGCAGCCCGCTTTTCGGGTGAAGGAGCACACGCCACAAACAGCGCGGCAATGCATATAGGGAGTAGTTTTTTCATATGTCGGCAGCTTTTACAGTTCCAGGACCACAATTGATGCAGGGGGTATCCTTACGTTCACCACATTCTTCTGAATGCGGAAAACCTTGAAGGGCTGCGGCGCCACTGTGTCGGGATGGTCAAAATCGTTGTAAGAGTTAATCTTCGGAGCGGAGAGGATTTCCGCCGAGCCCTGTCCCTTCACCTTATCGTCGAAAGAAAGGTCCACGTTCTGCGACTTGTCCAGACTGGGATTCACGATGGAGACGTGTATTTTCCCGTCGGCCGATCTGGACGCGGAAACGCTCAATGCCGGTAGCGGACGGCCAAGGGGCGAGAAGATGTATTCCATATTGTAATCCACCGGAATATACTCCGCTCCCTGGTGTACGTTGAACATACGGAAGACGTGGTATGTGGGCGTCAGCACCATCTCGCCGTCGCGCGTGAGGACCATCGCCTGCAGCACGTTTGCAAGCTGGGCGATATTGGCCATCTTCAGCCTGTCGGTATACTTGTGGAAGATGTTCAGGCTTAGTGCGGCCACCATGGCATCGCGCATGGTGTTCTGCTGGTACAGGTGTCCCGGGTTGTAACCGGGTTCCACATCGAACCAGGTCCCCCATTCGTCCAGCAGCAGGGCCACACGCTTTTCAGGGTCATAGGCATCCATCACGGCGATGTGGCCGCGGAGTAGATTCTCCACTTCCACCGCCTTGCCCAGCACCTCGTAGTATTCGGCCGGAGTGAAATTGATGGCCGATCCCTTGGCGTTCCAGTCCACCACGGTGTAATAGTGGAACGACACCGCCTGCATCGTGTTGCGTGCATTTGCCATAAGCACACGCGTCCAGTTGTAGTCGTCGCCATTGGCTCCGGAGGCAATCTTATAAAGCTGATTACCGTCAAAGTCCCTCAAATATGTCTGATACCTCTTATACACATCGGAATAGTACTCCGCCGTCATATTTCCGCCGCAGCCCCAGGCCTCATTGCCCACCCCGAAGTATTTGAGCTTCCAGGGCTCCTTGCGGCCGTTCTGTGCGCGGAGTTCTGCCTGGTAGCCGCCCTCCGCAGTAATATATTCCACCCATTTGGCCATTTCCTCCACTGAGCCGGAGCCCACGTTTCCGGAGAGGTACGGTTCGATGCCCAGGCGCTCGCAGAAGTCCATGAATTCGTGTGTGCCGAAGGAATTGTCCTCCACGGTGCCGCCCCAGTTGCTGTTCACCATCTTGGGTCGGGATTCACGGGGGCCGATGCCGTCGCGCCAGTGATAGTCGTCGGCAAAACAGCCTCCGGGCCATCGGAGCACGGGAATCTTGAGTGCACGGAGCGCCTCCATCACATCGACCCTATAACCGTCCACGTTGGGGATATCGGAATCCGGCCCAACCCAGATGCCTTCGTAGATGCATCGGCCCAGATGCTCAGAGAACTGACCGTAGATCTCAGGGGGAATAACTGCGCCCGGAGTGGATTCGTGGAGTGATACCCTCACCTGGGCATTAAGGAGGACCGTAATCGACAGGAGGCCCAATGCGCTGAGAATTCGTTTCATAAAGAATAGTTTTCCCAAAGATAAGGAAAATATTTGCATTAATTGCAGGAATTTTCTATCTTTGCGGCCCAAATAATTGTTGACAATTAATTTTAAGTGAAATGAAAAAAGGAATTCATCCCGAAACCTACCGTCTTGTAGCTTTCAAGGATATGTCCAACGAAACGGTTTTCATCACCCGCAGCTGTGCTCCCACCAAGGAGACCCTCACTGTGGAAGGTGTTGAATACCCCCTCGTGAAACTGGAAATTTCCAACACTTCACACCCCTTCTACACTGGTAAGGTGAAGCTCGTGGATACCGCCGGTCGCGTGGATATGTTCTATCAGAGATACAAGAGCCGCAAGAAATAATCCCTTACGGCAACAAGGTAATAATAAAGGACAAGCTTAAAAGCCTGTCCTTTATTTTTTCTTTATGCCCCACACGGACAAATCGTAGCCGGATTCAACCAGGTCCTCGATGTCGTCCGGGAGAGAGGGGAAAAAGTCGATGCCGGTGAGGGATTCCAGGTCGTTGATGCTCATGGAGCAGTCCGCCAGATAGTAGCGCTGGGAGTCGTTGCCCATCACGAAGCCGATGGCCGAATAAAGGCTGCCGCTCACCACCATCACCGCCTTGAAGAAGGCGTCAGGCACAACCACATTGTCCTCCCCTATCGTCCCGTATTTGTTCGAGCCGATGATGGGGCCGCTCACGACCCACACCTTGCCATACTCGCGGGCCCATTTGCGCACCTGCTTCTCCAGGTAGTTCCAGTCCTTGGCATTGAGGGTTTCGTCCTGCGGGCACACGTTCATGAAATAGAAGGTCTGGTCCATTGCGTCCTCGCTCCAGGCCAGGTCCTTGGCCGGGGCCATATGGCCCTTGGTCCAGCCGCTCTTGGAATAGTCTTCCCGGCGTGCCTGGCGGCCGCTGAAATTGGAGTCCATGGAGAACATCTTGTCTTCGCGGTCCACCTCGCCGTGGGTTTCCTCCTCCGTGAGCTCATATGCCACCCAGTTGGGAATGAGCGTGGAAGTATTGTAGGCCGATGTGTATCCGTCGTAAACCACCACATTGTCGGTGATGCCGGGGGCGGGAATCTCCATCCCGGCGGGGGTGGAAATCACGAAATCGCAGGCGCACAGAAGCAGCGCCGCGGCAAAAAGGAATGTATTACGCATTGTCCATCCTCCCCTGTTCGCCGAGATGGCTGTCTTTGAAGCCCAGGAAATACAGCACTCCGTCCAGGCCGATGGTGCTCAGCGACTGCTTGGCACTCTTCTGCACCCGGGGCTTGGCATGGAATGCAATGCCCAGGCCGGCTTCCAGCAGCATGGGGAGATCGTTCGCACCATCTCCCACTGCAATAGTCTGGGCAAGGTTAACTTTCTCTGTCTGGGCGATGAGTTTGAGGAGGTCGGCCTTGCGCCGGCCATCGACCACTTCGCCCACATATCGGCCCGTAAGAAGGCCGTTGTCGTCCACCTCCAGTTCATTGGCATACATATAGTCGATGCCGTATCGGCGCTGGAGATACTCGCCGAAATAGGTGAATCCGCCGGATAGGATGGCTATCTTGTAGCCGCAGGTTTTCAGAACGCTCATGAGGCGGTCCGTGCCTTCAGTGATGGGAAGGTTCTCCGCAATCTCCTGCATCACGGAAACGGGCAGGCCCTTGAGCAGGGCAACGCGGCGTGTAAAGCTCTCTTTGAAGTCGATTTCCCCGCGCATGGCGCTGGCTGTGATTGCCGCCACCTCATCGCCCACCCCGGCCCGCTTGGCCAGTTCGTCGATGCACTCCGTCTGGATGAGGGTGGAGTCCATGTCGAAACAGATGAGGCGCCGCATACGGCGGTACATATCGTCCTTCTGGAAGGAGAAGTCCATGCCGGTTTCCCGCGAAAGGCGCATAAGGTCCCGCTGCATCGCCTCCTTGTCCACTGGCGTGCCGCGAAGGGAGAACTCAATGCATGAACGCACGTTGCGCTCCGGATGCATAATGCTCAGGCGTCCGGTGAGACGCTTTATCGAGTCGATGTTGAGTTCCTGCCTGGCCACCACCGCCGACGCCTCATGAATCTGCTGCGCCGATAGGCTACGGCCTATTACGGTGAGGATGTAACGGTTCTTGCCCTGGCGCTGCGCCCACTGCTCGTAGGAATCGTCCCCGATGGGCTCGAAGCCGATGTTCACTCCAAGCTCCGTTGTCTTGAACAGGAGCTCCTTCATCATAGGCCCTGACTGGGTTTCGTCGATGCGCACAAGGATGCCGAGGGACAGGCTGCTATGGATATCGGCCTGACCGATGTCCAGGATCTGGGCATCGAACCGGGCCAATATTTCCATAATGGAGGCAGTGAGACCCTGCCGGTCCCTGCCGGTTATGCGAATTAAAATCTGTTCTTTATTGTTTTCCGGCATAGGGAGAATGATAAAAAATAAGAAGGCACATTCGGGATGTACCTTCTTATTATATTATAAGGGATTATTCTGCAGGTTTCTCTTCCGGTGCGGGTGCGGGTGCGGGAGCGGCTGCCTCTGCAGGGCCGAACTCGTTGTCCTTGGGATCGCCTTTCTTTGCGAGGAGGACGATCAGCCAGATGGCGCCCACCAGAGGGATGAGGCTCACCAGGATCATCCAGCCGCTCTTGCCGATATCGTGCAGACGACGGACCGTGAGGCCGAGGCTAGGCAGCAGAACGCCGAGAGAGTAGATGTAGATAAGGATGCTCTTCAGGCCGGCAGCGCTGTCAATGATACCAAGGATGGTGCAAACAATGAAGTTGAACAGGACAAAGTACCAGTACTCTGCCAGACCGGCGCGGCCCTTGAAATTGAGGTAATTCTGGGTGAATACGCCGAGATAGAACTTTTTGAATTTTTCGACCATATAGTTTAAGTTTTAAAGGTTTGTGTCTGATCGTTCACTTACAAATATATGAATTTTTTAACGGAATTACTATTTTTGTAGAAATAAATGCAAGATTATGGGTCTCTTTATGAAAAGGTCGGTCAAATCGGCCCTGGACAAAAGCAAACTGGCTACCAGCTACGCCATTACGGCACTGTGCGCCATTCTCATCGCCGCCAATGTGGGAGCGTTCCTGTTCTTCCCCAAAGTGGCTGCTCCGCTGGCGATAGTGATTTCCAACGTGGTCACGGTGCTGCTGATGCTGGTGGCTGTGAGGCCCATTAGCTCGCTCATCGAGAAAAGTTTCAGCGACAAAGCCAAGGCCCTGGTGGAGAAGGAGAAGGAGGAGCAGGAGCTTCGGGAAAAGGTGGTAGATCTGGAAAACCGCAACCGCGAGCTTGAAAGCCGCATCGACACGTGGACTCAGACTTCCAACGTGCCCACCAACGTGAATTTCACCTTCAAGGTGGAGACGATGACCTTCGACAAGACCGGCTACATCGTCAAGGAAGAGCCCCTGGAGAAGTTTATGGCGGATCCCGTGTACAAGCTCTCGGATAAGAAAGGCGTGTTCGACCGCCTCTCCAAATGGATGGACGACATCGCCCATCCCGGCAACAAGAGGGTCCTTTACATCGGCAAATATTATATCAAGGCCTCCATCGGCATCGACTTCACGAAGATCAAATTCTCGGTCGATGGCGGCGCGCTCACCCTCTCCGGCGTGCGCTTCACCAAGCTTAACGACCTGGCCATAGAGGCCGATCCTGACGAAGTGAGCCACTGCTGGCTGATCAACGACGAGCAGGGGTACATCACCATAAACCAGAACGACATCTACCGGGAGTTCACCGAAATATATTCACGCATCCGCGCGGAAGAGGCCGACAAAGCCCTTGACGACGAGGTGGAAGCCCTGTGCGAGCACTACACCTCCGTATTCCGAAGCAATCTGGTAGAGCGCTTCCCCGGCATCGGCTTCTGCGACAATATCGAAGACTCCACCGCCACGTGGTACTCCCTCAAAGAGCACATCCATGACGAGCGCATCTATCAGGTGGCATCGAATATGTTCCTGATGGCCGATGTGCTCAGCGGCTACAGCGACATTCCCGAGCACAAACTCCTGCCGGAGTAGTGACTAATAGCACTTTTTGTTGAACGTGAGGCCGGACATATAGCTGCCGCTGGCCTCAAGGGAATTGTCCATTCCCGGGAAGAAGAGCACCTGGACGCTGTTCTCATCCTCCGACAGGATCACGCCGCCCTGGATTTTCCAATAGACTATGTCGATGTCGGCTCCATCGTAGACGAACGACTGCGAGGCGTCGTCCTTATGCTTCGGAGCGAAGGGATGGGGCAGCATCACGCTCGAGAAGAAATTCTGCATCCCTTCCTCTATCTCAAAGAAATGCTTGTTGAGCGAGCGGTTGCCTTTGTCGTCCTTGTCGGCGTGGATAGTATGTTTGCCGGGCATATCGAAGGTGTACAGCTTGGCGCGGGCCTTGCCGGCGCGTTCCGTAATCATCTTGGAGCCGTACATAACCGGGAACATGACTTCATTGCCGATAACCTTCTGGAAGGGGTGATCCTGGCCGTAAGGCACCACCGGGTCCCCGCTGCTGTGGAATGAGACTATGGCCGCGGAGCTATTGTTGAGGATGTCAAGGTTGTTCACAGCGCCCCACATATTGCCCACGGCGCGGATGCTGAAGGGCTCTGACATCATGGGATTGATGGCCATGATCAGCCCGTCCTTCTCCGCCTCCTTGGGGATGTCCATATCGCTCATGAAAGCCACGTTGAGTGCCGTGATGCCACCGGCGCTGGTGCCGGCCACGAACACCCTTTCCGGGTCGATCTGATATTTGTCCTTGTTGTGCACCAGATAACGGATTGCAGCGTTCACGTCCTGCACGGCACGGAATCCGGCCCTTTCCGGAGGGAATATCACCCCGAATCCCAGCCTGTAGTTCACCGATGCCACCGCGTATCCCAGCCCGGCGAAATGGCGGGCCCACTGCGGGAAGCCGATATCGGCCTTATCTCCGTTATAGAAAGCTCCGCCATGGATGAGCACCAGCAGCGGCCTAAGTGCGCCTCCGTCCTGCTTGGGCAGGTAGATGTCCATATCCAGGCTAAGTTCCTTCTCCGCCTTGTCGAACATCTTGGCCATATAAATCGACAGGAAGGACTCCCCCGTGTCCGGATACGATGACCAGAAGCCCTTTGCCTTGGCATACACAACATCGTTGATTTCCTTCACGGCGTACACGGAATCCTTGTACTCCCAGGTCTCCGGATACTCCTCGTAGAGGGGCGCGTCGTACCTCGAGTACTCCACCACGGGCAGTTTGTCGTCCTTGCCCTCGATAAGCACGATCTGCTTCTTGGTAGCCTTCACCTTCACGTCTATTGCTTCAGCCATGAGTGTTCCGTTGTCCACATAGTACGTGCCCTTCCACGTCTTCTTCCCCTCTTTCTCGAACATGGCGTATCCGTCCGCGTTTTCGGTTTGTACGTGATAGATCACTCCGCTCTCGAACGGCACAGTAGTGTTGTCGCAGGCCGTGAGGATGAGCAATAGGGCCGATAAAGGTATAAGTTTGCGCATAAGTATCTGTTTTAACATACAAATATACCTATTCTTCGGGTAATTGTTGTATTTTTGCGGTATGAAAGTATTCAATACCGTAATTTGTCTGGTGGCTGCCTGCGCCGCTCTGGCTTGCAGCCCGTTCAGCGCAAGGGAAAGGCGCATAATCCAGCGTTCCGGAGATGTGATGTACGTTACGGTGCTGCCGCAGGACAGCGCCATCCTGCGTGCCAAATCCGTGGATCTTAGCGAGCGGGAGCTTCGTTCCGCCGATCTCAAGACGCTGGCGGCCAAGATGCTGTCCACCGTTCAGGATCCCTCACAGGACGGCGTGGGCATCGCCGCTCCCCAGGTTGGCATCAACAAACGTGTCATATGCGTAATGCGCTACGACAAACCGGGCGAGCCATTTGAAGTATTCTATAATATACATTTGGATACGCTTCTGGGCCCCGTTTCCAGCGGCCCCGAAGGTTGCCTCTCCGTTCCCGATCTGTACGGAATGGTCCCCCGCCACGAATGCGCAGTTATCCGTTACATCGAGCCTGCCTCACTCGCAGAGCGCATCGACACAATCCACGGCTACACCGCCATCATCTTCCAGCACGAAATCGACCACCTGGAAGGCATCCTCTACATCGACCGCGCCGACTCCCTCTGGCGCCCGTAAATCACAGATGCTCGTCGAAGTAGAGCGTCACTTTGTCCATAAGGTGGATGCGATGCTCGCCCATCACGTTGTGCTTGGCGAGGGGGTACGGGAAGTAGTCCACCTGCACGCCGTTCTCGATGCAGGACTGGACGAAGCTCAGGCTGTGCTCCCAGACGCAGGTGTTGTCCTGGGCGCCCTGGCAGATCAGGAGCCTGCCCTTCAGGCGGGGCGCCTTGTCCACCAGAGAGGTTAGCGCAAAGCCATCGGGATTGGTCGATGGATTGTCCATATAGCGCTCTCCGTACATAATCTCGTACCATTTCCAGTCGATGACGGGGCCGCCGGCAACACCCACTTTGAACACGTCGGGATAGGTGGTCATAAGCGAAATTGTCATGAAGCCGCCGTAGCTCCAGCCGTGCACGCCAACGCGCTCGGAGTCGATCCAGGGCTGCGCCAGCAGCCTGTTAATGCCTTCCATCTGGTCGGCCATTTCGGCCTGGCCGCACTGGCGGTTGATGGCTTTTTCGAAGGCGGAGCCGCGGTTGGATGTGCCGCGGTTGTCCTGCACGTAAACCACGTAGCCCTTCTGCGCCATAAGCATCTCCCACATACGGATTTCGCCCAGCCAGCTGTCCTGAACCATCTGGCTGTGGGGGCCGCCGTAGACATAGACGAGAAGCGGATACTTCTTGGAGGGATCGAATCCTGCGGGCTTGATGAGCCTGTAATAATTAAGGAAGGCAGGATCTGCCGACGGAACCGTGCCCAGCTCCACCTCGCAGGAGGCGTAGCCGTCCAGCGGATCGGTCAGTTCCATCAGTTTGTGACGCACCTTGCCGTCTACGGAGCACACCTGCGAGCCGCCGGGGTTGGACGTGTTGCTCCAGCCGTCCAGGAACCATTTGCAGTCTTCGGAAACGGACACGTCGTGCCACCCGCGCTCTACAGTGAGGCGAACAGGTTTACCGAACTTCACCTTACCTAGAGTAGCCTTCCGTTTGGGAATCTTTAGGGAAA
>Ga0310690_10012200_pt1 | contig 10561 bp, 4 predicted proteins | sample AusTroGonzalo_MG_2_FD_207661 | JGI IMG/M metagenome (GOLD analysis project Ga0310690, IMG submission 207661) | Bovine rumen microbial communities from tropical cattle in Woodstock, Queensland, Australia - Gonzalo_04 (v2) (version 2) | ecosystem: Host-associated > Mammals > Digestive system >...
CATGGCGTGGATATGGGTTGCGGTTCTCTTCGGAACCCGCAATTTTACATTGAGATTTTCGATGGAGAGACCGGCCAACTGCTGAACCTCGGTCACTATCCCACCCAAGCCTCACAATTCTCCCCAAATCCCGTCGAGAACCCCAACTGGCCTTATTCCCAGTTCCTCGCTTGGCCGAGCGGATGTGGCGCGGGCAGTGACACGCAAAATCCCACCGACGATCAAGGTATCACCACCTACTACTGGCTTGGGCAAAACTCATACGGTCACGCCACTCCGACTACTTTTAACTACCGTGAGTGTCCTGGTAACCAAACGTCCGGAGCAAGCAGCTCTTACCCCGTCGAATGGTTCGAATACAAACCTTTGGCATTCAACTTAAAAGACTATGCCAAGATGAATTGGGACTCTATCAATGGCACCTTTGTTCCTGTGAAATCTGTGAAACTGCGTATCCGTACGGTGGGTTGCAGTGCCACGGCACACTGGGCTTACGGCATGTTCACCGCCACGGTGATTCCCGGCGTGATGAGGGTGGATGCTTGCGGTGACGAGGATATCCATCTCTCTGTGCCTGCCGGCTTCCTGCCACAAACCTACGAATGGCACTACGGCTATGACGCTCAGGATGCCAATAACCATTTCTGGGACTTCTCAGCTGATCCGGTGCCCGGTGTCACCCCAGAAGGTCAAAATGGCGTGTTCCTCGACCGTCAACAGACCCAAATATACCCCTACTACCGTTGTGAGATGAAATCCTATACCGGTGCCCCCTTCATCTATGAGGCTCACATCAAATCCTACTATGTCATACCTGATTTCACTTACGAACAGTCGTATGAAAACTGTGATCTTACCGTCAATTTCCAGGATTCCAGTACCATTTGGGTCATCACCCCGCCCACCACACCCCCGTCACAAGGCGGCACTTATGACACTATCGACCAGGCCACTCAACACATCCAGTGGTTTGTGAAACGTTACGGCAACTTTATTCCGTTCGGCAACGTCAACCAGCTTGACCCCGTACATACCTTCGTGGATGGGGAAGTGGATGAGAACGGATTCGCCACCATCAAAATCATCGTTTCTGACTCTGCCGTAACCTGCACCGTAGATACAGAAATTGTGATCCAGTTAGATTTGTCAGCTCTTCAGGAAGCCTACGGCAATGACACCGTCTATACCTGCGAGGAAAAACTGCCATACGTGTTTGATCCAGAATACTTCGGAGACACACAAACATGGTCCACTGAGGGCACACGCCGTGTGATCTACGAGAATCTGGCATGGAATGGTTGTGACAGTGTGACAGACGTCACGCTGTTCATCCGTAAACCTAAAGTGACGGTTGCATACGACCTCGATTACTGTGACGAATTCACAACGACCTTGTCGGCGGTGACGGAGAGCGATGTGGCGGAATACAAATGGAACACGGGTGAGACTACCCCGAGTATCACCGTCACAACTCCGGGTAATTATTCGGTCACCATTGTAGATGAGGAGGGCTGTGTCTCTGATCCTCCCGGCACCATCACCATCCCCGCCTGCAAACCCTTCCTCAACCTGCCCAACACCATCACGCCCAGCAATATGGACGGCATCAACGACTACTTCACCATCCCGCAGAGAAATCTCATCCGCGAGCTCGAATTTACCGTCTATAACCGCGCCGGCGAGATTGTCTATCACACCACCAATAAGGACTTCGAATGGAATGGTACCGAAAATGGCAAACTTCTCGTTGGTGCTACTTATACCTACACGCTCTACATTGTGGATTATGAGGGAGTTTCATCGAATCACAAAGGGTCGGTTACGGTTTTGTAGTGAACAGTGATTAGTAAAAATAAACGGTAAACAAACAATAGACAATGAGAAAATTATTAGCACTTAGCATTATGCTGGTCAGCCTGATTGGTTTGCAGGCACAGCCTACGATTGCCAACAGCAACTTCGAGCAGTGGTCGAACGGGAAGCTCGTGAACTGGTCAACGGATATCAACGGCATACTCACTGGAAACATGACCATTGATGTGGAGGTCCATTTTGGCGAACAGACATCGGATGCTCATTCCGGCAGTTCCGCTGTCCGCATTGCTTCGGCCGATGTCACCAGCACCACGATAAGCTACACGATGAATCTGCCGGGTTTCCTGCAGGCGGGCGAGTCGAATGGATTCACCATGCCGCTTGACGAAGCCATGGACATTTTCAACACCCTGCAAGATTCCGCAGGCATCGCGACCATTCTGAGCAATCTCGACTCTCTGGATCTCGACGCCCTCGCCCCTTATTTTGAAATATTCTCGAAAGGCGTTCCTTGCGATTCTACCCCGCAATCGATCACCGCATGGGTGAAATACATTCCCCAAGAGGGTGATATGATGGGATTGTTCGTCATGACCAAGAAGAACGGGGAACTGGTAGATTACAATTTTCAACTGTATGAATCAAGTGATCCCACGCAATACGAACAGATCGGCATTGACTTCAATACCCCGGGTGCCTTGTGCGACTCAATCTTGGTCATCTTTGTCTCCGCAACGCAGATGAACAGCAGTTCGGTCCTCTATGTCGATGATGTGAAACTTATTTTCCGTGGCATGGACATTGACAGCTATTCTGACTTTCCCGGGAAGGTTTATCCGAACCCCGCTACAGACCAGCTCTATATTCACCCGTACAACGATCTTTCATACGTGTGGACGCTGACCGACATGACGGGCAAGACGTTAATGATGGGTGAGGCAATCGGCGAGACCTGCATCGGGACCGGAAAGTGCGCTCCCGGAATGTACCTGCTTCATATTAACGGTGACGGAACATCGCACACCCGCAAAATCTTGATCCAATAATGCCGCCGACAATCTGGTTAGCTCCACTTCACGGGATCACCTCCCGTACATTTCGAAATACCCTATCCCGTCACTTTGACGGGATAGATTGTTTTATGTCTCCGTTCCTGCCCGCGCAGCCAGCTGGCAAGTTCCGTCCGAAGGTGTGGCAGGATATTGCCCCCGAGCTGAACACCGCCCTGCCGCTCACACCACAACTTATGGGTAATAGATCCGAAGCGTTCACGGACACGATGCGGATGCTGCACGAACAATTTGGTTACGAGGATTTTAACATCAATATTGGATGTCCGTCATCGCCAGTGGTGCGCCATACGCGCGGTTGCGGCCTCATGCCCCATCCTGACAGGGTGGAGGCAATTGTGGCAGATATTACCACAAAGACAAACTTCCGCCTCTCCCTGAAGATGCGTCTCGGGCTGCATTCGCCTGATGAGGGGCGCGAGTTAATAAGTCGTCTCAACCACTACCCGATAGACTTTCTCGTTATTCATCCGCGCCTCGGAGACGAACTTTACGAAGGATCCCCTCATTGGGAACTCTTTGATGAGTTCTGCCAGATTACCGAGCACAAAATCGTTTATAGCGGGGATGTTTTCTCCATGGAAGGCTATCAAAAACTGTCGGAAAAGTTTCCAAACGTATCAGGTTGGATGCTTGGCCGAGGACTGCTGCGAAACCCGTTCTTGGCGGAGGAAATCAAGGGGATGCCTACCGGCGACAAAAATGCCCGTTTCCGCGCCTTCCACGACGATTTGGTGACGGAACTGCTGCCCATTCGTGGCGAATCCGGCACCCTCGCCAACCTTAAGGAGCTTTGGCACTATTTTGCTGTTTTCACACAAATGCCGGAGGTGGAATTGCGTGATATGTTGCGGATAAATGACATCCAAATGTTCACCGCAACTCCATTCAATTGCTAACGAAAGAAGGCAACGGAATCTCGAACTCGCAAGTGCATGAAAATACAATAAACGAATTGGGATTGTCCGTAACCATCTGGTCATCGGACAACCCCAATTAATAGTATAACCGTGTAACCCTTACTTCACCAGTGTCACCGATCCGGTGTATTCCTTATCATCGCCATTGAGGTTAACCAGGCGGATGATGAAGATATAGACCCCTTCGGGACACATTTGTCCATATTTGTTGCGACCGTCCCAGTAGTCGTAAGGATTGTGGGTAGAATAGATCAACATACCCGCACGGTCGAAAATCTGCATGGAATACTGGTCGGGATCCACACCTTCACCCTTCGGTGCAAACGTCTCATTGACCCCATCGCCATCAGGGCTGAAGGCATTGGGAATGTAGAAGAAGTAAGGCACCTCCACCGACACGCGGGTCTTCACAGAATCCACACAACCAGCTGAGTCTGTGGCCGTCAGTGTGATGGTGTAGTAGCCCGAATGGGTATAATCGTGCGTCACTTCCGTCGCATTTTCCACTTCATTGACATTGGAGAAGACGTCCCCAAAATTCCACAACAGGTGATAGCCGTCGGGCGACAGGCTGGTGCAGGTGACCGTTCCGATATTGTTCTCCACATAAATTTCCGTGGGATTGGCAATAAACGACGGTGTGGGCAGCGGCATCACATGGACGGTAAACGTGTCAATGACCGTGCAGTTGCCCTCCATGGTGGCGGAAACGGTATAGAGGGTTGTGACCTGCGGCTTGACCGTAATGGTGGCTCCGCTTTGTCCGTTGCTCCAGTGGAAGTTGTTGGATGTTGGATGTGTGGCCGTCAGCGTGGCGGGATAGCCTTGACAGACAGCTTCGGTACCGGAAATCTCGGGCAGTTCCAGTTCGGTGACCTTCACCCGCACGGTATCTTTGTTGTCACAACCATTATCGAAGGTGACCGTAACGGTGTAAGTACAGCTCTCCAACGGGTTCACTATGGCAGTTGCCGAGGTATCGCCATTGCTCCATTGATAGGAAACTGGATGGATTTCCGGATATTGTGTGAAAGTAGTCGACAGGGTAGCAGGATCGCCCGGGCAGATGAAGCTGTTGCCGGTACTGGAGGCGGCATGTACCATCGGCACCTTCAAGAGGATGGTGGTAGTGTCCATCAGCGTGAAATGTTGTCCAGAAGCATTGGTAAACTGATAGACGGAGATGTATTTCGTAACTGTGGTGTCGGGCTTACTGACGGTGATCATCTTTTCGGTGCTGTAGGGAGTGCCCAACGTATCGTTCACGAACCAGCGCAGCGTACCTTGCTCGTCCAACGGAGTGACGGGTGTGAAGCGCCAAGCTTCCTCATCGGCTGTCCATCCGGTCATGCCACGACCCGGTGCCAAGAGGATCTGCGACGAAGTGTTGTTTTGCAGTCCGATGATGCCCTCGTGATTGCTGTTGTTAGTGGAAGCACAGCAATCCCGGTGTTTCACATAGACATCGATAATATTCGTGCCCTCATAAATCACCATTTGATAGGTGTTGTAATTGCTGGGGCTGCTATGGTGTCCGAAAAGGCCGACATTCAGGTAGTTGAACACGAACGCACGGCATGGCGGGCTGCCCAACACACCGGTACGGACCGCACCCATCGTATTATAGCAATATGAGTTGAAATAACCGCAGTCAATGTCCTCGTAAACGCCGTAGATACAATTCTTGTACTTGAAGGGGATTGCAGAATAGGGCGGGGAGGCGGGCGGTGCGGGATAGGCGTATTCGCAGAATCCGGACTGCGGGTTCATCGAAATCAGCCCATTGGTGCCCGGATAGACGGTGGTATAGGGTTTTCCGAAAAAGGTGAATGTGAAGGGAAGTTGCACGCCACTTTCCCAGTGGTCGTCCGAATTCGCGCCAATATTCGTTCCTTCCGTAAACTCAAAGATATGAGACTCAAAGGGGATTTGTTTCACAGAATAGTCGCTGGTATATTGTCCTGTGGCAATGACACCCGCCTTGAGTAGGATAATGGGGATGTTGCAATCCCAAAGGATGGTCTTGTTCTCGGGATCAAAGAGGTCCGCATAGATGGAATCCACGTCGTTTTCCACCTGCGGACAGGCACTGCCATCAGGGCTGTCGAAAAGTTCGGCCACGCAGGTGATTTCCGCCGCCCAGCCAGCCTTTTGCATATCACCGCTCGCTCCCACGTAAACAAAAGAGAGGGCGTTTCCAGTGGAGAAGAGTATGGGCGGTTTGTTGCCGGTGGAGGCATCCAGCGTTGAGGTGCAGAACTGTCCGATGAGCCGTTTGTTCGGGTCAGCATATAACCCGTCGTATATCTTCATCACCCCATTCACAGAAAATTGGGTGAACTCACATTTCACATGTGTGCCTGCAGGAGAGTAAAAATCCACATGGATGTTTTCACCATAACCTTGGGACTCGTAGTTGTTTGCATCAACGGAGGCAATATTGCCGTTGGGACCACCAGAATCGTAGAACCATGCGTTACAGGTGCCGGCTACGACGGTGTTCCAATATTGGGGCCATTCGTGTGTCTCGGGGGTGGTGGAATAGGCATATACCTTGGCGCGCCAACCGGCCTGAAGGCCTGGGATGTCATTCATGTCGGAATGGAAGACGAAAGTCATCCTGCGGCCGCTGGCCGTGATTTCGCCCGGACTTTGCACCAAGTTGTACACTCCATAGAGCGGAGCGTCAACATTGTTTCCGTCAAAAATCCACAGCGTGTCCCCATCTCCCATGAGAAATTCCTCGAACAGGACATAGAGCACGGTGCCTGTCATATTCGTACCCAAGGTCATCGTGTCACGCAGTCCTTGGGCAAAAAAACCATCGGGATCTTGATTGGCTCCCATCTCACCTGGTACGCCGCCCGGGTCGTAAAAGTCTCGTGCCTGGTCGTCAATATCCAACACCTGTGGGGCAGAACCCATGATAATACTCTGACTCATAATGGTTTGCGTTAAAGCCGCAACCATTATCAAAAGCATCGTTGCTAATATGTTTTTCCTCATTGGTGTATAATTTTTATGCTATAACGAAAAGATGATGATTTTGTGGCAAAAAAAATTTCATCCTTTCAGAACGGCAAAAATACAAAAAATTTCAAAGTGGCATTTTTATTTCAAAAAAAGTGTATTTTTGCAGCCGCAAAACGGACGGGGTGTGGCGCAGTTGGTAGCGCGCGACGTTCGGGACGTAGAGGCCGGAAGTTCGAGTCTTCTCACCCCGACTAAATGCCTGGAGGACAAATCCTTCAGGCATTTTTTTGTAATATGAAGGGGCGTATCGCATACGCCCCTTCTTTTAGCAATCCTTGTCTGTAATCTCCTCGGCATTCATCACAAATGCGCGGAGACCTTGCTGTTCTGCGGAGACATCCAGCTCATGGATGTCGTGCAGTAGCGGTTTGACCTTCTCATCCGGCATAAAGGCCAGGATGGCGGAGTTCAAGGTCGGCCAGGCGTGGGTGCCGTAGTGTGGCTCCCCGTTGTCACTGCCGCGGCCCTGGACCTCGTTCCAGAAGGTGAACCCGCGGATTTCGTTCTTGTCCAAAATTTCCATCACCTCATCGTAGAAGGCTTGGTATAATGATATGAAGACGGCTTTCATTTTTCGGATTTGTTTGTTTATTTGTTTTTGCCTTGTAGAGCCGCCATAATATGACGGCTCTACAGACGGAATTTATTTGCAATTCCGGGCGTATGCGATACGCCCCTACACCTCGTTGACGCCGAGGGCTTTGTTGCGTTCGCGACGGGCGCGGCGGCGTTCGGCCCCACGAGCGTTCCATTCGGCGAACTTGCTGAAGAGGATCGGGATGAGGATCAGGGTGACCATCGTGGAGAAGGTGAGACCCCAGGCCACGACCATACCCATGGAATTCCACATCTCGGCACCTTCGCCCTTGTCAACGGCCAAGGGGATCATACCCAAAACCGTGGTCAGGGTGGTCATCAAGATAGGACGCAGACGGGAACGACCGCCGGCGACGACAGCATCCTTGATGCTCATGCCACGCTCGACACACAAACTGGTGTAGTCAATCAGCACGATACCGTTCTTTACCACAATACCGATCAACATCATCACGCCAATCAACGCCATGATGCCCAATGCGGTGCGGGTGACGGCCAGACCGATCAACACACCGGTGAGTGCGAAGAGGATGGAGCCCATGATGACGAACGGATAGCTGAACGATTCGAACTGGGCGGCCATCACCACATAGACCAACATGATAATTAAGGCCATCAAGACAAACATATCGCCGAAAGCATCTTGCTGGTCCTCCCACGTACCGCCGATCTTGTAGTCGAGGGTAGCGGGGATGTCCATTTGGTCAAGTTCCTTTTGTGCGGATTCCACCAGTTCGCTCAGCACGGCGCCTTTGGCCACCACACAGGAAACTTTGACCATACGCTCACGGTCCTTACGGACAATGGTCGGCGGGGTGAAGGTCTCTTCTACCGTGGCCACATCGCCCACACGGATGCCCTTGCCCATGCTGTTGTACATCAGGATGTTCTCAATAGCGTGAATGTCGTCGCGGAATTCGGGCGCGTAACGCACACGGATGTTGTACTCGTCACCGTCCTCACGGAACTGAGAGGCCGTATAACCGTTAAATCTGTTGCGCACGTAACCGGCAGCGGTGGTGGAATTGAGTCCGTTCTCAGCCAGTTTTTGCCGATCGAAAACAACTTCCAATTCAGGGGTATATTCGTCACGGCTGATTACCACCTCAGAGCAACCCTCCACCTGCCGCATACGCGCAGCGAGGTCGGCGGCAAATTGGTCAGTGGTGTTAAAGTCGTAGCAATAGAGCTCAATATCGACGGTGGATTGTCCACCCATGTTGCCCTGTCCGGTAGTAACCGTGGATGAGACAATCTCAATATGCTGCCGCAAAATTTCACGGACACCATCGGCAATCTCCGTGATGAATTTGTTACGCTCGGTCTTCTTCACCAAACGGATGTTATAGGAGAGCAGGTTAGTACCGTTATCGCGCATCAAGCTCCAGGTGTTATCCTCATCGGGCATACCCACGGAATAGTTGATGGATTTGATCTCGTCCGGGTATTTCTCACGGATTTCCTTTACAATCTGGTCGCCCAAGGCCTTGGTGGTCTCCACGCGGGTGCCCTGCGGCAGCTTCACGGTAACGCTCAGACGTGCGTTATCCTGCGTCGGGAAGAACTCGGTGGGAATCACCTTCAGCAGGGTCAAGCTGGCAAGGAAGATGACTGTGGCCACACCGACGACCGTTTTACGGTGGTTGACGCACCAACGGAGTAGTTTGGCGTAGCCGTTGTCCAAACGGGCGAGGAAATTCTCAATAGGTCCATAGACCTTGGCGAACCACTTGCTCTTTTTCGGGTTCTTTTTCAACAGAAGGGAACAGAGCATCGGGGTCAACGTCATAGCAGCTGCCAATGAAACCGCAATCACGATGGTGACAATCCATCCCAACTGTTTGAAGAGCACGCCGGCCATACCCGTCAGGAAGGTCAGCGGCAAGAACACGGCGATAATCACCAAGGTGGAAGCGATAATGGAGAGCGATACCTCACTGGTGGCGAACACGGCCGCCGCCTTGGGCTTCGAACCACGCTCGATATGTGTGGTAATATTCTCCAACACCACGATGGAGTCATCGACCACCAGTCCGATGGCGATGGAGATAGATGACAACGAAATAATATTCAGCGTGTTACCCGTAGCTAATAGGTAGATGAATGCCGCAATCAAGGAGACGGGCACCACAATGGCGATGATGATGGTGGCGCGCCATCTTCCCAAGAAAAAGAGCACCACGATGACCACTAACAACAGGATGATGAGGATGGTCTCCTCCAAGCTGTCGATGGTGTTGGTGATGTTGTCGGAGTTATCAACCAGCACGCTGAGGTTCACGTCAGCGGGCAGAGAACGTTGGATATCGGGCAGTTCCTTCAGCACCTTCTTACAAATCTGCACCGTATTGGCGCCCGTCTGCTTTTGGATGATGATCATAGCGCCGCGCTCACCGTCGGTGTAGGACTCCTGCATACGTTCCTGCAACGTGTCTTTCACCACGGCCACATCCTTCAGATAGACGTTCTTGTTGTTGTAGCTGCCAACGACCACGTCTTCCATTTCGTCAGCGCTGTTAAACTCGCCGTCCACGCGCATGGAGTAAGTCTTGGAACCCACATCCATGACACCGAGGGAGACGTTGCGGTTCTCCGCGCCCAGAATGGAGGCGATGGTCTCGATGGTGAGGTTGTAGCTCTCCAACTTGTAGGGGTCGCAATAGACTTGGATCTCACGCTGCGGGGCACCGGAGATGGAAACAGCACCCACGCCGCTGATACGCGACAGCGGGGAGGAAACCTTGTCGTCCAGGATCTTGTACAACGCCTGCGTACTTTGTCCCGACTGCACTGACAGCATCATAATGGGCATGTCGTCGGCGCTGAATTTGAACAGGTAGGGCTGGTTGGCACCGTCGGGCAGTGCCGACTTCACCATGTCCAACTTGTCTCGCACATCGTTGGTTTTCTGTTCGATATCCACACCGTACTCAAACTCCAGATAGACGATGGAGTAGTTCTCCTTGGAGTTGGAGGTGATGTGCTTAAGGTCACTCAGGGTGTTGAGCACGTTTTCGATGGGCTTGGACACGTTGTCCTCGATGTCCTCCGCGCTCGCGCCGCCATAGACGGTGAGCACCATGATGGTGTTGCTGTCCATGTGGGGGAAGAGGTCCACCGGCAGCC
>Ga0310690_10012201_pt1 | contig 10561 bp, 29 predicted proteins | sample AusTroGonzalo_MG_2_FD_207661 | JGI IMG/M metagenome (GOLD analysis project Ga0310690, IMG submission 207661) | Bovine rumen microbial communities from tropical cattle in Woodstock, Queensland, Australia - Gonzalo_04 (v2) (version 2) | ecosystem: Host-associated > Mammals > Digestive system >...
TTCACTTTTCCGTGTTAATAAATGAGAACATCAGGCAACTTCAGCCCCACGAAGCCTGTCGAACACATCAAAGCTGTGATCCGCCCCGATCCAATTCGGTGAATCCACGTTCAAATCAAACTCCGTTACGAACCGGCGCAGCCTCGTCCACATGTTCCTCTCAAGCTTCTCACGCCATTTATCACTAGCCCAATCAACCTTTACGGCATAACATTTTCCAAAGTCATCCATATATGCCGCCGGGGACCAGTCTTCTCGGAATTCGTTGAGCTTTCCCTTAACGTTACAAAAATACGAAAGCCAAATTTCATTGGCATATTTATCTTCCCCTTTGGGTCTGGCAGACACCCGCAGTTCAATATCCACATACCCAAACTCAAGATGTGCAAGATTATCAATAAAGATACCATTCTCAGCATCTACATAACTAAAATCATCAAACTTGCCTTTGATAATTTCTCGTCTCATCAGATTCAAAGTATCACCATACCAGAACTTATATGACGGATTCATCTTTGCATCTCCGAGCTTTAAGTCTTTAATATTCATCTCTCTTCCTCCGTTTAACAAAACACTATGACAATAGCCCACAGCCAGCGCCTAAACACAGCAGGAGCAGGATTGTTCCCCACCCGAAGAGGCCGCTTTTAAAAACATCCCAGGATTTTTTCACGCCAACCGTAAACAGTAACAATGCAATCAGAACTCTCATATCATTTCCCTTTCTTATTCAATCCATCTATATCTATTATATAATAGCCTTTATTTTTTATACAAGTTCTTCTTCAAGATGCTTCAGCAAATAACTACCATCAACTTTGGTCAGCTCACCGTACCACTGGGAGCGAAAGAATTTACGGATCTTATTCATCTGGCTTTCGGCGGCTTCGATCTCGTCTTTACACTTCTGCTCTTCTTTTTCATCAATCTCCGGATCGGAAAGCTTTGCCTTACATTTCTTAATATGTTTCCATGACTGCCTGAAATCATCTACGGCTGCCTCTATGATTCCATTAGCGAGGTTCTCATACTGTTCAATATAAGGGTTGTGAGTTGTCGCTCCACGGCTTTTACTTGAACCAGACCACATTCTTGCGCTTCGTTTTGCTATACTCATGCACACATCCTCCCAAACAATGCCTTGATTGAATTCCTTATGTTGTTACGGTTGATAATCATCGTATCAATCACACTGCCATCCGTTCTTTCCAACCGAATTTCCACATGGTCACTGGTTATCAGTTCCGCAACAAACCACCGGTCCCAGCCGATCATTCGTGATTCCAGATACATATCTTCCGTCAATTCTTTTACAATCGCAGTACACATCTCAAGTTCATAATCCATATGCATCACTCCCCTTCCTTAATGAATCCCCGGAAACACCATCTGCCTTCAGCGTTCTCCTGCCAATCACATTTACATTCAGGATTGTCTACCTTATTAAAGCAAGCCTGGCACAGGAAAATTTTCTTTCCGCAGTTCTTGCATTCAACAATGAAGCCATCCTTCTCAACATCAACATCATGATATTCACATTCTTTGCCACACCACGGGCAGAGTTCCAGACCTAACCACTCAATCATGCTCATACCTCCACCAGATCATCTTCATCAACGCAAACATAAGTTCCATCCGATGTATGCCTTATATTGGTTTCGAGGATAACAAACTCTATTAATGCATCGGCGGTTGTCATCTTCATCCAATTCAGAGCAGCAGCGTAAAGTACTCCAATGCCGTATTCACCAACAATCAAACTAATTCCGTCAAACTCATTTGTTTTTTTTCGCTCCATACCAGTACGAAGGATCCCAGTCCTCGTCGGTTACATCATCCGGGCTGTCCAGCGTGAAACCAATCGGTCTACCATCAATCTTATATTTCTTATCAATTTCGTCAGCGAGTTCCTTAATAGTCATAAACCTATAATTAATCATGTTGTTTCCTTTCCTCCGTTTGCGGCAATACCATCAGTGACACGCTTATGCCAGCCACAGAATCCATATTTATCTGCATAGGAATCAAAATCATATCTATCCCAGATGTCTGACTCCATGATTTCCTTTCCGTTGATAACATAATCATTAAGTAACCAATACAAAGCAGGAAGGTCTTCTTTCCCCAGCTCCATTAATGAACCATCATAATGCTTTTCAAAATACGAAAACATTGCATAAGTAATTGGAAACCCAAGGATCTCCTTCAGGTGAATCATATCATCCATATCCGGAAGACACCCTCCGGCGGAAGCGACCTCAATCGCCTCCATCGGATTTCCCTCAGCATAAGCATAAATATATCCAAGATCCGTATTCCAATAAGCAATCCTTCCACAAATCATTTCCCAATTTATCATAACAATATCCTTTCCTTTCTTGACGATTAAACAGCAAGAGCAATCTGATAAGACGTATCAATGAGGCTATGACCATCGATAGTCTTCATAAACAGGTTCTCTCTATAGTTAGCAGTGTTCTTGTGATCGGTGGTATGCGTTGCATAGTCGCTGACCGCATTCACAAAACGGAAAGCCGTATTCTCGGTTCCACGAAGATCCGGTTTATCAAAGTAGATATTCAGGATTTCGCTTCTCTTCCGGTTCAGCTTTTCCTCATACTTCTGCTGCTTCTGGGCTTCTTTAAACTCAATGACCTTCCCGGCTTTCTTTGCCTTCTTGAAAAGGTCAGCGTATTCAAGCTCAAGCAGTTCTTCAGTCATATCCCGGACCTGCTTTTCCGTTACTTTCTTAAGCTTGAGTTCACCAAACTCTTCCTCAAGAGCTTCCATATATCTTTCTGCGCTGGCAAGCGTATACCTGGCTTCATCAAGTTTGCCTTGGATGTCTCCCTTGTGGGCACAAGACCAGTGACGCTTTGCCGTCCGAAGTGCAAGATTGAGAGTATTTAAACATACGGTTCTTATCGGTGTTATAGCTACTCTAATTGCCCCGGTTCCGTCATGGCTATTAGTAAATACAAGATATGGATCAATATTTTCTTCAGCAAGAGTAGTGTTCTCCATTCTCGCTAAAAGCCACACCCTTTTTCCTGAGCATAAGGATCCAGCTGTTTCATAACGAACTCCTTCGCCAAGAAGCGCATCAGTAAAAGCAAACGCATCTTTATTCTGTACAATTTTATACCTATCTGTTACAACACCTAAATTCTTATGATCAGTGCTTCTCTGATTTACTTTAAATCCAGGTATTTCCCTTCCAAATTCATCATAAATTGGTTTTGATAAAACCTCCCAATCTAAACCAGCTGCTGTTATTGCCTCATCTGATGTTGTTATATGATCAATTCTTGTACCTTGCCCATGCCACGGAAGTTCACCTACATACATCATAGTTTCTACACACGCTGCCATATAAATACTCCTTTCGCTTTATATGTGATATATTCGCTTATTAATTATAATATCACATTCTTTGATATATTCAAGTGCTTAATGATAATTTAATAAAGTTAATATTTTGTTAATAGATTTTTCCCCTTCTTCTCAACGAATGATCTCGAACCCATTTACATCATCGTTGTAGTAAGCAACGAACCCATAATTTCCATTTTCATACTGTACCAAATCCACGCCATCTTTAATTGCCAGGCACTGAATAGCTTCATATACCGTCCAAAAATCTGTCTGTTCGTTAAAAAATGGGGAATCAAAAAAGTGGCATCTGACCTCTCCGGCAAGCCTTCTCGTATCAATACCAAGTTCCCGGCATTTAGCTTCTTGTTCTTCCCAAAGCTTTTCGTTCCTATCTTCATCGTGTACTTTCCTGTTCGTCAATATTGTGTATCTCAACACAGCAACACCCCCTTCAATATCCGTTAATCTCTGTAATAAGATCCCAAATCACATGGAGAGTTGTTTCCATGTCAGAAATCTCATCCTTTGCATACGGAATGTTTGTCTCATAATACTTAATCTTGTTCTCTACTGTATTGTATACAGACATAAGTTGATCAATATCTACATCTACCAAATAGTCTGGCATATCATATTTTCCCTTCCTTACTTATAATATGTTCTCCAGCTTACCCCATTCATGGAAGCCGTTGTGTACGAAGAACTGCCAATAAACTTCTTAACTGTCTTCGGCAGAGAATCCTCGCCAATGAATTCCCTTTTACGCTCTCCATAGTTATACAAAACCCGGTACTTCTTAGATTCACTCTCTCCTATCGCTTCGACACACCAGATCATATCTACACCTCATTAATAATCAAAGTCTTCATCCTCATATCCATAGCTGCCTTCATCCACACCCAGACCGCAGCAAACCCGGCATCTTTCGCTTTCGTAACCGCCGTAGTCTTCAAATGGACAGTGGTATCTGCCAAATTCATCAGGATAATCACATGGTGTTTTCATAGCGTAATCATCTCCCTTCATAATAATAAATTCTCTTTGTGCTGACATCGTGGTATCCTATCCTAGATCTCGTGTTCCGTTACCATTACTTCAGAAGTATCATAGGACCCGTTCCAGTAATAGTGTTCATCCAAATTAAGTCCGTTCTCTTCTGCCCAATTCTGTAATTCCTCCCATGTCGGATGATCAGATTCACCGTCATAATCGTTCATGGCAGCATCATATATTATTTCTTCTGCATAGTTCTCCGCCTCTTCCATTGTCTTGAAGATTTCCGGCTCGACCATTTCAGTTCCATATCTCTGTGTCACAATATAGATCTTCATAATGTTATCTCCTTTTTAATAAATCTTTCATATCAATACGGAACGGTAATGAACACATCACCTTTTACTTCTGCGTTTTCGGCATGGAATAAATACATCCATCCGTAATCCATCCAGCTCCCTTCATCTGTCTTAGCAATCCTTTCTCTCGCATCAGGATAAAGTCCCGCAAGTTTATTGATTGCTTCCTGGCGAGTCTTCGCAATTACGAATCCTTTGTCTCCGTTGTCTCTCTCATAAACCCACATGAACTTGTGAAGCAGCTTATTTAATAACTTAATCATCATTTACTTGATCCCTCCTTCAAAGCATTTCCCTAAGCTTCTCATTCTTTTCCATCTGCTGACCAAGGGCTTCATAGATTTCCTTCAGCTTGAATTCCTTATAGATCGGATAAGCTTCCCGGAATTCCTTCAGCATCCTAATCTTACATGTCGTTTCCTTTGCCTCTGCATCCTCACCGCTGAACCAATCCCACGACCCGGATCCTCCAACGTGTGTTACAACCCAATTTACTTTATCTCTGCTCCACCCTTTCCTTTCTTCAATATTAAAACCGTCAATGCCAAACTGGTCATGACAGTGACTGCTGGAACACATCGTTTCCATAAATCTATAACCACCCGTGAATTTATTTGCCTTGTATCCTTCTCCTTTAATCATAGGATACGGGAAGGCCAGCACCCCGAGCTTTTTCATTGCTTCATTCAACTGAAACCAGTCATCAAGGATTCCGCTCTGGACGATCTCCATCTCCAGTTCAGCAAGCTCATTCTTATTGTTAGCAAGGATCTGATTGTTCAGTTTCTTTTCCTCAAGCTGTGCATTGTCGATTGCTTTCAACAGATTGCTATAATCATGTAATAACATATCAGTATCTCCTTCCATTTGTATTAATCCCACCAGGCTCTCGGCGGCCTTACATCGAGTTCGTCTGCCCTATGGGCAAATTCAATAAAGTCCTTGAGGTCTTCGACTCCCAAATCTTCATCATCGCTGCGTATCCCTTCAAGAGTGATCCTGTAATCGCTTCTCTCCGGGGAGACAGCATACCCAAAAGCATAGAACTGAGGGTGTTTGTTAATGAAATCATATATCTCTTTCGTTGACGGAGAATAATTCTGGCACTCGTCAGGATCAATAAACTTCATGTCCATGAGATATTTGATATCCGTTGCGGAAATATTGTCTATTCCGCATGTCCCGCCGAATCTGTAAAGATCTTTATTGTAACCACCGAACAGAAAAACATCTCTTGTTTCGTAATCTTTATTATAATTAAACATATTCATATTTCCTTTCAAAAATCTCAAACTAAATGCTCGGCCATATAATTATCCATCTCATCCTCGTTGTCGAACCATGAGTTATAAAGGATAAAGATATCCCTCATCAAGTCATCCCATGCTCTGGTATCAACATCAATATCCAACAACATACAATAGACAGTGACCGCTGCTCTCGCCTGTTCCCTTGTTGCGTCCCTCAGAAGTTCCCCGAGCATTGTATCTGCGTTGCTTTTTCCCAACCATTTACCAAATTCCATATTCATCCTCCTATCTGTTTGATAACTCTAAACTCATCTGCCCCATAAGCCAGACCCAAACCGCAGCCGTTATCCCAATTGACGTGAACTGTTCCGACCGCGTCAACCCCAATGACAGTTCCTTTTGTCCCTACCGGCGGGGCCTGTGGGTCATCCATTAAGATAAGCTCCACTCTGGTTCCTGCCGGATACTTCTTCCTCATCATCTCGATCGTTTCTCTTGCTAATGGTCTCATATCACCGTCTCCTCTCTTTCTCTTTGATTCAAAATATATCACAAAGTCTTCCACCCATATTTCTTGACCAACTCGTATGCTTCTTTCACGGCGCATACCCGGATCCGTCTCAGCATCAACCCATCAGCATCGTAGATAACACAAGGCTGTAAGTCATATGATCTTTTCCAGTTATTGCCTATACGCTCAATATAAACAAGTTTGATCTCAGATTCTTTCTTTGCCTTGTCCGCATCGATCTTCTGTGATCCCGGCCATGTCGATACAACAAAGTTTAAGCAAGTTTCCTTACTACAAGAGTTGGTTTCAAAGTTGTGCTTCTTCCTTTCCATATAATCACCCCATTCTTTAACATTTCGTATAATCCATCAGAACCTCATCAATAGTTGCCTTACGCTGCCGCCGAAAACCTCCCTTCTTCGTTCCAACATGATTAACAATGTTTCCCCACACCATCCGCTGTCTCCAAAGATAATGACCATCACTGGTGCGCTTTACATCAATGATCTTGTTGGGATTTCGCTTATTCCTATATGTCACAACAGTAACCATATTAATAATCTCCGTCATCTTCATCAATACAGCCCTCAATCCCATAGATGATGTTATTGCAAGCGGTGGCTCCATCCCCGCAGTTACACCACAATCCATGCCAGTGGACAGAAACATCATGTCCGTAAATATCCGGATCAATATCCTCATCTTCCCGGTTGAAACAACGATTATAGACATCCAGGAAGGTTTGCCTTTTCAGGCAGATATCTCCGGAATCCGATCCCTCCTTGTTTCTTGTTGCTACAAGGAGTGCCTGACGCAATTCTTTTGCCTGAGCTTCCAGATAGGCAAGTCTTTCGCTCATTTCATTAAATTCTGTTTCGTTCATCATGACCATTCCATTTTCTTTAACCATTTTATCCTTCCTTTCCTTTTATTAATCAATCCATTTTGAAGATCCCATGTGTTACGACTTCCTCGCCGTCATACATGAACCGGATTTCCTTTGGTTCATATTCCGGCAGTAATTCATAATGCCGGTAATCAGCCTTATGGATTGATTCCGGGTTCATGATTTCATCAGCAACCGCATAGAGATACTGATAACAGACATGGTTGCTTTCGTTTCCTTTATGCTGTTCAGTATCATATTCCCCGACAGGAACACCAAAGTATCTGGCTCCAAAATCGTCGCTTGTGATAATGCCCGGGATATCTGCATATGCCATGTCAATGTAGCCCGTCACCTGTTGACCTTCCGCTCCATTTCTTAATCCGTAGTCATATACATAGAGAGGATATCTCCCGGCTTTGCACATGACGTTCTCATACCAGGCAGCACACTCAAACGTGTTTGTGAATTCGGTATCCTTCTCAAGGACATACCAACCAATCTGAGTCTTTTTCTTTCCCATATGATCCTCCTCCTTTTATTCCTTCCCGACTTCTTTTCCATAACAGATAACCTTGTACAGCCGGAGTTTGAAAATATAGCTATCAAACACCTTCCTTAATTGATCGAACTGCTCGTTTGCCTTCTCTTCTGTAACATCCCCCAGCTCAATTCGACAATAGTGAATCCCGGACGGATATTTCTGGGTTCTCTTTGCAACGTTGATATAATAGTTGCATGGAATCATCATAGCGTTTCCCTCCTCATCGCTTTTCCCTTTTACATCCACTCAATCCCGAATTCCATACCTAACAAGTATTCGAAATTCGGATCATGCTCCAGATATGTTTCAAGGAAATATCTCTTGGAACATGGAGCACATTCCATATGGACGGCTTCCCTGATCTCATCATCCATATAGTTAACAATCGCATCCCAGATATTGTTGTTATCTGGATCATCAATGTTGAACTCTTCTCCGTATCTCTCCCACATTCCTATCTCCTCCATTACCTCCAATCCTGAACAGCTACTCCTGAGATTGCATCGACGGCAGCCCAGTCATCTTCACGGTCACAATCACCAGTATCAATCATGTGCTCCAGTTGCATCATGACATCCTCTGGCAGTTCACCTGCCTTGAGGTTCTCATATTCCTCATCGCTGACCTCGAAGGTTTCACAGGCTCTTCTTGTAACCTCATAAGTTATCTCGATCAATCTCATAATGATCTCCTTTCTATTTCCACAGCCCAAGGTCTGCCATCATCTGACCATATCTGGTCAGAATATCCTGTTTCGCTTCTGCTTCGACATATCTGTTATACAGATAGCCGTAATCCTTCCCGGCTTTGAGAAGGTCTTCGTAGTTTGTCTGAGCACAACACCATGCTGTGCCAGTCTCATTCTTATTCAGGGTTTGTAACTCTTTGAAGGCTTCATCTGCCTCCTTCTCATACCGTGAATACTGATTCATAAAGCCCTGAAAAGCTTCCTTTTCCTTCTTTGTCATCTAATCACCCCCTTCACCAAATATGCAAAGGCTCATTTGCCTTAGCAGCCAGATCAGCAAGACCGTAAGTTTCGTTGGTCTCGCTGATGAATTTCCTGAAATATCCTTCGGCGATTGCCTTGAACTGCTCTAAATCGACAGTCCAGATCTCGTCGGGAAACTCCCCGTATCCAACTTCATCGTATGGATACAACAATTCCTCCGGGACTTCATACTTATCGTTATAATTCCCTTCCTTCATGGCTTCCTCGGCGGAATAACCATAGCCGGTATCAACTCCGCCACAGAAGAGTTCAAATCCAAGGTTGATAACTTCATCTCCCCATGGCCTAATATCAAAGCACAGGTCTCCTACCCGGCAAGATCCTATGCATTCACCAAGACAACTAAGATCCCCACTCTTAGCTTCCTCAGCAAAATCAGCCCAATCATTTCCCTCGATATCCCAAACAAACTTCATCATCATTCTTCTCCTTTCTTTTCGCTTGTATAAACCTTAATGGATATGTCATCGAAAGCCTGAAGGAGAGCTTTCGCTATCTCCACGACATTCTGGCAACGGGATTTATCAAGCCGAATACTCTTCAGCCTGTTATATGGCTGATCAAGGGTATTAGTATCTACCCTTTTGCCCCGGTTGCTGATTCCGAGCATACGCTGCATATGCTCTTTATCGAGCCAAAAAGAGAACATTTCATATTTCTCTTTCCCATTTTCGTTAAATTCGTGCAACATGATAAGATACGCATTTCCCTCATAGAGGGTCATATCATACTCTTTTGTTTCATCGTGGATGCGCTGTTCAATGACAGCCGTCCCGCAGCTTCTGTTCCATTCCCATCTCAGTGCCATATAATCACATCCTTTCTTTTGTGTGTTCTTCCACAATATCCAGAAGATCTTTAATTACATCAAACGGATATTCCCGGAGAAGTTTAAGAGCCTGTTCAGGGGATCCATCTACGTCTGCATAATCATACGGATAAAAGTCCTTGTAGAACTGATCCAGCCTCTCAGCTAAATCTTTGATCTCATCACTCCTCCTCTCTCCCAGATAATATTCAGCTTCTTCAGCCGTGACAGAGAATTGCTTTCCAAAGTTTAGGTTTCCCTCTTGAACATTCTGGACGACAACCTCATTTCCGTTTACCTCAACAATTTCCCAGATTCCTTCTGGGTCTTCATACATTTTTCCAATCATGTCCTGCCATTTCCCTCCTTATTCATTCTCAACCCGTTGAGCTTCTATCCCAAACAAAGCGCAGATTTCTCTGACTTCTTCGTTTGATAACATTCTGATTACCTTGATCTCCCGGGAGATAATCCAGGGGTAAACCTGCTTTGCATTGGTCTTGAAATAATACCAATCACTTGGCAACACTCTGAGACCATACCGGGAGGTAACGATCTGTTCCTCCCCTCTGACTTCGCATTCACACCATACAGTGTTCTTGCGCTGGCTGAGGGTTCCGTCCTTTTCCTTCTTCCCGATCCAGTCGGTAAAGGGAATGTTGGTAGAATGAAACCCCGGGCGAAGGGACAACTTGCCACCGCAACCACTTGCCTTGACATGAGTTTTATCTGCGAGAGGTCCGACGTGCGCCTGAAGCCATTCGCTGAGGACAATCTCCCTCCCGGCTTCAACGTAGAGGGGATAAAGCTTTCCGTTTTTTAC
>Ga0310690_10012202_pt1 | contig 10560 bp, 7 predicted proteins | sample AusTroGonzalo_MG_2_FD_207661 | JGI IMG/M metagenome (GOLD analysis project Ga0310690, IMG submission 207661) | Bovine rumen microbial communities from tropical cattle in Woodstock, Queensland, Australia - Gonzalo_04 (v2) (version 2) | ecosystem: Host-associated > Mammals > Digestive system >...
CCAGGGGTCCTTGAACTCGACGCCGTAGACCACCCTGAACTGGCGCCACTTCTTCGCGACCGTGAGGTCGATGAAAGCGTCGCACATCTCGGCGGGCCAGTCGACCCCATGTCGCGTCTTGTACGTCACGGCACCTTCTTGAGCGCGTCGATGATGTGCTCGGCGATCTCTCCCGCCGCCTCGCCGCCCGCCACGATGATCTGCGTGTGGTTGGTCGAGATGTCGGAGTTGAGGTCGTTGAGCGTCAGCGAGACGACATTCGTCCCGATGGTCACGCCGAGCGAGCCGAACGACGTCCAGACGCCGTAGGAGTAGTAGCTCGCGTCCCAGCCGCCCTCGACGATGCAGACGATGTTCGTCTGCCCCGGAGGCGTGTACACGACAGGGTCGTGCTTGTGGACGGTGATGGAGCGGCAGCCGAGCGCGACCGCCGCGAGAACACAGAGCATCTTGCGCATTGTGCGGGTTCCTTCGTGAAACAGATGAGGGCCTCGAGCGCCTTGCTCTCGCGGTCCCCGAATCCGAGAGACTTGACGAGTCCCGCCGCGAGCGTGGCGATGATGTGCTTCGACTGCCACAGCTTGAGATCGGGGCTCATCTTGAACGACATGGAGCAGAGCTCCAGCAGGAGCTCCGCCTCGGTCCTCGTCAGGGCCACGCCCTCCTTCGTGCGCCTCATCTGAAGCACCACCATCCGAAGTCCCACGGAAGGAACACGGTGTCCACGACCGCGTCGAACGGAAGATCGAGGAGGACGACGGGGAAGAACAGCGTGGCGTACGCCTGCGCGATGCCTCCCTCCGGCCCCGTGGGCTTCACGAACGGGGCGGCGAGGACCTTCGCGACCTCGACCGTGTTCTCGTAGGGCGAACAGACCCACATGGGCTTCTCCGGGCGCGTCATGATGTTGCAGCACCCAGAGAGGGCCAGCAGGGCTATGGCGAGGATCCTCTTCATCAGTCGAACTCCAGGCCGAACCACTTCTCGAGGTAGTGCTTCAGGCCCTTCCAGCCGATGCCCCACAGCGAGAAGCCGCTCCAGAGGAGGTTCACGCCGATGCCGGACTGCTCCGGGATCCACTTGTCGACGGTCGCCCCGAACACGGCATTGAGGTTCTGCTCCTCCGTCGCGTCGATGTTCCCGTCCTTGAAGGAGGCGATCCACGTCTGGCCGATGGCCGCGACGTCACCTCCGACTTCGAGGGCCACTTTCGTGTTCTTGTCCTCGAAGCTCTTCTTCGCGGCCTTCTTGACGGCGGCCGCGTAGATCTTCTTGATTATGTCGTTCGTGCTCATGGGTTTCTCTCCTTGTGCGCGTATTATACCACAAATCACGGTTCGGGGTAAACCTGGCCCCCGGTCGTCGAGTAGATGACGCACCCGTCAGGCACGCCCCACGGGTAGTTGTCCATGTGCTTGATCGTGTAGGCGGACCGGTCGATGTACAGCGCCTCCAGCTTGTCTGTCGCGTCCTCGAAGCCCTTGAACGTGAAGCAGTCCTTGCCGATCTCCGTGATCCACGTCGGGACGACGACCGAGTTCGACTTGACGGGGACGGGCTTCGCCTCGACCTTGAGGTACATGTACACGGGGCGGTAGGTCTTGTCCGCGGCGTCCCCGGTGTCGTCGGGGACCTCGGCCTTGAACCACCAGTGCTTCTCCGACTCCTCGACACCACGCTGGTCGTCCGTGATCCCCGTCCACTTGTCGAACTCGTACTCGTCCGCATCGGGGTCTGCGGACACGGGGATGGAGAACTGCTTGTACGTCGGCTCCCAGACGCCGGTGTCCTCGTCGAACTTGAGCTCGAGCAGCGGGTCGCCCGAGAGCGACAGCGTCCATTTCTGGCTGACGTACGCGTGCGTCGCGTTGTCGAGCTCCTCAAGCGCGTGCTTCATCGCGTCGTACGGAGGGCACGACACGTAGGTGAGATCGTACTTGAGGCTCACGTACGACGTGGAGCCTGTGACGGTGTTCGACACCGTGAGGAGCATCGTGAGATCGCCCATCCGGAGCGTCGCCGTATTGCCCGACACGGAGACGACCTCAACCGGCCCGGCCAGCCCGTAGGTCGAACCGAGGGACACGTCGTACGGCAGGCTGCAACCGGTGGGCTTGAACACCGTCTCGTTGGCGTCGACGCTGACCGTCGCCGTATGCGAGCTGTCGAGCGTGAGCGCGGGGACGAGCGCCCCGCCCGACTCCGTGTACGAGAGGGTGAAGTGGATGTACGACGAGTCGTTGTACGCGGTCTTCAGAACGAAGTCCGGCGGAAGGCTCCCGCTCGAGTAGCCCTGCTCCCAGTAGAACTTGTTGAAGTTGAGCACACGGTCGATGGCGTCCTTGTACGTGACGAGCGTCGGCGACGACCATCCGGTGTACGCAGGCGGGACGACGGTGTACTCGAGCCGGTGGTAGAACGGAACGCCGGCGAAGCAGCGCTTCGGGAGCCGGGTGACGCCGAGCGGGATCCAGTCGAGCGAGTCAAGCGCGACGCACCCCTCGAAGCACTGGTCTCCGATGCTGGTGAGAAGCGGCACGGCGGAGTACCTCGCCGTCTCCTCGGGCTCCGGGTACCCGGGCCAGACGGTCTCCGTGTCCGTGACGCGTGCGCCCACAAGGTCGGCGGTCGCCAGGTCCACGGCCCCGTTGTCCCAATGCCGGGTCACGGTGAAGCACAGCTCGACGGCAAAGCGATGGCCCTCCGTCTCGAGGAGCAGTGTGATGTACCCGTCCTCCGACAGATAGGCGTACGCGAAGGATGAGCCTCCCCACTCCGACGGAAGCGGCCGCGTAGGCGAAACCACGAAGCGGCTGTACCCCTGCCTCAGCGTGTACTTGTCCTCGTCGTACGACAGCGAGGCGCGCTTCAGGCCCTCCGGCCATGCGCCGTTGTACGTGCTGAAGGTCGTCGCCCCGCTGTCTTCCCAGCTCAGGTTCGTGACGGCGATCGTCGAGCCGGACTGCGCCTGCTGCCCGTGCCAGTTCAACGCGGGCGGGCCGTCCTGGTTCCCCTGCTCGCCCGCGTCGGAGAACTCGATGACAAAGTCGAGATCGGCCGCCAGGTGGAACACGGCGGTGAACTGCATCGAATACTGCGACGGTGACGAGCATGTGAAGATGTCGGGGTTCTTCACCGCCTCCGTGACGCGCTCGATCATCTCCGCCAGCGTGCTCGCGGTCTGCTCGATCATGAGCGCGCCGCCCGTCAGCGCCTCGCACCCCTCGAAGCACGACGCACCGAACGACTCGACGGCGCGGGCCTGGACGAACGCGGGGAGAGGCGGCTCGATCGACGGTATGCTGTTCACGTTCGTCGCGCCGAGCGTCCGGTACAGCTCGTGGCACAGGTGCAGGTCGCGGGCGTTGCCCGTCGGCCATTCGTCGTACGCGGTGCATTTGATCTCGGTGAGCGCGGTGCATCCGGCGAACGCGTACGACCCGAACATCTTCACCTTGCGTGGGAGCGCGGCGAGCGTGGTGAGGCTCTCGCAGTTCTGGAACAGGCGCGCCGACACGAAGTTGACGTTGAACGGAAACCCCGTCATGGTCGCGATGGCGGAGCCGGAGAACGCGCCCGCGCCCATCGAGTACACGTACTTGAACGGCGTGAGGGTCGACACCGCCGTCCCCGCGAAGCAGTACTGCGGGACGTCCGCAATGAGTGTCGGGAAGCTGGTGGCGTTCAGGAACGTGCAGCCGTCGAAGCAGTGTGCCCCGAGCATGCCGTTCGTCGGCGTGACGAGGTTCAGGTCGCGGAGCTTCGCGAGCGCCGCATCGCCGTCCGTCAGCTTGGAGATAACGTACGACTCGAAGTCGGACAGCCCGAGGGACGTGTCGAGCCGCGCCTGGTCGTCGGCATACCCGGACGCATACGTCCTCGCCTTCATGCCCGCGCACACGTACGCGATGAGCTTCAGGAACGACAGGGCGATGTTCTTGGCGAGCGCCGGAGCCGCATACGCCACGGCCGTGACAACCGTGTCGGCAATCACCTCGTCGCCGGCACGCGCCACGGAGACGGACAAGGCGGCGCTTGCGCCCGACGCGGCGAGCGTGAACGTCATGTTCACCTGCGTCCCGCCCGCCACGCGTGTCGTGTACGTGCCGGACTGGGTGACGGGGACGACGGTCTCGGCGTTCACCCCCGGGCAGCACAGCCACAGCTGGTAGTTCTCCCCGTACGGCATGTAGAACGCGATGATGGTGTGCGTCGCGCCTTCCTGCGCCGACTGGTGGTCGGCGTCCTGATGCTCCACAAGCTCGCTCTTGAAAAGCGTAAAGCCCCTGGCCGCGGCCGCGCCGAGAGACTCGATCATGCCAGCGAACACGACGAGCTTCGTCATGGTGTCGGGCCACAGCGACCCGCCCTTGCCGAACAGCTGCCACGCATTGTAGGCGACAACGCCCGGCATCGCGGCCGCCGCGACGCCCGACAGGTAGTCGAACAGCTCCTCCATGATGGCGGAGGACGAGGCGGACATGGTGGACGCGGCCTCGAGCTCCAGCCGGTCGCACAGGAGCTTCAACCCCGCGACGTCCTGCAGATGCCCGATCTGCGGCGGGTTCTCCTCGTCGTTGAAGAAAAGATCGTACTCGTCGTTCTCGCCGGGTTTCACGCCGCACCCGGCGAAGCACCACTCTCCGAACGATGGGTACGTCGGCCCGTGCTCGTCCGTGCCATCGTAGTGCGTCGAGCCATCCGTGACCTCCACCGTGAGATCCGCGAGGCTGTCGAGGTTCGCCATCCCGGAGCACCCGGCGAAGCACCGGTCGCCCATCTTCATGAGCCCCGGCGGAAGCGGAGGCAGCTCCGCGAGCGCGCCGCAGTTCTCGAAGCACCGGGCCGGAAGGCTTGTGGTCTCGAGACCGGACATGTCCGCGTCGTAGAGCCCGCACCACCTGGCCAGCTTCACGATCTCAGGCGGGTTCTGCCCCTCGTCGAGCACCCACCAGTCGTGCGGTGCGCGGAAGCACCCGGAGAACGCGCCCTCCTTGAACGTCGTCTTGGGCGGGAGCCCTGCGAGCGAATCAAGGCCGGAGCAGTTCGCGAACGCGTACGGCCCGATCTTCAGCGAGACGTCGAGGTCCGACATGTCCGGAAAGCCCCGGATCAGCCGGTCGCCGTAGAAGCACCTCGCGGGGATCGTCACGCTCACGGGCTCGCTCTGCTGCCCCTCTCCTTCTTCCTCGTCCGGCTCCTCGATGAAGCTGTCGATGAAGTCGGCCAGCGCGTCGATGTCCGCGAGCCCCCACTCCGACGACACCTTCTCCGGCGGGTCCTCGACCGGGTGCTCCTCGCCGTAGCAGTCGCGGAAGCACCCCTCGCCGATCGTCGTGACGGAGGACGACAGCCCCGAAAGCGTAAGCAGATGCTCGCACTCGGCGAAGCACTCGTCGCCCAGCAGCTCGACGCGGAGCGGCATCCCCGTGAGCGCCGTAAGCCCCGTCTTGGCAAAGCACCGCCTCTGCGCCGTGGTCAGTCCAAGAGGGCTTCCGGTCAGCGTCGTCAGGGCCGAGCACTGCTCGAAGCATGAGATGCCGAACCCCTCGATGTTGCTGCCGCTCCCGCACGCGGGGGCCGTGAGCGACGTGCAGCGGTAGAAGCATCCGTCCGGCAGGGTCTCGAGGCCGCCCGACGCGCCGAGCGCCGTGATGTCGGTGAGCGACGAGCAGCGCGCAAAGCAGTAGTCTCCGAGCGACGTGAGCGTGGACGGAAGCCCCGAAAGCGACGTGAGAGACCGGCAGCCGTCGAAGCACTGGTCGCCGAGGCTCGTGGCCGACGAGTACCCGCCCGTCAGCGACGCGAGGGACGTACAGCGGTAGAAGCTCCTGTCCGCCCGCGGGTCGAAGGCCGACATGCCGTTGATCGTGGTGAGCGACGTGCAGCGGGCGAACGCGGCCTCCCCGGACGACGTGACCTTCGAGAGGAACCTCGGGGCGAACTCGCGTATGCCATAGCACCCCTCGAAGCAGCTCTCGCCGAGCGAAAGCCCCGCGCCGTAGTAGAGCGGCTCGAACCTCGGCCCGAGCCTCCCGCAGTCGAGGAACGCGTAGTCGCCGAGCGATGTCACGAGGGAGCCGATCGTGTCGACGGAGATGAGCTGCGTCGCGATGTTCTGCGTGCGCGAAGGGTTCGCGAACGCGACCTCCGTGAGGACGTTGTCGGCGACGATCTTCACGACCCCTGTCCCGGAATCCGAGAAGTAGTACCCGTAAGTGGGCGATCCGCCGAGAGCACGGCGCGTACCGTTGTACGTGGCGTACGGCGGGTCGAGGAGCGGCGACGCCTGGCAGTACGACGTCGAGAACGGGGCGCGCGCCGTGAACCACAGCTTGACCGTGGGTATCGGAGCCGAGCCGTCGTCGGCGAACATGGCGAAGCGCATCGCGTGGAACATGCTACACCTCGTAAAGGTTCTTGCGGGTGACGGCGAATACGCCGGGCCGGATCTCGGTGAGCGCGTAGACGACCTTCATGCCGTACGCGACGCCGTCGAGCGAATAGAGCCCCGACGCGGAGTACGAGAACGTCGTGACGGCGCTGCCGGACCGGGTGACGAAGCCGAGGAAGTTGTACGGCACCTGCCCCGTCCCGGCGCCCGACGGGAAGTCGATGACGACGAGAAGGTCGCGCGCCGTCGTCCCGTCCGAGTACGCATCCGGCAGGGAGACCTTCAGGTTCTGGTACGCACTGATGTACGGGCCGTTCATCTGGAACGTGTTGCTCGCCCTGTCGTTCGCGGCGACGATGCCCGTCTGGCTGTTCGTGTTCCCGACGATGACGACCCGCATCGTGCCCGACGCGCCGCCCGTCGTGGCGATGCCGTTCACCTGGGTCTCGAGCGTCGAGATGGCCGTGTCCCGCTGGGCGAGAGCGGCGTACACCGTGCTCGCGGACGGCGGCTTCGTCTCCGTCTCGGTGATCGACGTCACGGCCCACGACGCGAGAACCGTATCGAGGTTCAGCTCCGCGCCCTGCGCGCTGCGGTACACGAACGAGTTCGTGTCGGTCGCCTTCAGGAACCGGTTGGCCTCGAGATACCCCGGCGTCACGTACGTCTGCGTCGCCTCCGCCTTGGTGAGGTACAGGTTGAGCGTGCCGCCGAGCGACTCCGACGTCACGTAATTGGCGAGCGCCGTCTCGAGCGCGGTGGCCGTAAGGTAGCCGAGCCCGGAGAGGTACGCCCTCGTCACGTACGTCGCGGACGCGGCGGACGCGGTGAGATAGCTCTGGAGGATGACGTCGAGGTTCCGCTCGGGGTACACGCCCGGCGACGTCGGGGAACGCACGACCGCGCCCATGATGCCGGTCGGGAGGGACGGCGGCGCCGCATAGTCCTCGGTCTTCAGGTACGTCGACTCGGCCTCCTCCTTCGTGAGATAGTTCTCGAGCGTCGCCGTGAGCGCCGTACGGCTCACGTAGGAGAGGAGCGCGGCGGTGAGCGCGTCCTGCACGACATACCGGTTGGTGGCGAGCCACGAGGGCGTCACGTACGTATCGGCCGCGGTGGACGCCGTGAGGTAGTCCTGGAGAACGACATCAAGGTTGAGCGCCGGGTACGCTCCGTTCACTTTCGAGCGGTACACGAAACCGGCGAGGTAGGTCGGGAGATCGCCGGACGGAAGGAGCCCCTGCAGCTCCTCCTTCGTCGCGTACGTGGACGCGGCTCCGGCCTGCGAGAGGTACGTCGTCGACAGGAGCGTCTGAAGGGCGGTGCCGGTCACGTACGACGAGAGCGCGCTCGCCAGGGCCGTCGACGTTATGAAACCGTACTCGGAAAGCCCGTCCGCCCGCACGTACCCGCGCAGCGTATTCGAGAGCCCGTCGAGCGTCGCGTATGCGGCGAGATCGGTGGTGCGGGCGTACGACGAGAGCGACGCCGCCGTCGCGTACCCCGCGAGCCGCGTATCGAGCGACGAGTTGGTGACGTACCCCGCAAGCACAGACGAGAGCTGCTGCGCCGACACGCCCGCAGGGAGCGACGCCGGGGCCCACGCAAGGGAGCTCCCGGAGCCGTTCACCACATAGATGCGCTGCGCGGCGAGGTCAATGTACATGTCGAGGCGCCTGTGCCCCTCGGCGGACGCGGGTGCGCCTATCCCGAGCTCGATCCCCGGCACGAGGTCGAGGGTATGGTGCGGGTCGTTGCGGTCGAGGATGTGCTGCGAGAGCGCCCCCTCCCCCTGGCCTCCGAACGCGCCAAGCGGCGCATCGCATATATTGCAGTTCTCTTCTGACATCGGCTACTCCTTCACGCTCGCTCCAAACTTCACCGTCGCGACCACACCGAGCACGCTGATGATGCTGGCCGCGTCCTCCGTGATCTTGTACCGGTCGCGTCCGCAGAACGTGCCGTTCGGCTCGTCCTCGCCCCCTTCCCCGACGGGCGACTGCCCCTCCACCTCGACGGGGGTTCCGCGCGACGGCTCCGGTATGTCGGGTATCGAATCGACCGTCAGCTTCGACCCGTCGCAGCTCGCCGGGACGAGCGCGAAGAACAGCTCGGACTTGAACGTGCCCGTCGACCTGTGGTGCGCCGTGGTCGTGCCGGTCGACGTGTCGGTCAGGTACGTCTCCGTCTTGTACGACGAGGCGAGCTTCCGGGAGCTGGCCACCAGTATGAGCCACGCATCCTCGATCTCGGCCCACTCCGGCGGAGTGTAGCTGTACTCGATCTTGTCCGGGAGCTGCTTCCACTCGATCTCCTGCGTGCTGTCGGTGCGGAGATCCCAGAACTCCCGGACCGCGTACCGGTTGATCTCGCACGGGTCGACGGGGTGGCAGCCGTCTATGGGCCAGCTGATCGCGTCATGCTCCACCGTGCGGCTGTACCGCTGCGGGAACCCGGACGGCGCCCCCGTGGCGACAGGGACGCGGCTGGGCGGACACGTGTCCTTCCCGATGGCCGCGGGCGTGCCCGTCGTGCTGTTGTCCTGGTCGAGCGAAGTCTGTCCGCCTTCACCGGTATGCACCGTGCCGCATCCGTCGGTGCAGTAGTCGTGGGACTTGTACCGCGCGTTGGACTCCTGCTGACCCGTCCTGCGGTTCTTGATGTCGTAGGCGTCCGACGCGTTCTGCGTAAGGCCGAACGGGCAGATGAGGGTCTTCGACTTCTCGCAGTCGGAGTGCAGTGCGAGAAGCTGGCGCGAAAGGAGCTTGACGCTCACGCCCGTCTTCTCGTCCTCGAGCCCGTCGTCCGCCTCCGTCCACGTGAACTCCGGGATGGAGAGGTCGTCGTCCGGCATCTCGTGATCGAAGAGGCGTATGGAGAGGAAGTCCCGTATGGCGGCCTTGGCGAGCTCCCGGCGGTACGACACGACGGGATCGAGGTCGACCCCCTCCGGAACCGTATACGCGCCCGCGTCCGGGATGATCTCGTACGCTCCATCCGTCTCGTCCCACTCGAGCGAGATGGCGCCGAGCGACTGCCATCCGTTCGTCGGGAGCTGGTTCTCGTCCGCCACCACGCCGGTCGGACATCCGCCTTCCCACGCCCTCGCCCACCGGCGCACCCTGTCGTGCGCGTCCTCGAGGAAGTCCTTCGTCACAACGGGCGGAGGGTCCTCCCCCGGAATGTCCGTCGCGGTCTGGGGCGCAAGTTCGCCCGTGCGCGAATTGATGACGAACCCGTTCGTGCGGAACCAGTCGATCTGCCGCACGGACTCGGTGAGCCACGCGGGGTCGAGGCACTTGAGCGGAGGGTCGAGGAGACCGTCGAGATCGGCGAGGGAGTCGAACGGCATCCCGCTCGCCGCATCGGCGCGGTCGGGGTACGACGTGAAGTCCGTGAGGAAGTCCTCGAACGCCTCGACGTCGGTGAGGTAGAAGTCGGAGACGCCGCCGATCATGGCTCTTCCTCCTCTTCAGGCTCTTCCTCCTCGCCCGGACCCCACTCGTAGAGAACGGGGTACCACTCCTTGCCGCCGGTGTACTCGATCGTGTACAGGTCTCCGGCCATCGTCTCGAGGGCGCGGAGATAGCCGTTGTCGTCGAAGTACGCCATGTCGTAGCCGTCGGGCACGTTGTCGACCGTGTAGTACTTGTTGTGGCGCGGGTCGTCATAGTCGTCCGCGGAGTACCACTTGTACCGTATCTCGCGCTCCGCCCACGTCGGCGTGATGACCGCGCACTCGGCGCCCCAGCTCACGTACGTCCAGTCCTCGCCGTTCCAGAACCGGTCGGAGATGAGGTTCCCGAGCGTGTCGCACTTCCTTCCGCACTCGTCGCACACGTGCCCGTCGCGGTCGAGGAGGAACCCGGTCGCGCGGTCGTAGGGCCTGTCGTTCCCGTCCACGAAGGCGTCGAACTCGTCGCACCACACGTAGGACTGGGAGGCCTCGTCGTACTTGACGAGGTGCCCCGACTCGTCCACAGGGTGGCCGCTCTCGTTCACGAGTTGGCCGTTCGAGTCGACGCGCCTGCCGTCGGAGTTCCTCCAGAACTTCCCCTGGTTGTCGAACGTGATGTCCGTGCAGTGGCACTTGAGGTACGACGCGCCGAACGGGTAGGACGAGAAGTTCAGGATCTCCTGGCGCGTGTTCTTGCAGAAGAGCTCGA
>Ga0310690_10012203_pt1 | contig 10559 bp, 4 predicted proteins | sample AusTroGonzalo_MG_2_FD_207661 | JGI IMG/M metagenome (GOLD analysis project Ga0310690, IMG submission 207661) | Bovine rumen microbial communities from tropical cattle in Woodstock, Queensland, Australia - Gonzalo_04 (v2) (version 2) | ecosystem: Host-associated > Mammals > Digestive system >...
CAGCTGACCTACTGCGGTCCGTTCGAGGTAGAGGAGGTTTACACCATAGCTGGTTCGTTCACACCTAATGTAGAGGAGGCAACAGAGGAAGCTTCGTTCTTCGGAAAAACCTGGGCTGCCGACTATACAGAGAACGACATGGTACAGGGCGAGGACGACCTGTACACCAAGACCTTCGAGGGCGTTGAGCTCGAGGTTGGCACTATTCTCTACAAAGTCGTTCAGGCTCACTCTTGGGATGCTCCCAGCTGGGGCTTCAACGGTAACAATGCAGACTACGTGGTGAACGAGGCTGGTAAGTACAACATTACCTTCACCTTCAACCCCGACGAGAAGCTCGAGAACGGCTTCAACGTAAGCTGCGTGCTTGAGAAGTTCGTTGCCGATGGCATCAGCAGCATCGATGCTGACGCTCAGAAGGGTAATGTCTACAACCTCAATGGCCAGAAGGTGATGAAGACTCAGAAGGGTCTCTACATCGTCAACGGTCGCAAGGTCGTGAATAAGTGAGAATAAAGTAGAGTTTGCTCACGCTTTATCGAGCGTGAGCAAGTTCAATCCTTAGCTCAAGGCTGTGCTTCGTGCACAGCCTTGTTTTTTTTGTCGTTGTTGCTATTCAGGTGCAGACACTATGCAAACAGCACCCTCTGTTTGCATGATTATAAAAAAAATTACCAAAAAACTTGCTTGTTTCATGAAAAATTGCGAAATTTGTCACCTTAATAATATATAGACAACCCCAACTCCCTGAGTGACGGGGTATTTACTATGCTACATTGAAACATTTAACCTAATCTATTTAACCTAAATTATTAACCAAAACAAAAGCGTATGAAAAAGATTCTATCTTTACTCGCACTACTAATGTTATGCATAGTGGGAGCGAACGCTGAAAAGGTCATCTACTATTATGCCAACGGAATAACCTCAGCTAATAGTGTTACCTTGGCCGAAGGTGTAACCCTTGCAATTACGGGTAACACTGGAAAATCTGTTTCAAGTGGTAATTCGATTAAGGTTGATGGAACAAGCTACAAATCCATCAAGCTGTCGAACGGTGCCCAAAACACCCTCACCCTGCCTAAGGCTGCCAAAGCCATCACGTTTTACAGCTATGTGAACGCAGACGATGGCGAAGCATACTGGAAAGAGGTCAATGGCGTAGAGTACGATGCTGAGACTTCAGGCGGAGTAATGACCTCGTTTAAGAACGGCAATAATCCCGACGTTCGCACCTTCACCTTCGCTATCCCTACAGACACCATCACCTTTACCAATGCTGGCAAGCAACTTTGTTACGTCATGGAGGTGGAGTATGTGGTTAAGCAGTCTGTCACCTTTACCAAGCCCAATGACTGGGAGAAGGTCTATGTATGGGCTTGGAACGGCAGCGGCGATGCAAGCGTAAACATCTTTGACCAGTGGCCCGGTCTGGAGCTGACAGCCAACGACGAGGATAAGTATGTATGGGAAACTACCGCAAGTCCTGAACATCTTCTTTTCAATGATGGCGGCAACAACCAGACAAGCGACTTTGACTTCTTCGACGGGGCTGAGTACACCGTCAATGGCATTGCCTACTCTGCCATGACCCTTGTGGGCGACCTTGCTGGCGCATGGGAGATTGCCAATGGATGGGCAATGAACCACAGTACTGAGGACACCAACGTATGGACTGTTACAAAGGAGAACATCACCCTGAGTCCCGGCGACTATGGTTTCAAGGCCGTAGCCAACGGCGCATGGGGCATCTGTGACATCCCTGCCACTTCGGGTGAGAACTACATTCTCAACATCACGGCAAAGGGCATCTATACCATTACCGCTACTGTCAATACCAATGATAAGAGCATGAACATCGTGGCCGAGAAGACCGCCAATGTACCCATTGAGGGCATGACCGTCGTCGGCACGTTCCTCGGACTGGAGGGCGATGCCAACTGGGCCTTTGAGAACGGATGGACCCTGGATAAGGATACTGTGAATGCCAGCTTATGGTCGCTGACCAGGGAAGACGTAGAACTGAAAGTTGGCGAGTATTCCTATAAGATTGTTGCCAATGCCGACTGGAACGACTATCAGCTGCCCAAAGAAGGCAACGCAACATTCACCTGTGAGGAAGACGGTGTCTACAAACTGGAATTCACTGCCAACACAGAGAGTGGCGAGTTTAGCTGCATCCCCACCAAGGCTGCAGAGATCAACCCCATATACATCTATGCCGTTGTAGGTGAAGGTGGTATCTTCACCGCAAGATGGGACGAGGCTAACACCACCGACCAGATGACACTCGACGAGGAAAGCGGTCTGTACACCTGGACGGTCAAGAATGCTCTGTTAGAGCCTCAGGCCATTCAGCTCAAGGTCATCAAGAAGGCAGTCAATGTGACTGAGGAAACCATATGGTATCCTGAACAGAACTACATTATCGAGATTCCCGAGGCTGGCTATTACACCATCACCGTTACCTTCGACGCTGAGAAGGGCGAGGTGGCTGCCACCAAGACCATGAGGGAGATACCCGTCTATGCAGACAACAACGTTTACTTCTGGGAGTCGCCCGATGGCGTACAGGACCAGAACGGCGGTACAGCAGTACACAACAATGGAGAACGCGTGAACTATTTCACAGCAGACTACTACACCATCTGCCTCAACGGTAAGAACGACTACTCGACCGACGTGATAACCATCACGCTCAAAGACGGAGTTTCCTTGGAGGTAGGCGACCAGATTTCGATTACCGCATTCCGTAACAAGGATACTTCGGGCAAGAAGTCGGGAGCCCGTTTGAAGTTTGATAGCGGAAAGACCATTGACACTGGTAACGGCACCGAGTTTGTCAACATCAACGCTGCCGTGAGTGGCTCTGACGAATATGGCACCGAGCCCAACACCATCACCATCGAAGCACCTGCAGCAGCTGAAGGTAGCAAGACCATCCAGCTGACACGCTCGCAGACTGGCACAAATCTCTTCATCACGAAGATTGATATCACGCGTCCAGCTCCCACACGAGTGATCGATGATGGTGCCTACTACCTGATGGATGCAAATTCCGGCAGATTGATTACCGCCAATGGCTATGATAGCGAGGGTTCTCCGGTCATCTTCGCTTGCGACACCATAACAGGAACTTATACCATCACAGGTGCCAACATCTTCAAGGATGTGAACTGGTCTGTTAGGTCTACAGGCGATGGCTTGACTTGTTTTATTAGCGCCATCATCGATGGTGAGAAGAAATATGTTGTCTGCGGCTCTGACAACGTGATGCTCTCTACTGAGCCCGCTGAGTGGCAACCCATACCTGCTGAATACTGGGAGAACGAGGTGCTGAGCTACAACATCGCTGGTTCAGCAGACCTCTGCGGTGTTGAATGGGATGCCAATGCCAACAAGATGACCAAGAACACTGAGACGGGACTGTATGAGTGGACGGCGAAGGACATCACCGTTTCCAACGACGTGAAGCCCGAGTTCAAGGTAGCAGTAAACAACACCATCAATCAGGAGACCGTTGCCTGGTATCCAGAGATGGATAACTGGATCATCACTCCCGATGTGACTGGTAGCGAGGGTATTTTCAACATCATCATAACCTTCAACAATGCGACCAAGGAGATTGCAGTTGCTGCTGAGAAGCAAGAGCCTGTACTGAACACCTACGCCGCTACCTTTACCACCAACGCTGGTTGGGAGAAGGTCTATGCTTATGCTTGGAGCGGTGAGGGCGACAATGCCGTGAAGTTCCTGGGCGACTGGCCTGGTACTGAACTGAAGGCTGACTCACTTGGTACCTACACCGTAACTATCGAGGCTGCCGTGGCTCCTGAAAAGATTATCTTCAACAATGGTGTTGAGGTCGCTGACAAGCAGCAGACCGAGGATCTCGCATTCGAGGACGGAAAGGCTTACGAGTACATTGCACCGGTAGAGTACTTGCTTGGCGATGCCAACATCGATGGTGAGGTGACTACAAGCGACGCTGTGCTGGCTGTCAGCTTCGTACTGAAGGCAGAAACACCGACCGAGGTACAGTTCCTGGCTGCCGACGTGGACAAGTCGAACGACATCACCGTATCCGATGCTAAGGGCATCGTGAACATCGCATTGGAGATCGTTCCTGAGACGGAGCCCGAGACAAACGGCGCACGTATGTTTGGCGGCGATAACTACCTGACGATGGACGGACAGACCGTGAACCTGACGAACGCCATTGGCTTCGCTGGCTTCCAGATGGATGTGACGCTGACCGCTGGTGCTCAGTTCAACGGTGTGCAGCTGGCCGAGCGTGCCGCCGGCATGATGCTGGCCTACAACCGCATAGGCGAGAACACCTGGCGTATCATTGCCCTCTCGTTAGACAACAGTCTCATCAGCGGTAACGATGGTGCCCTGCTGACGCTCAACATCATGGGCAATGGCAACATCAGCGTGAACAACGTTGAGTTTACCGACGCTGCAGCCCGCGCATACGTGCTCGGCTTCAACGGAGAGGCTACTGGCATCAACAGCGTGAACGGCAACAATGCCGAGGCTGACGTCTACAACATGAACGGCGTACGCATCAACACCATGCACAAGGGTATGAACATCATCCGCAATGCCAACGGCGAGGTGAAGAAAATACTTATAAAGTAACAAAGAAGGATTATTAACTTAAATATATTAATGTATGAATAACAAAACTATTTTCAAGTGGTTCTCCATGCTCCTCTTGATGATGGTGGCCTCCATTTCGGGTGCATCGGCACAGTCGCTCACCGTTGAGGACTTCAGCATCAAAGCAGGAGAGACAAAGGACGTTGCCATTAAACTGGGAACAGCAATCCAAACTGGAGATTACACCATCTACGGCATCCAGACCGACATTGTCCTCAGCGAGGGTCTATCGCTGGAAGGGCTGACAGCTATGGATGACAGTCTGAACTTTACCTCGAATACAGTGTCGAGCGGTGCCAAGCGCATCTCCCTGCTCTCAATGAGAGGTAACACCATCCCTGCTGGCGATGTTGTCACCCTCAAGGTGAAGGCATCTGAAAACTTCCAAAGGGGCATCATCACACTCACCAACACCCGTCTCACTGTCGACACCAAGGGTGATGAGCTGAAGGTAGAAGATGCGACAGCCAATGTAACGTTGGAGGAGGTGGTGAACACCGACACTGCTACCTTCGACTTCACTGCTTTAGATCACGCCACCTCTACTAGCACTACCAATGATGGTGACATCACTGCAGACGAAATGCTGACAGAAGACGGTGTGACCATGACGATTACGCCAAACCCAAGTGGAACGCCTAACCGCTACTGGAGCGTCAGCAATAAGCCTCAGCTACGTATGTATGGTGGCACCATGACTTTGGTGGCACCAGAAGGACAGGCCATCGTAAAGGTTGTCATCGACAATGGTAAGTGGAATACCGCTAATACCTTCAATGGCGTTGCTGCTGCATCTGGCGAGTGGGTAGGTAACTCTACCAATGTGATCCTTGCCGTAGCTGGTAACACCCAGATGAACAAGGTGGAGGTCACACTGGCCGATGCCAACGCGGAGACCACGACCTATGGCGCTGCATCTATTGCCAATACGGCAGAGACGGCTTACACCGTTGCCCAGGCCATTGAGCTGATTGAGGCTGGCCAGGGACTGAGCGATGTCGTATTCGTAAAGGGTATCGTCTCACAGGTTGACAAATTCTTGGACGGTGCCATCAACTACTGGATCTCCGATGACGGAACCACCACCAGCGCACAGTTCGAGTGCTACAAAGGCAAGGGCATCAAAGGTGCCGACTTCACCTCTATCGATGACGTGAAGGAGGGTGCTGTCGTCGTTGTCACAGGTACCATGAAGAAGTACACTCCCAGTAGTGGAGAGATCATATATGAGTTCAATGCCGGCAACGAGCTGGTAAGCTATGAGTATGAGGCTCCTGTGCTCAACACCTACACTGCTACCTTCACCACCAACGCTGAATGGGAGAAGGTCTATGCTTACGCATGGAGCGGTGAGGGCGACAATGCCAAGCTGTTCCTGGGCGCATGGCCCGGCACTGAGCTGACCGACTCTGCTGGTATCTACACCGTGATCATCGAGGCTGTTGAAGCTCCTGAAAAGATCATCTTCAACAATGGCCAGGAGGGCGAGGGCAACCAGACCGAAGACCTCGCATTCGAGAACGGAAAGGCTTACGAGTACAACGCACCGGTGGGACCTGAGCTGAACACCTATACCGCCACCTTCACCACCAACGCTGGTTGGGAGATAGTCTATGCTTATGCATGGACCGAAGAGAACGGCACAACGGTTGAGCAGTTGGGCGAATGGCCTGGCAAGAAACTGGTGGCTGACTCGCTTGGCGTCTATACTGTGACCATCAAGGCCGAGGCAGCTCCTGCCATGATTGCCTTTAACAACGGACAGAGTGGCGAGGGCAACCAGACCGAAGACCTCGCATTTGAGAACGGAAAGGCTTACGAGTACATGGTTGAATTGCCAATAACTTTCAACTTCAATGCTTTAGAGCACGCCACCTCTACTAGCAATAGCACTGATGGTGACATCACTGCAGATGAAGTGCTGAGAGAAGGTGGTGTGACCATGACTATCTCTCCGAAGGAAGAAGGCACCAAGACTGAAAACCGCTTCTGGTCTACTACTGCTGGTCCTCAGCTGCGTATGTATAGCGGTACCCTGACTTTGGAGGCACCAGAAGGAAAGGCCATCGTAAAGGTTGTCATCAACGGTACATGGAAGGATGGAAACTCTTTCAATGGCGTTGTAGCTCAAAATGGCGTATGGGAAGGTAATTCTACCAATGTGGTCCTCGCCGTAGCTGGTAACACCCAGATGAACAAGGTGGAGGTAACGCTGGCCGATGCCAACGAGGAGACCACGACCTATGAGATCGCTGTTGAAAAGTATTTCACCGCTACCTTCACCACCAATGCAGAATGGGAGAAGGTCTATGCCTACGCTTGGAGCGGTGAGGGCGACAATGCCGTGAAGTTCCTGGGCGACTGGCCCGGCACTGAGCTGAAGGCCGACTCGCTTGGTGTCTACACCGTGACCATCAAGGCTGTTGAAGCTCCTGAAAAGATCATCTTCAACAATGGCCAGGAGGGCGAGGGCAACCAGACTGGAGACCTCGCATTCGAGAACGGAAAGGCTTACGAGTACAACGCACCGGTGGGACCTGAGCTGAATACCTATACCGCCACCTTCACCACCAACGCTGGTTGGGAGGTCGTCTATGCTTACACATGGACTGAAGAGAACGGCACAAAGGTTGAGCAATTGGGCGCATGGCCTGGCAAGAAACTGGTGGCTGACTCGCTTGGCATCTACACCGTGATCATCAAGGCCGAGGCCGCTCCTGCCATGATTGTCTTTAGCAACGGACAGAGTGGCGAGGGCAACCAGACTGCTGATATCGAGTTCGTGGACGGCTTGGTATACGAGTACATTATTGAGTTGCCTACCGTGGCAACCTTCGACTTCAATGCCTCTAACCACGCCACTTCTACTAACTCTACCCATGATGGTGACATCACAGAAAATGAGGTAATCACGGAAGGCGGTGTGACCATGACGATTACGCCAAACCCAAGTGGAACGCCTAACCGCTACTGGACATACAACAATTCTCCTCAACTGCGAATGTACGGCGGCACCATGACATTGGTGGCACCCGAAGGACAGGCCATCGTAAAGGTTGTCATCAACAATGGCAAATGGAATGATGGAAATACCTTCAACGGCGTTGCTGCTGCAACTGGCGAATGGACAGGCAACTCTACCAATGTGATCCTTGCCATAGCTGCCAACACCCAGATGAACAAGGTGGAGGTAACGCTGGCAGATGCCAACGAGGAGACCACAACCTATGAGATTCTTGAAATCAAGACAATGGTCATCGTCGGTGACTTTATCACTGACCTGGAGGCTAACAGCGAGGATACCGAGCCTTGGTGGAATCCAGAGAACGGTCTGGAGATGACACAGGATGATGAGAATCCTGCCATCTGGACACTGACTATCGAAGGCTTTGACGCTGAAGCGAAGAAGTACGAGTACAAGGCTGTTGGCAACGGCAGCTACGACGTATACCAGCTGCCCGAACAGGGTAATCAAGACTTCATCTTCGGCACCGATGAGTATCCCGAAGGAAAGTACGACCTCACCTTCACGGCTGACACCAAGAACCACACGCTGACACTTGACGTCAAGGAGGCTATTGCCACGGGCATCAGCAGCATTGCTGCCGAAGCTCAGAAGGGCAATGTCTACAACCTCAACGGCCAGAAGGTGATGAAGACTCAGAAGGGTCTCTACATCATCAACGGCAAGAAGGCTGTGATGAAGTAAGACCACTGAAGAACTAAAAACAACTGGCTCCCATCGTTTCAAGACAGGCGATGGGAGCCTTTTTTCTATGTTGCGCAATGACAATCTATAAGAAATATATCCAAAAATTTGGCAGACTAAAAGTTTTTCGATACCTTTGCAGCCAAATAAAAACAAACACACTATTGAGCTAAACGAGATGAAGCAGAAGAACGACCGATTAGAAGCACTGAGGCTCATTATATCAAGCCAACAGTTGGGTAGTCAAGACGAGTTACTGACCGCTCTGAAGCGCGAAGGTTTTAAACTGACACAAGCCACGCTGAGCCGTGACCTTAAACAGTTAAAGGTGGCCAAGGCCGCAACCATGGCAGGCACATACGTCTATGTATTACCTAATGAGACCATGTACCACCGCGTATCCACCCCTGCCAATATTCGCGCCATGATGAATGAGGTAGGTTATATGAGTATTAACTTCTCAGGCAACATCTGCGTCATCAAGACACGACCTGGTTATGCCAGTTCTATAGCCTATAACATTGACCACGCAAACCTTGAAGAGGTACTGGGCACTGTTGCAGGCTACGACAGCATATTTGTGGTCATGAAAGAGGGAATCACGAAAAACGACCTCATCAGTGCCTTGAACACCATCAACAAAATGAAGTTCTAATAGTGTGAAAGCAGGAGTACAACCTGTTTAAACTACTATAAAAGGAATGGACGATCAGATAAAACAGTTAGGCGAGCGTCTGAAAGGACTGCGCGATGTGCTCGACCTGAGCATCGAGGAGGTGGCCGCCACCATAGGTGTATCACCCGACAAGTACGAGAAGATTGAGGCTGGTGAAAGCGACATCACCATCTCGAACCTCATGAAGATTAGCCACAAGTATGGCGTAAGTGCCGAGGAGTTGATGTTTGCCGAAGCACCACGTATGAAGACCTATAGTGTGGTACGCCGTGGACAGGGGAAGAGCATCGAGCGCACCAAAGCCTATAAGTATCAGAGTCTGGTAGGCGGTTTTGTAGGTCATAAGGCCGATGTCTTCATTGTCACCGTAGAACCCAAGCCCAACGCACACACCATTTACAAGAACACACACCCAGGACAGGAGTTCAACCTCGTGCTCGAAGGAGCCATGCAATTGTACATTGGAGGCAAGACCCTTATACTTGAAGAAGGCGATAGCATCTACTTCGATTCATCGACGCCCCACGGCATGCTGGCCGTTGGCGATAAACCCGTGAAATTCCTGGCTTTTACAGTAGAGTAAATTTCGTTATGACGAAATAACGTTATAACGTTACAAATAAAGAAAAAAGAATGGTAGAAAGATTTTTGGTGCAGACATCGTTCACCAGCGATGAAGACTATCGTGAACATCTGCAATTCAAGATACCCGATCATTTTAATTTTGCATACGACGTGATGGACGAGTGGGCGAAAGAAAAGCCCGACGGACTGGCATTGTTATGGACCAACGACCAGGGTGAGGAGCTGCGTGCCACCTTTGCCCAGCTGAAAGAGCAGAGCGACCAAGCTGCCAGCTATCTGCAGACACTGGGCATTGGCAAGGGTGACCCTGTTATGCTCATCCTGAAGCGCCGTTACGAGTGGTGGATTGTCATGCTCGCACTCCATAAGCTGGGGGCTGTGGTCATCCCCGCCACCCACATGCTCACCAAGAAGGATATTGTCTATAGGAACACGCGAGCTTCGGTAAAGGCCATCATCTGCGTAGACGATCCCTATGTAACCAGTCAGATAGAGGCCGCCATGCCCGAAAGTCCCACGGTGAAGGTACTTATTAATATAAACTCTCAACTCTCTACTCTCAACCCCCAACTCCCTTGGCACGACTGGCAATCAGAGTGTCAAAAGGCTCCGTCTTTTGTACGTCCTGCCCACGTCAACGACAACGACGACACCATGCTGATGTATTTCACCAGCGGCACAAGTGGCGAGCCCAAAATGGTGGCTCACGATTTCCTCTATGCTATGGGACACCTGACCACTGGTGTCTTCTGGCACAACCTTCACGAGGGTTCGCTGCACCTCACTGTTGCCGATACCGGCTGGGGCAAAGCCGTATGGGGCAAGTTCTACGGACAGTGGTTTGCCGGTGCCACGGTATTCGTGTTCGACCACGAGAAGTTCAATGCCGACACGCTGCTCCGTCAGATAGAGAAATATAAGGTG
>Ga0310690_10012204_pt1 | contig 10559 bp, 5 predicted proteins | sample AusTroGonzalo_MG_2_FD_207661 | JGI IMG/M metagenome (GOLD analysis project Ga0310690, IMG submission 207661) | Bovine rumen microbial communities from tropical cattle in Woodstock, Queensland, Australia - Gonzalo_04 (v2) (version 2) | ecosystem: Host-associated > Mammals > Digestive system >...
TATATGAAAATATAGAATTTATCGGTACTCATCAAAGCGATGATGAAGAAGGAGTATGTGAAATATTCCAGGAGCAGATAGTAACTAATTACTTTAATAAATTATATTATAAAACATTAAAAGTAAGGTTAGATAATGCTAATTATTCATTACAAAGAGGTATGCTTCTTGGCGTAATAGTAGAAGAATACACTCCAAGAAATAAAGAATTTATTATGAATAATACTGATAATGTATCAGCTAGTGAAAAAACTGATGAAACATCCTCACCACAATTAGATGCTACTGATTTAGAAAAGAAAATTGACGAGAATAATGGCGCAATAAATCCTGGTTTAACCGGAATATATTATATAAAGGATATTTTATTTGAATATAATGGATCTAATCCTAATGTTTATCAGACATTAACATTAGTAAAGAAAGGTGCATCAAATAACTTAAACAATAAATATACTGAATCACATTTTGTTGAATAATGAATAACAGTTTAATAGAAAATAAAGTATTAAATTATAATAATTTCAATAATGTATCAAATAAAATGAAATTTGATGATTATGTATATGATAAGTATAACATAATTCATCAGAAATTATATGATGATGCATTAAATAAACTTATAGAAGAAAGAAATTATAATAGAGACGAATATAGATTTATTGAAATTAAACAAAATGAATATTATCAACCGTCTTTAGTATATATTCAATCTATATATCCTCCTTTTACTACTGAAAAAATTTCATTAGAAAAATACTGGGATACATATGAATTTAAAGAAGAGTTTAAGAATTTAGATGAATCTTTCTTTGATGAAGATATTAATGTAAATGCATTAGAAGTTATTAATATTGATTATATAAACGGATTAGTAAAATTAAAGGATAAATATACTGGAAGAATATTTACAAAGAAAACAAAATATCTTAATGATAATTTAAAATATAGTAAAGAAAATTTTTCATTAGAAAATACATTTTCTTATCAGATTCACAATAATAAAATTTATAAAGAAGAATACTAATTATGGAAGTACTTCAAAAAATTACACCAATAAATCCATCTATTGGAGCAGGATTAGTAAGTTCATCTGCTGGCTCTACAACAACATTAGCTGGTCAAAGACCTACACCACCAGCTAAAATACAAGCAGATCCTAAACTTGATGAATTAAATTATGATGGATATTCAACTAATGCACATAGAGGTACAGGAAAAAATAGTAATTCTGAATTAGATAAAAAATTTAGAACAGGTGATTCTTTAGGTATTATTGATGGTGATATAAATAGTTTAGTATTTTTTCCAAGATATACAGTAAGTAATTATTCTAAAGATATATCTAATTGGAGAAAACAAATTAATCCATATGGAAGTAAGGGTTTTTTCTATTTTAAAATTTATTTTAATTTTCATACTAATTATGGATTATTAGGAGGTAAAATTGGAGATGAAAGACAAAAAATAGAATTAGCTAACGGGACTAAAAAAGAAAGTGGTTTAACTGCATTTGATATTAATACAGCTTATCAATATTTAACAAATATAGAAAAAATTAACTTATATAAATCCGAAAAAATATCAGATAGAAAACTTGCTTTAGAAAAATTTATTAATGGGTTAAAAAATGTTTCAATACAAACACCATGGTTTTTTAAAGAAGTATCTAATTTAAATAATATAAATCCAATAACAATAAATGACGGAGATTTTGAAAATCAGTCATTAAATATTATATGTTCTGAAGAATCTGTTGATATGAGATTAGGTACATTATTTGATTTATATAAATTTGCTTGTTTTAATTCTATTAGAAACAAAGAAATTATTCCAGCTAATTTACGTAAATTTGAAATGACTATTCTTTTTATGCATGTTCCTTTAAGAATGCATCAATTAGCAATGTATGATAATAAAGGAAATATATTAAAAACTGGAGATAAAAAGAAGGAAATTAAAGATAAAGAATTAAATTTCACAATGGATAAAAATAAGAAAACAGAAGCAGATAATATTATATCTGTTAAAATGTTAACTTTTCAAAATTGTGAATTTGATCTTAAATCAATGAATGAAATTCCTGATTCTGTATCTAATGAAGCACCATTTGATTTAGGTAAAAATACTATTAAGATTAACTATTCAAGAGTTTATGAACATAGAATAAATGAATGGGAAAAAATTGGATTTGGGCAAGACGGATTTATATTTGATACATCTAGTGATAAAGATTCTAGTTTAACAGTTACACAAGCACGTTTAGATTATCTTGCTGATAAAATAAATGCTGAAATGAATGTAGCTAAAGTACATAATGATGAAAAGGATATTTACCAGAACCTTTATGGTAACTTCACAAATGTTCATTCTATATATCAGAAAAAGAAGAGAAGAGTATTAAAAGATGGATCAATTACTTCTGGTAATATTTATAATTATAATTATGAAAGAACAGGTAAAGGTTCAAAAAGAATTAATACAAGATATTTAAATGAAAAATTAAACGGAGGACATCCAAATCATAGAGATGCAGTTCCTAATACATTTAAATTATCTTGGGATGCGAATGCATTAAATTATAACAATAATATGTTTAATGTAGAAGGCAATCCAGGAACAGCACATACATTTGTAGGAAAACTCGCTGAATCTACATGGCAAAGAATAAAATCTGGATTTGGATTTTAAAATAAAAGAGACTCAATATTGAGTCTCTTTTTTATACTGTCTTTTTCTTTTTCTTATTTGCTGCATTTGCCTTTTCAATATTAACAACATCATAAATAATTTCTTCATTATAACCGGAGTTAAATCTTGTTATAGAATACATTATTGATTTATTAATAGACATATCATTAATATAAGAAACAGTTATGTTAATCTTTGTTGTCTTAGAAAATTCCTTACGGTCATTATTAAAATAATTCTTTGCAATAAATGTAAATCTCAATGGTATATTCTTACCCTGTGTGGTCTGATAAATTTCTAATAATCCTGCAGCACCTCTTAAATCTAAAATATTATCATAATTTATTGCATATAACTGAACAGCCGGGTCAACATTATTTTCATATTTTATAGATATAGAGAACGGACAGTTAGTAGAAATTGAAAAATCTACAGAGATAAACTGTGTATTCATTTGATTAGCTGTCTGATTTAAAAATACCGGTTTCTGTAAAACACCTGTAAGTAAATCACAACAATGAAAATCATATATTTCAGGTTTATTTAATCCTACTTTATATTCTTCAAATAAATAATCAATATCTGTTATTTGTTTTTGCAGTTTATCTTCTTTTGTTTTTAATGATGATACAAATTCATTAAAATTATCATAATTTTTAATTTTTAAAGTACCTTCATTCATTTCAAATGTATTATTATCATATTTAAATACACCGAATGAACTTGGTGTTACTTTATCTAATTTTTCTGTTTCAACAGTTAATTCATCATCATTATTTATATATATACTTTCATTATCTACTGAAACAATACCAGGTGTTTCTTCTGTACAAAATGATAATGATTCTGTATCAATAGAAATAATTCCTTCTTCAATAGTTACTGCTCCCTTTGTTCCTACAACTACACCATAGTTATCATTATCTGCTTTAGTAAGTTTATCTTGATTTAATGTAATCTTACCTTGACTTACTGTTATAATATTATTATCACCAATAACAGTACCGGCAACATCATTATTAGGATTAGAATAATTTAATGTTGAAGTATCAGCAAATAAAATATTATCAGATATCTTTAATGTATTATTATCAACTTTAAAAATACCAGCAGTATTTTGATTGGCTTTATTAAGATTATCTACATTTAAAGAGATTTCATTTTTATCATATATAACAGTATAATTATCTATTAATGATTCAATATTTGCAGTAAGAGCTTTTTCTTTTTCAATAATTGTATTATTATCGATTTTTACTTTTATTGAATCATCAGAATATTCTATACCATTACCTTCTTTAATAGTATATGTTAATCTTACAGGATCACCTACATAATCAGTAGCTAATAAAGTATATGAACCTAAATCATTATTATTCTCATCAACAGGTGATGCTATAATAATTGAATTAACAGGTAAATTGCTACCACCAAGAATATTATATCCATAAGTGTTAGCAATACCGAATTCTAAATTAGTTCCGTATGATTTTTGTATATATCCTAATTTTGACATTATTTAATAAGAATATCTTGAGCTAAATCTAATCTTGATCCACCACCTGAACTTGTTGTTCTAGTTGTTGATGTAGAGGAAGAAGTAGTTGTTGTAGTTTTATTATATGATGTATTATAATAACTTGTATTGGTTGTAGTAACTGTATTAGTTACTGTTGTTGTTGAAGTATATAATGCATTAGTAATTGAAAGTGTTTTTGCTACAACTGTCTGGAATTGACCAGATACTGTTACCTGAGCACCCATAGAAGAAGTTGAAGATTCAAACTTCTTAGCAACAACAATACCACTTGTATTAATACCAATCCAGAATTTAATACCTGTAATGTAAACAAGAAGTGGTGTCTGCTGATATGCAGCATCTCTACTTGTATTTGTCATAGCATATTTAATTTCATTATCACTATAATATGTTTGTAACTTATTTGTAGACTTAGAATATAATGTTATCTTATCTGTCATTATACCTGTCTTAGATACACTATACTGATTATATAATTCATAAGTTACTACACAACTATTATTATTCCAAGCAGTTGCTGAGAATCTATAATGATTATAGAACTGAGTTGAAATATATGATTTACTATCCTGTAAGAATGTAAATTTAGTAGATCCATTATTTGAAGATGTTGTTTCTACAATGGTTGTACCATTAGGAATATTAGTTGCCTTACCACCGGTAATTGTAAACTTAATAGTCATAGACATATCATCCCATGGTTCAATATACATACTTGAAATTCTTGCATCTCCAAATGTATATTGTGTATTATTAGCATTTGTTGAATTACTACCAGAATTTGCTCTCCATGAACCTGTTGATGAAATAATAGGATCTCCCATAGTTCCAGCAAATGCATTATCAGGAGTAATAGTAACAGACTTAATCTTAATACCGGTAATATTATTAGCAACTTCTACTGGAATTGTATTCTTAGACAATACTAAAGTAGATGTATTGTTATTATAATATTCCTGAGAAATAGTATTAAGTAATGTTCTTTCAGCTGCTGCACTTTGCTTACATTCAGGAGTTTGAATACTTGTTCTAGCAGAATTTTTAAGAATATAAAGATTATTTCCTAATTTAATTGACTTATAAGTTGTTGCATTAGGTGACTTACTATATCTTACCTTAGAAAGACCTACGAATTCGATTTCATCAGCCTGTTCAAATGCCTGCTCATATCCATTACCCTGATTCTTAGCATTTAATGACCAGAATGAATATTTCTGATTCTTACTATATTTAGCATCCTGACCTGTAAGTTTGAATGTTAAATAAATATCATCAGGAATCTTATCAAGTGTTCCACCACCTGACTTATAGCTACCCCAATATAAGAAGCCACTATCCTTATTTCCTTGTCCGATACCCCAAAGTGAACCTCTATCCTTAGTGCTAAAAGAAATAGCAACAACATTATAGTAGATAGTTTCTGTAGTATTATCAATTCTCTTACCTGAAGATGCTAATGAAACATCTGAGTTACTATAATGACCTGTATATGTAATAGCAGTACCAGGTTTAATAATAGGAATTGAATATTCCTTAAGAGGTGTGGTATTCTTACCTTCTGCATCTACAAGGTCACCATTCTTATTTACGAAATTATACTTAATAGTTACGCCCCAATCAGAATTATTCAATAATGAATTAGCATTTCTTGAAATAGTATATGAAATACCATTATATCCATTATAAGATATAGAAGTACTTACACTGATAACAGGGTTAGCATAATCCATTGTTTCAGTATATTTAAATATTAAGCTTCTCTGGCCTGCATTAGAAACTGTTATTACCTCATCAACAGCAGAATCTGCTTCTTCAACAAACTTATTAAATTTCTTAGCAAGATCATCAGATAACTTAACAGCTTTATTTAAATATGTATTATATTCTACATAAGATACTTTATCAGTTAATAAGATTTCTTTACTGTTAACCTTAGTCTGAAGTTCTGTTAATTTTGCATATGTTGTTTCAAATTCAGCGACATCCTCTTTAAGGATTTCAGCTCTTGAAGATGTTGTAATACCAGAATTTGTAAGAATTGATGTAGCTTTCTTAATAACACCTGTCTGCTTTGTAATAGAGTTATTAGCTGTATTATAAGTAGTCTTAATTGTAGGAACTGCAGTTGTTTTAAATGTAGTAACCTTTTCTAATTTAACAGATGTTTCAAGTGTATCAGGTACAACAAGCTTATTATTTATCTTTTCGGTAATATTAGGAACAGTTACAGTAGTATTTACTTTAGATGTAGTAGTTACTGTAGCTGGTAATGATATCTTAATAAATGCTGATCTTTCTGCCTTATCCAATGGTCTATTAGAATAAGCAGTTAATACATTAAATCTCTTAGTACTGTTATATGATGCAGTAATCTGGGTATTAATCCATTCCATACCAGCAGGTTTACTCTGAGACCATGTACCATCTGTACCTGTACTTGAATATTCAACTTTAACATCATACTGACCTGAGCCAATTGCAGATGATTGGTTAATCCAATCAATAGGATCAGTGGTTGTAGGATCTCCATCATAATATGTTGCTTTAACATATGTATTAAAGTAGAAGTTCTTAGAACCAGTCTTACTATAAGCAAGGGTATTTGTAATTACATTAGAAGTATCCTGTGCTAATTGAAGTTTTTCTGTACCGTTTTCAATAATCCAGTTAGCTTTCTTTTCAACTGGTGGATCAACAGCAGGATATTCAGGTTTATCTTCTTCATATGCACTATTATTCCAACATTTGAAAATATGGAATGAAGTCTGTTTAATTGCAGCATCATTAATAGAAGCAGCAGTAATAATTACATTAGTATTTACAGATGCAATATTATTATCTTCTTCATAGTTCTTAACAGCAAATGTAAAGTAAAGTGTCTGTACTGTCTGGTCTGTTGCTAAGAAAGGAGTATTAGATAATGAGTTAGCAGGAATAACTGCACCTGAACCACATTGTACACTAATAAGTGATACTTGACCCTTATCATTTGTACCTGCCTTATAATCAACATTAATATAATATTTACAGTTAGTCTTAATCTGGAATGAAATAGTTTTTCTATCAGAATATTTATTAACTATACTCCAGGTTGTCTTATCGAATACAGGTTCAGGTAATTCTGTAGTAGGATCACCAACTGTAATAAGGAATTCAATTTTTTCTTGAAGAGCCCATGTTTCAAGTTTTGCAACACGGTTCTTCAAATCTTCAATATCTCTTGCAAATACCTCATGCTCAGGATTATTCGTTTTAAGTAATGCTTCGATTTCTGGGAATCTCTGAACTTCAATTTTACCATTTACAGGACTTATATTAATTGAATATCCATCAAGCATTACAGTACCATATCTGTCAACAGTAGCAGTATCAAGACCGGCTGTAAGTACACTTGCAACACCATCTGAAATATTAGTTGTTGTGCCATCTCCTCTTACTGTACCATATGATGAATTATCTGCATGATCAAGACCTGCAGTATTAACTGTTAATAAACCATCAGAAGCCATTATTGTATTTTCATCACCCTTTGCAATACCATATAATGAATTAGTTGCTTTAACAAGGTTTTCTGTCAATACTCTTAATTTACCATCAACAGCTTCAATAGTTCTTGACATTTCAGAAGAGTGTCTTACAATACCGTCAGTATTAGAAGCATCATCAACTTTATCAAGATATTGTGTATTAACACGGATTTGACCAGGATATTCTGGGTCAACATATGTAGTAAGAGTTATATCGTCACCTTTAGAAATACCATAAGAAGTAGAAGTAGCAGGATCAAGGTGTGCTGTTACAACACCGATTCTACCACGTTTAGCAGTATCGCCTTCAATCGCATTAACTGTTAATGTATAACAGTCGATAATATTATGCTTATTAACATATAATTCATCACCATCATCGGCCATAATAGAATTTTCATCAATACACATCCTTAATACATCAGTATCATTAGGATCTGCATAAAGACCATTACCAGGCTGCATTGTATATGTAAGTCTAACAGGTACACCGTTTGCATCTGTTACAAATAAAGTATAACTGCCATTATCCTCTAAATTATTATCTACTTTCGCGTCAATAAGTATTGTATTCTTTCTAAGTACTTCAGAAGCTAATATCTGTTCACCTCCTAAATTAGAGATGGAAATATTATAATCTCTTCCGAATGATTTTGTGGTATTTCCGATTTGACTCATATTTGTATATCAAATTTTATTATATTCTATAATTAAAAATACACTTTATCTCTATTTTATTTGAGATAAAATTTCATTTTTTATTTCATTTAATTCATTTAATTCATCAGATAATTCTGAATCTAATGAAGCAAGTCCAGACATCAATTCAGAATAATTATTTATCGATATCTGATCAACTTCATTAATTATAACTGTATTACCATCAATAGATATTGTACCGATATCAGTATATGTTGCTTTATTTAATTTATCTGAAGCTACTGATAATATTCCTTCATTTACATTGATTTTATCATTATCTACTGAAATAATACCGAATCCTTCTTCAGAAGCATATTTAAGATTTTGTGTATTAACACTCATAATACCTTCTTCAATAGAGATAGTATTATTATCACTTGTAATTAAACCGTAATTTTCTGAATCTGCTTTTGGTAAATTACCTTCATTTAATGAAATAACACCATTATCTATTGTTAAAATATTATCAGTATATGATACTATACCATAAGTAAGTGTAGCATTATCTGAATATTTTAATTTTTCAGTATTAATATATAAAGTATCATCATCAACATATATTGTTTCTCCATCAACTCTTAATATACCTCTGGTAGCGGAAGAAGCTGTAGTAATAGCATCTGTATTAACTGATAATCTGTTATCCTGTAAAGATATATTTTGTGAATTAAGAAATGATAAATCAATATATAATCCAGATACATTTGATTTAATACTTTTATTATCAATCTTCAATTCAAGTACATCTTGATTATTGTCTGAATTTCTTAATCCGGAACCTGGTTTAAAACAGTATGATAATCTTACCGGACTTCCTTCATTATCAGTAGCGATAAGTGAATAACTTCCAGTATCTTCAAAGTTATCATCTACATTTGAAGATATTATAATACTGTTAACTGGTAAATTAGATCCAGCCAATACTACATTAGAATATGTATTGGCTATTGATATTTTAAACTCTTTACCATATGATAAATAAATATTACCTAATTTACTCATTATCCTTTCGTTAATACATATTTTTTGTTTGTAACAATACCATTAACACCTGGTAATGTACCTGGAGTAAAATGATTACCAATATTATCTAAAGTAATAATATTAAGAGAATAATTAGTATAATTTTCAGATAATGTAGGCGTTACACTTTGCTCTTCTTCATTAACAGTTTTAATAAACTTAAATCCAATATTCTTATTACTTACACTTGAACGATAATCAGCAACATAATAAGTATTTGATCTCTTAGCAAATAATTGTAAGTCTAATGCATTATTCAAAATACTATTAATATTTTGTGTTGTTGGACCATTAAGTGTAGTAAATTCTAATGATTTATATGAATATCCATCATCATTTGGATCATAAAAATATACTATATTATTATATCCTGAATAAATTGAAATACCTGTAGAATTACTCCATTTCATTCTATATCTGATATGACATAATTTATTACCTAATAATGGAATGTTTATATAAAATCCACTATTATTTACAACTGTTGTTTCGAAATATTCAGATTCTCCAGTATGACAATATTGTACTTCTATTGATGGACTAAATTTATTTGTATCAATATTATCTTCAGATATTCCTGCAGCATCAAATGTAATTAATAAATTATCATTTACTTCTTCATATACACATCCAACATTATTTACTTTATATGCATTATTTAATATATTATTAGTAACTTTAATTTCTTTAATAAATCCATCATAATAATATAAAAGTAAATGAAGTACATTATTTGTACGTTTTAAATCTTCATATGATTGATAAATAGTTCCTCTAAACTTCTTAATATCAGTCATTGAATATACATCAGTATTTGCTGTTATTTCTGAAATAGATTCATTAATAACATATCTTAAATGAAGACCTGGATAACGTGTTATGTCTTCAGTTTCATAAATATCATTATTTAATTTATAAATATTATATCCATTACAATAAATAGTATTAATAGAATATTCATTATCAGTAATTAAATTTGTCCATTCTGGATTAAATGTTAATTTATTAGTAGCATCAGAACCCCATTGTATTCTATCAGTATTATTATTTTTACCATATAACATTAATCTATTTGT
>Ga0310690_10012208_pt1 | contig 10557 bp, 6 predicted proteins | sample AusTroGonzalo_MG_2_FD_207661 | JGI IMG/M metagenome (GOLD analysis project Ga0310690, IMG submission 207661) | Bovine rumen microbial communities from tropical cattle in Woodstock, Queensland, Australia - Gonzalo_04 (v2) (version 2) | ecosystem: Host-associated > Mammals > Digestive system >...
GCCGCCGACACGACGTTCTACATCATCGCGGTGTATTTCGGTTCTGTCGGAGTCAAAAAGACCCGCCACGCCGTCACTTGCGCCTTGATTGCGGATGCAGTCGGCGTTATTGCCGCCATCATCATCGCTTACATATTCTTCCCACCAATCCACTAGCCATTTGTGAGCAAGCACACGCGCTCTAACCTGGAATAGAAATAAATAATTATATTAAGTTTTTTTTACCTTTTGCTCAAATAATTATTTACATTTAGAAAACACTTTTGGTGTTAGTGCGTGGTCTTCTAAGGGGCGAGAATGGAATACGTCATTTTCAGTAGTGTTTATAAAGATTTTAGGGATGCAATTTTAGAGAATATTCCCAATATGCATGGGATGATTAAGCTGATCAGTTCAGCGATTCCTCCCATTTGCAATGTTTTGAACATGGGATTTATTCGAGTAAAACTAGTTGCTCCGTGTTCCATTATTGCCAAAAACGGCCTCAATGAAGAAAAAATAATTTACGAAGACACGAACGGATACGAACAGACACCCCTTATCCAAACTTACCGTACCGGTGAAAACGGTATGGCCACGATCGAAGTACGCGCCAAGAAGAACCACAAGTTTTCCGTTCCCGAGCTCCAGGCCGTCAAACTCATCTGCGATGACCTGTTCATCTTCCTCGGCAGATCGCGTTTGATGGGTGCCGTCCACTACGCAAGCCAGACCGACACCATGACGGGCGCCCCGAACACCGCCCAGCTCGTCCATCACTGTATCGAGCTCAAGTCCAAGCACCAGCTGCACAATTACGCCGCTTTCTTTATCAACCTCAAGAACTACAAGTACATCAACCAGTCTAAATCCCCTGCCATCGGCGACAAGGGAATCGTCCTCTTTACCCGCAGCATCATGGACATGTGCCGCGGTGACGAAATCATCGCTAGATTGGGCGGCGACAACTTCCTCGTTCTTGTGAAGAAAGAAAACAAGGACCAGTTCATCAAGGCCCTTTCGTCCATGCAGGTGACCATCCCGACACAGCAGCAGCCCATCGTTCTGAACATCCAGAGCCGCATCGGCATCTACGATATCCAGCCGACGGACTCCATGAACGAAATCATGCATTGCAGCTCTGTCGCCATGAACGAAGCCAGGATTCACCCCGGTAACGACATCGTCTTCTTTACCAAAAAGATGCTCGACGCCGCCTACCACGAAAAAGAAATTCTATCGCTGTTCAACGACGCCCTGAAGAATAAGGAATTCATCGTCTATTACCAGCCCAAGGTTTCCGTGAAGGAACAAAAGCTTTGCGGTTGCGAAGCGCTCGTTCGCTGGAACCGCAATGGACAGATCATAGCCCCGGGCGACTTTTTACCGATTCTCGAAAAAGAAGCATCCATCTGCCAACTCGACTTTTACGTGTTCCGCAAAGTCTGCGAGGACATCCGCTCCTGGCTTGACGCCGGAATCGACCCCGTCCGCGTTTCGTCGAACTTCTCGAGGCTCCACCTGAGCAACACGCACCTTGCGCAGGACATTCTGGAAATCATGAAGGTATTCCGTATTGACAGCAAGTTCATCGAAATCGAGCTGACCGAAGCATCGGATTTTGACGACAAGGTGGCCATGCAAAAGTTCGTGAACGAGCTGCGCCAGAACGGTATTTCCGTTTCAATTGACGACTTCGGTACCGGATACTCCACGTTCAACGCCATCAAGGACTTGAACGTCAACGTCATCAAGCTGGACAAGTCACTCTTAGACCATATCGGCGACGAAAAGTATCACGACGAAGTCGTCATCAAGAACATGGTGAACATGATCAACGAATTGAAACTTGAAGTGGTTGCAGAAGGTGTCGAAAACACCAAGCAGCTGGACTTTTTGCAAGACGCAAAATGTTCCGTTATTCAAGGGTTCATTTTTGACAAGCCGCTCACCAAGGAAGAATTCGAAAAGAGACTTGAAAACAAAGTTTCTTACCAGAAGAATTCCTAAAAGACGTTCCCTTAAAAAAACATCCAGACCGCCATCCACAACACAATCAGGCCAAACTCGATTTCGCGTGAAATTCGAGCCATAAAGCCGCTACCAAAAGCGATTCCGGCAATGGCCGCGAGACGCAACCAAGGCGCCGTTTCGCCCATCTGCACAAGCGATACCGCACTCATCAGTTCAAGCCAAAGCCAAAAAGTCTGGGCAAGCACCATGTAGCGCCTGCGGTTTTCGCGAAGCCCTGTCGTGTAAAAGCAAAACGAAAGCGCTACCATGCGGAACGGATAACATTCCAGCGTCGGGAGCAAAAAATTGCCGACATGCGATGTATAAAGGACGCTCGTCAACACGAACAAAAGCATCAAAAGCGTCACCCGGATCATTCCCCGGACACGCCAAAGAGCAAAAGCAAAAGACAAGCTCAAGAGGCACGCCAAAGCATTAGCGAACATACTCATTTGCGCCCCCGACGTTTAAAGAAGACCATGTGGATGAACGGTTGCAGGCAAACCAGCACGCAGCTCACGTACGCCGCAATCGGTTCCGCCAAGTTCACCCAATCAGACGTCCAATAGCCATACACGACCCCGGCCATAATTCCGCAAAGCACCGGCAGTCGCACCACCTTGAATTCTGGAGCCGAGAACGGAGAATACGTCTTGACCGGTTCTGCAACAGGAAATTCGCCATCGGTTGTTTCGTCTTCCTCGCCCATCAAGATTTCATCGTTTTCAAAGAACCTCGACAGAAGGAATCGGACAGCAAGGAATATGGCGACAAACATCGCCACTCCCATAAACAAGATGCCGGCATCGGCAAAACTCAGATTCGAAAAGAAATGGGCGTCATGCAAGTTTACCATGAAATCGCACTTGAGCAAGATCCCGAACAAGATGCAAACAGAAACGAGTAACCGCCCCCAGAGATTTTCGCGGATAAAACCAATAAAGAATAATTGCGGCACCGCGCAGGCAAACACAAGCGACATCAGGCATCCTTCGCCTTTCAGGTGATACATCCAGAAAAAGAGGATTGCCATGAACCAACTCGAAAGCACCAAGAAACGCTCCATCAAGCGGTTATAGTAGTTTTCGAACGACAAAAGCGCAATCAAGAGGGCAAAGCCTGAATAAAAGACGCAGGCGACTACATAAAGGGGAAAGAAGGATCCCATCCAGACCGGATTTTCGACACGGGCATAATCCAAACTCAAGGAAGCTGCCACCCAGAAAATGGTCGGGAGCATAATCCACGCCAACGGACGCCTGATTTTAGAAAGTTCTCGACAAAGTTTGACGTTTTCGGCCGAATCTGCCGCCGCAAGATGAGTCGCAAAAAACAGAAGCGACATAAAGCCAAGGATTCCGATGCCGTAAACATTACTTTCGATAGTAATCGCGCTGGAGCAGAATATCGAATAAAAGATGGAGACCACAAGACAGCAAAGGGAACTGAGTTCTAGCAATAAGGAGGTTCGCCTGTGGATCCTGACATTCATGATTAGCATAAACACGGACAAGAGCACGCCCGCCTGCGACATGATCAGCCAAAAAATAAACGGAGTTTCGGGGAACTTCCACGAACCGTCATGCAAGAAAAGTCCAAAGGAGCCATCCCATAAAGAGCCCCCTATGGAAAACAGCAACAAGAAGCATGCTGCAATAAAAACAATGCCAACAACTTTGTAGTTCACGTTATGTACAATATATTTTTTATTTTTGGCTTCGTCATGACCACCATCGAAATCATTATCGTCGCGATTGTCGAAGCTATGGACTGTTTTGCGGTCGCCGTTTCTACGGGACTTGCCAAGTCGAGCATTCGATACAGTAGAGCTTTTTTGCAGGCTGTCAGTTTTGGCGTTTTTCAGGGCGGCATGACGTTGCTCGGATATTTCTTGGGCCATTTTGCGGAACGCTGGTTCAACGCCGTCGGAACGCCTATTGCCTGCGCCATCCTTTGCATTTTGGGAATCCGCATGATTTGGGGCGCCATTCGCGGAACGGATGACGAATGCGAAAAGGCCGCCGTCAAGAACTTGACCCTTACGAACATTCTGCTGTTGTCCGTCGCCACAAGTATCGACGCTTTCGCGGTCGGCATTTCGTTTGCGTTCATGAACGTGAACCTGACCTTTGCGACTTCGGCCATTGCGTTTGCGAGTTTTGCAATGGGCATTATCGGGTTTGAGATTGGACGCCATACGGCAAAGCGATTCCAGACGAAGATTCCGGAATTTATCGCCGGCATCATTCTGATCGCCATTGGCGTGAAGATGTTTATATAGCCATGAGGCCGGGCGCGAAGCGCCCTTTGAGGTATGAGGTTTGAGTAAAAAAGTGTTGTAATACAGCACCTCTTTCTATATTACGATATATGGACCAAAAAGAACTTGACCGTACCCGCTATTTTGAGTTAAAAAAACAATTAGAAGAAGCAAGCCGCCTTTATTACAAGGACGGCGTCTCCCCCATGAGCGACCAAGATTTTGACTTTGGGCTCAAGGAGATGGAAGCGCTCGAAGCGAAGTACCCGGAACTACGCGGCAAGAATTCTCTCACGCAGAAAGTCGGTAGCGACCTCACGAACGATTTTGCGAAAGTGGCTCACGCCGTGCCGATGCTCAGTATTGCGAACGTGTACAGCGAAGAAGAAATGCGAGAGTTCGTGAACGCCGCGGAAGAAGGGATTGCAGCTTTAGACGAGAGACGAGAGACGAAAGAGGCGCAAGGCGAGAGTCGCACCGACAAGCTCGCTGGTCAGTATGACCGAGCCGTAGCACCGGACGCCGAAGGCGTCAAAGACGGGAGTGGTTCGGCAGACTCAAAGGGAGCCAGCGGCGACCGAGCTCACACCTCACACCTCAAAGCTCACAAATGGATTTGCGAGAGGAAGATTGACGGTGTTTCGCTTTCGCTGGTCTACGAGAATGGTCGTTTAAAGCAGGCCGCGACACGCGGTGACGGCGCCCAAGGCGACGATGTCACGAACAATGCGCTCACGATCAAGGATATTCCTGAATATTTTGACGCCAAGAAGCTGAAGATTGACCCGTCGGAAATTCCGCAGGGAACGTTCGAAGTCCGCGGTGAAGTCTACATGGAACGCGAAGCGTTCGAGCGCTTGAACGAGCAGTTTATCCTCGAAAACAAGAAGACGTTCCAGAACTGCCGCAATACGGTTTCGGGCTCGCTCAAGCTCAAGAGCGTGGCCGAATGCAAGACGCGCCCGATGCGCTTCTTTGCCTACCACATTCCGCAAAGCAACAACGCGACGCACGAAGAAAACTTGAAACAGCTCAAGCGTCTTGGATTCCACACGAACGATTACTGGACCGCCGATACTGTCGATGAAATCATGGCGATTTCCGAGAAGATTGGAGTAAGCCGCGACAGTCTTCCGTTCGACATCGATGGCATGGTCGTGAAGCTCAACGACCTTGCCATGCAGCGCGAACTCGGCAGCACGAGCAAGAGCCCGCGCTGGGCTATCGCCTACAAGTTCAAGGCCGAACGCGCCTACACCCCGCTATTGTCTGTAGAATTTCAGGTAGGTCGCACGGGTGCCGTGACGCCTGTCGCGAACCTCGCACCGGTGCGACTCGCAGGCACGACCGTCAAGCGCGCCACCCTTCACAACTTCGACGAAGTCGCAAGACTCGACTTGCACTACGGCGACACCGTCGGCGTCGAAAAGGGCGGTGAAATCATCCCGAAAATTACGGATGTCAAACGCGAACAGCGCCCCGAAGGCGCAAAGCCCGTCATCGCTCCCGAAAAATGCCCCGTGTGCGGCGAACCTTTGACGCACATCGACGGCGAAGTGATTCTCCGTTGCGAGAACATGCACTGCCAGGCGCAAGTGCAATGCCTCTTTGAACATTTCGTGAGCCGCGAAGCGATGAACATCGAGAATCTCGGCCCGGCGCTAATTGCAAGCCTCCTTGCGACAGGGAAAATCAAGCGCATTCCAGACCTTTATCGCCTGACGCTCGAAGACCTCGAATCGCAGGAACGTATGGCGAAGAAGAGTGCGAAAAACGTCTACGACGCCATCCAAGCGTCCAAGCAGAAGAGCCTCGAAAACTTGCTGCACGGTCTCGGCATCCGCTTTGTCGGCCGCACCAGCGCCCGCAATATCGCAAAGCACTTCCGCACGCTCGAAAAGATCCGCACCGCGACTGTTGAAGAATTGCAGAACGTGACCGACGTCGGCGAACGCATCGGCAAGTCCGTCTATGAATTTTTCCACACGCCGCTCTACACGCAAGAAATCGAAGAACTGATTGCGCTCGGCATCCCCACGGAATTCAAGGGAGTCGTCAAGACTCTGTTCCAAGGGCAAACCGCCGTCATCACGGGAACGCTCCCGAACATGGACCGCGACGAAGCCCGCAAGCTGATCGAAGAAAACGGCGGTAAAGTCAGCGGCTCCGTCAGCAAAAAGACGAGCTGGGTGCTCGCCGGTGAAGCCGCGGGCTCCAAGCTCACCAAGGCAAACGAACTCGGCATCCCCGTACACGACGAAGCATGGCTTATGGCACAAATCGCGAACGCTGACACTTCATCCGACGATGGTTCGACAGGCTCACCAACCGATGGTTCGACGGGCTCACCAATCGGTGAATCGAGCAATAAAACAGCGGATGCACAAGCACCCGCCGCAAAAGAAGGCCAGCTTTCGCTCGACCTTTAACCGTCAAGCATTGTTATCACTCTTTTATACAGCGCACCGCACATGCGCTGTTTTTTTCTGTTTCAATCCCTGAGAAGCCACGTTGCAGCTTTGCCAACTTGTAAGCCGTAAAGGTCGTGTCCGTGTAATCCGTCGTGCAGAAATAAGCAGCATCGAACACATCTGCATACTTGCCTTTGGTATTGCGGATACCGGACGGCACCGCCGAGAAACCGACTAGGTTATCATTTCCAATATACCATTCCGTTCTCTTTTCCCAGCCTTCCTTTGTGCCTAGGACACGCGCATAATCGTCCCTTTCAAAGATGCTGTAGGTAAACGACTTCAAAGTTTCCCAATCTTCGCTAGACGGGACACGGAATCCTTCCGGACAAATATTCTTCGTTTTGTCCTTCACCCCTACGTTAGTATTCCACTGATAAAGACGGCCATACTTTTCACAGTTGTCTTCATCATTCTGGTAGCACCAGCTGGAATCCGTTTTCAAGTTCATGTTTTCGGCCATCCAGATTTGCGATCCAATGCCAACCGTCTTATACGTGGCATCATCACGCGTATCAGTCACAACTTCCGTAACAAGAGAATCCGAAGTGTACTTCCACAGCACGGCATCGCAGTAATACATAGAATTCTGATACTGGTAATATCCCTTAGACCCAAGATTACAGGCTCGACCGAACAACTTATCTAAGTCGCTGGCAATTTTTACGGCACCATGATAGCAAGAGAAATAGACCGTCGTATCCGTGGTTCCACGACGCAATTCATCGTCTTCGTCGCCACACGGATTTGCAATTTTTTCTTTTTCGATCAGATCTGCATTTTTATGGGCAACAGAAGCCTTGATGAACTTGCCATCTTCACATACAACTTCAAAGGTCGAATCTATAGGGAGTTTCTGGACGCGACCCAAGGAATCGCATTCCAAATTTTTCGTCCCGTATTTAATGTAATCTTCTTCCGTTGCAGAAGAAACCCAATAAAAATATCCATCGTCCAAGATGCACTTATCATAGCCGGAATCGAACGCGTTCGTCGGAGTTCTTTTACGGACTTCATCCAACTTCGAAGACACGCACGCCACACCCACCGAGTCGCCTAAATAAGGAATCCATTCACCTTGCAAGGAATCGTATGCATATTTGAACGGATTGTGGAAATCACCCCTTCGCCATTCACCATCATAACCAGACTCCCATTCAAAGGTATCCTGGAAACGGGCCCCTGGATAAGTCCACCCCGAGTCTTTTTTGCAAACAAAAGGCTGCCTATAGAAATCACTACGTTCGTTGGTAATTCGCTTGGCTTCGCCATCGTTCTTAGCGGAGCATTCGCCCAAGCCACCAATATTTCCAAAAATAACGGCACTCAAACGCCCCATCAAGAAATCGTAATCTTCCGAATTAGGATAACCTAAGATAAAGTACATTCTATCCGCAAATTTGGTTTTCAAGGAATCGACATCCCATGTCCCGTTCGATTCGTACTTGTAAGCGGCCTTTTTACAAGAAAGATTTTGTGAATACAACTGAAGGATTGTATTTGCAATGGAATCCGCATCGTTTTTTGCAATCTGATTTGAAGGCTTTATATCATACGTTTTTTGGAACAAGTCCTTCATAATTTCGTGCTGGGCCTGTTTTTCAGCAGAATCTGTCGGTAAGCCATTTTTAACAAGATTCATCACACGACGGAATTCAGTTGTCGTCATCGAATTCACATATACGGAATCTTTTTTTTGCAAATCAACAAAGCTCCACATCTGAGAAATAAGACTGTTACCATTGTGGTTTAGCAACACATAGGGAGACTGCAATTTCAGATTTTTAAATTCAAAAAAACCTGTACTTGAATCAACCTTTTCCGTAAATTCTCGACCCGTAAAAACAAGCCCCGAATCAAGTTCGCTCAATGTAATAACACGAACTTGTTCAGCATTTTTATAGACTTTTTCAACAAACCCTGTCAGCCTGTCATATTCAAGCAATTTCACGGAATCTAACGGCTGTTCCGGAGTTTCGGACTGTTCTGGAGTTTCGTTTTTTTCCGAAACATCGGTTCCCACGCTAGAGTTATCTTCACCACAGCCCATCAAGCAAAAACTGGATACAAACCCACAAAGCAAAGTTGCAGAAACGAAACCGAAAAAACGAGAGCCAGAAATATTACGAAGGAACGTTTTCATTGCAAATCCCCATAAATTAACGCAAACAACCAGAAGATACAAAATCTCAGGGGAAATTACAAGACAAAATAAAAGAAGGCGTCTCCGAAGAGACGCCAGGAGCTGTCCTCATTGAAGTCAAGATCTAGCACGACAACGCTACGGTCTAAAAAACTCCAAGTGGATTGAGAACAGGATCAGTTCTTTTGGGAATCTCATTTAGCCCTAAGCTCTCACTTCGATTCCTTGATTTTCAATGTAACTAAAATTTTAACAAAACGCAAGTTTTTTAACACAAAATTTTAACAAAAATTTACCATTTAGCGTTTTTAAGCGATTTTCGCCATTTTTGATAATCCATTTTGGAGTAAGGCGCAGTAAAAAATTGCCTAAAATTACGATTTTTAGTAAATTTACAGGCATGAAATCTGTACCTATAACGCTCCTCACCGGTTACCTGGGAGCCGGCAAAACCACACTCCTCAACTACGTTCTCAACAATCAGCAAGGCTACCATGTCGCCGTCATCGTCAATGATATTGGCGAAGTGAACATCGACCAGACCTTGATTGAAAAGGGCGGAAACATCACTAAGGAAGACTCGGGCAAAGTTGTTCCGCTGTCGAACGGCTGCATTTGCTGCTCTCTCAAGACGGATTTGCTCGAACAGATCGCCGAACTTTTGGAAATGGGCAAGTTCGACTACATTCTTATCGAAGCTAGCGGTATTTGCGAACCGATTCCTATCGCCCAGACCATTTGCGCCGCCGGAAGCCAGCTGATGGGCCGTAACGGCCAGCGCCTCGCCTGCCACCTCGACAACATCGTCGCAGTCGTGGACGTGATGCGCCTCGCTGACGAATTCGCCGGTGGTCAGAAGCTGCTCGACGAAGACCTCGAAGAAGACGATATTGCAAACCTTCTCATCCAGCAGATTGAATTCTGCAACACGATTCTCTTGAACAAGGTCGATTGCCTGAACAAGCAGGATCTGGAACACGTGAAGGCCGTCGTGAAGGCTTTGCAGCCGACCGCCAAGATGATCGAAACGAACTACGGCAAGGTCGACATGAAGGAAATCCTCGACACAAAGCAGTTCGATTTTGGCAAGGTCGCCGAATCCAGCGCTTGGGCCATCCGCCTGAACGGCATGGATCACGACAACCACAACGATGATGATGACGATGATCACGATGAACACCATCACCACGATCATGAGGAACACGAACGCCATCATGACCATGACGATGACCACGACGAACACGAACATCACCATCATCACGACCATGACGACGAAGACCACAGCCATTGCGACCACGAACACGGCGTTTGCCACTGCGGCCACCACCACGACAAGGACCATCCGCATGGCGACGAATACGGCATCAGCACGTTCGTGTACGAAACGCACCGTCCGCTGAACCGCGAAAAGTTCGAAGCATTCCTCGACGATTATCCGACCAGCATTATCCGCACCAAGGGTCTTGTATGGTTCAGCGATGACCGCGACAACAGCTTCTTGTTCGAACAGGCTGGCAAGCAGGCCTCCGCCGAAAACTTCGGTCAATGGTTTGCCGCCGAAAGCAAGGCCGAACAGGAACGCCTCCTCGCCGAAAATCCGCAGCTCCAGAAAATCTGGGACGAAAAGTACGGCGATCGCATTATTCGCCTGGTGTTCATCGGCCAGCACATGGATGAGAAGAAGATTATCC
>Ga0310690_10012210_pt1 | contig 10556 bp, 10 predicted proteins | sample AusTroGonzalo_MG_2_FD_207661 | JGI IMG/M metagenome (GOLD analysis project Ga0310690, IMG submission 207661) | Bovine rumen microbial communities from tropical cattle in Woodstock, Queensland, Australia - Gonzalo_04 (v2) (version 2) | ecosystem: Host-associated > Mammals > Digestive system >...
TGGCCAGGACGGCGTTGCCCGCTTGGAACCTGCCAGGGAGCCCAATCGTCATGAGGTCCCCTTCGAACAGTATGTCTATGGAATCTGGTTTGGTGCTCACCACCTCAGCATCGGAGGCGGAGACGACGATCAGCGGCGCTCCGACCCGGTCGCAGTAGGCGGCGATGGCATCAAGGGCCTCGCCGGTGTTGATGGTGACGCACGGGGCTCCCTTCTTGGCGATCCCGGCCTTCTCCAAGGCGATCTCCCCGACGGTAGAGCCGAGGAACCTGGTGTGCTCAGTCCCTATGCCGTTGATCACGGAGACCTCCGGATCCACCACGTTGGTGGCATCGAGCCTGCCGCCCATGCCGACCTCCATCACTGCGACCTCGACCGAAAGGAGCCTGAAGAGGACGAGGGCCATGGCGGTCAGGACCTCGAATCTGGTGCACTCCATGCCGATGGCTGCCATGTCCTCGGCATGGGGGCGGATGGTTTCCAGGGCCATTTCCAAGTCCTCGTCAGATACATCGTCCCCGCCGATCCTGATGCATTCGTTGACCTTCAGGATCTCCGGGGATGTGAACATGCCCGTGAGGTATCCAGAGCATCTGAGCACGGATTCCATCATGGCGCAGACGGAGCCCTTACCGTCAGTGCCTGTGACGTGGATTATGCGCATCCCCTTCTGGGGATTCCCCAGGCGGTTCATGAGCTCAGTGATGTTGGCCAGCCCGGGATGGACTCCCCTTCCGGAGAGTCCTTCGAACCAGCCCATGTTCCCTTCGGGATTCAATACAATCTCCGTGCAGTAGAACACGTTACGTCTTATCAAAATATCTCCCGCAAGGGGCATTGGTTTCTGGCGGATGGGCAACGGTGGATCCGTAGACAATACGGTCGATGCGTGTCCACCGTCCGCGGGCCCAGAGGCCCCTTCCGCCGATAATCGAGGCTTACTCGGCAGATGGGGGTTCGGGTCGGGACCCGTGTGCTCCACGAGCTCACGGGCGCCGACGCGGCGTCCCCATCATGCTGTATGTCGCCGACCGTTCCGGCCTGCGAATCGTTCGAAGATGTCCTTGTAGATGGATTCGACGAGCTCGGAGTAGGTCATGCCCTTCTGCTTGGCCACGTCCCTGACGAGGTCCATGGTACCGGAGCCGTACTGGGCGGCCTTCTTCTTCTTCTCGGCGATGAACGGGTAGCCGAGGTTCCTGGCGACCTGCTTGAGCAGGAGCTTCCTGTTGTCGGCGTCCTTGGGCATCAGGTCCTTGAGGTCCATGGCGCTGACCTCCATGGTCACGAGGGGGTCGAGGTAGGGGTACAGGATCTTCTTGCCGAAGTGGTCCGCGACCTTGGTCTCATGGGGGATGGTGGAGGTGATGAGCTTCCCGATGTCGGACTTCCTCGCCCTGTTGAGCTCATCCTCGGTGAGCCCGATATACTTGGAGTATCCGGCGAACATCTCATCGGATCCCTGGCCGCCCAGGACCAGCTTCTCGTGGACGGTCCTGCAGACGAAGAACAGGGGGAGCTCGAAGGACAGGGTGAGGGGGCTGGATGTAGCGGTGATGCTGATCATCTCCCTGAGCCTGGCCTCGATGTTGTCCTCGGTGATCGGGATGTGGAGCCACGGCAGACCGAGCTGCTCGGACATCTCGCGCGCCATGACCACGTCGTAGGACTGGTCCTTGCCGGAGGTGTACAGGGTGACGGACCTGGCGTAGTCCTTGGCGATGGCCGCCACGAGGCCGGAGTCGAGGCCCCCTGAGAAAGCAACTGCGATGTCCTGGTCCTCCACGCCGTTCCTCACAGCGGAGACGATGGCGTTCTCGAGATTCTCGGTGTTTGCTGCCATGACCCAGTCATCCGCGCGCTACGATATAAACCTTAATTACTCGGTTGATGATACTCGGCCATGGACGGTGTAACACGCATAGGCGTATCCCTCGAACCCGAACTTCTGAAAGCCTTCGATGACTCGATCTCGAAGAAGGGGTACGTCAGCCGTTCGGAGGCGATCCGCGATCTTGTCCGCGACTCCCTCGCCGAGAACGAGTGGAAGAACGACGAGGAGTGGATGGTCGGCACTGTGGTCATGGTCTATGACCACACCTCCACGTCCATCAGCGACAGGCTCACGGAGGTGCAGCACGAGCACGGCCACATGGTTACCACCAGCGTCCACATCCACCTCGACCACGACAAGTGCATGGAGATCCTCATCTGCGAGGGCAAGCTCGGCGACCTCAAGGCCTTCGCCAACGAGATCACCTCCATGAAGGGCGTTCTGAGGGGGAGGCTCACCATGGCGGCCCCCTCGACCGGGAACCTCCACCACATCGGCCACAGGCACCGATTCGGGCGCGGTTGCTGAACTGCGTCATAGCTGCCGCGGGCTCGCCCATATCAGCCGTCATTCCGGAGGACGGGAACAGCCCGTCCACGCCGATGATCAGAGTCCACACGGCTTCGCTGGTATCGTCTATGCCGAACCTCTTGTTGATGATCTTGGCGGTGCTGACAGACGGATAGTAGATGACAGCCTGCATCCCGTCTTCCAGCCCGGTCGGGGTGTAATTCACCGCCGTTATCACGAACTTCGATTCGTGGCCGGTTATCTTGTCCCGGAAGATGGCCATGCTGTCCGATAGCCATATTATGTTGGGGTCGGAGGCCATGGCGGCTCTCTCGCCGGGGCTGACCTCCCTTCCTATGACGTTCCCCAGGGAATCCACGATGAACATGGACGTCTCCTCGGGACGCTCGAACTCGCTGGTGCAGAACATCACGCCCACGAATTGCCTGTGGGCGCACTGCATGATCCCGATGTTGTCGAGCTCCATGCCGCCGGATATGCGTTTGATGGACATCTCCTGCTCAACCGCCGCCATGAGGGTCTCGGAGTCGAGGGGCTCGAGGCGGAGCACCCCCTTCTGCGACAACAACGTTTCCCTCATGATGGTTGGTTGCATAATCCATAAACGGCTCCCTCATATATAACACGCGCGAGGCATAGGTGCGGAGCGGACAGAAACACCATTCATCCGGAGATATCTGGCCTGTTGCTCCTCATCTATTAATTATTAATACGGCCAGGCCCCTTAAAGTAGGTGATGAGGAAGCTCATAATCACCGAGAAGGCCAACGCGGCGCGCAGGATCTCCACCATCCTATCCGACGGGAAATCACACTCGTCGGCAAGCGGAGGCGTCACCGTCATCACGTTCGAGAAGGACGGTGACGAGTACAGCGTCGTCAGCCTCAGGGGGCACATAATCGAGCTCGACTATCCCAAGGAGTACAACGACTGGAGTGCGACGAAGCCCGAGGATCTGGTGTACGCCCCGCAGGTGAAGGCCGTCAGGGTCAAGAGCATCCTCACAGCGCTCAAGGAGATTGCGGCGAGCTGCGACGAGATCATCATCGCGACCGACTTTGACAGGGAGGGAGAGCTCATCGGCATGGAGACCGTGCGCGAGATGGGCGTCGACCTCTCGATAGTCAAGAGGGCCAGGTTCTCCGCTCTCACCAAAGGCGAGGTCGAGAAGGCATTCGAGGACCTCGCCCTGCCCGATACGAACCTGGCCGACGCGGCAGAGGCCCGTCAGATCGTAGACCTCTCCTGGGGAGCGGTCCTGACCAGGCTCATCTCGCTTTCTTCCGGTCAGGTCGGCAAGAACTTCATGTCCGTCGGAAGGGTCCAGAGCCCCACGCTCAAGCTCCTGGTCGACAGGCACGAGGAGATCGAGAGGTTCGAGCCCGTACCGTTCTGGAACGTGGTCGGGAAGTTCGGCATGCTGGCGTTCAAGGGGGAGCACACCGGCAACCCCTTCTGGGACAGGGAGCAGGCGGAGGCCGTCATGGCCAAGGTGTCCGCCGAGAAGGTCGGCCGCGTAGTGGGCTACGAGGTCTCCACGAAGGAGGAGTACAGGCCCGCGCCCTTCGACACGACTCAGATGCAGGTCGAGGCCAACAAGATAGGCATCCCGCCCACGGTGGCCATGAAGCTCGCAGAGGACCTCTACACCGGCGGTTACATCTCATACCCCCGTACGGAGAACACGGAGTACCCCAGGAGCCTGGGCCTCAAGTCCATCCTCGAGAAGCTCAAGGAGACGGAGTTCAAGGCGGAGGCGGAGGAGATCCTCAAGCAGGATAAGATCGTCCCCTCGAAGGGAAAGCGCAGGACCACGGACCACCCGCCCATATACCCCACGGCGGGGGCGTCGTCCGACAAGATGAAGGGCGACAAGTGGAAGCTGTACGAGCTCATCGTCAGGAGGTTCCTCGCGACCCTTGGAGAGGTCGCCGAGGCCGAGGTCACCGATGTCACTATCGAGGTCGCCGGAGAGGAGTTCAAGACTGAGGGCTACGTCCTCAAGAAGGCCGGCTGGAAGAAGTATTACGGCAAGTACCTGAAGACTGCCGAGACCAAGCTGCCCAAGATGGCCGTCGGCGACGAGGTCGATGTCCGTTCCATGCAGATGGTCGACTCCGAGACAAAGCCCCCATACAGGTACAACCAGGGTTCGCTGATCCAGGAGATGGACAGGCTCCAGCTCGGTACCAAGTCCACGAGGCACGACATCATAGGCAAGCTGTACTCGAGGAACTATGTCCAGGGCAACTACATGATACCCACTCCCAGCGGAATCGCGTTGACGAAGTCCCTGGAGGTCCACGGCGGGGGCATCACGGAGCCGGAGATGACCGCGAGGCTCGAGGCCGACATGCTGAAGATCACGGACGGCGAGCGCACGCTCGAATCCGTGGTCAAGGAGTCCCAGGACATGCTCCACGATGTTGCCGTCAAGATATCCTCCGAATCCGCGGAGATCGGGCAGGAGATACGCTCGGCCCTGCATTCCCAGCAGCACATAGGCATCTGCCCGTCCTGCGGCAACAACATGACCGTGAAGAGGTCCAAGAATGGCAACTTCATCGGATGCGACGGCTACCCTGAGTGCAAGATGGCCTTCCCCATGCCCAGGGGGGCCCTGGTGCAGACCACGGATACCAAATGCCCAGTGTGCGGCCTTCCGCAGCTCAGGATCATCAGGAAGGGCAACCCTCCGTCAGTGCAGTGCATCGATCCGAAATGCCAGAGCAATATCGAGAAGAACGATCTCGGGATGTGCCCCATGTGCGAGAAGGGTCACATCAGGATAATGTTCTCAAAGGCGGGCAAGAGGTTCGCGGGATGTTCCGAGTGGCCTGCCTGCACTCAGACCTATCCTCTGCGCCCCCGCGGCACCATTAAGGCCGCCGGGCGCTCGTGCTCCATATGCAAGGCACCCATGATTTCCCTTGGAACGATCGACGAGTGCATCAACCCGGATTGCCCAGGCAAGAAGAAATCGTCAAGGAGCAAAAAGGCGGTAGAGAAGAAGGCCTCTGAGTGAGTCCGAATAGAGTAACACTATGTAAAAAATAAGTGTTATTATTAATACCTTAAATAGAGGGTCGAATCGCTCGGAAAAGACATCCTCTTCGGAGATGCCGAGGTAGTGCTTGTCCATCTCGTCGATCTCGTTGTAGATGCGGAGGTTGCGGCACTCCATGCACTCCAGTTCCTTGTCGAGTTTGAGCTTGAGCATCATCTCGCCGCGGTCGAGCACGACGATCTTACCGCAGCGGCAGTACACGCTCATGGTCATGGATGCTGGAACTGTATCCAGAGTCGTGTATCCGGTATGGATTTCTCCATAGCCGTCGCTGTCTAGTGAGTATCTGTGGTGCAAACTGCTCTCCCCGTTTCGCGGTCTTCCTGAGGGCATTAATTCCCATCCATCCCCCTCTCAGGACGCGCATCCTCCTCTATGCGCAGGCATAATATAAGCCTTATTCCCGGCCCAAAAATGGAGATTATAAACCACTCGTGAGTAACATTGTTAATCGCCGATTACGATGAAAATCCAATGGGTTAATTTTAAATATGTAAAATTTGGAAAAATCCGCTAATTTTTCAGTTCGGACGGGGCGGGAAAGGAGGTTATAAATAGGGTTTTACGTGACTCGAAAACCCAAGAGTAGGAACAATCATCCAACCTGTAAAGGTCGGAGTTTTACAGTGGAAACGGTGGGGGGTATTGCCCCCCTGAAAAGTTTGGAAAAACGCTCAGCTGCGGAACTGCGAGATGCCGGGGAACCTGGCCTTGGAACCGAGCTCCTCCTCGATCCTAAGGAGGCGGTTGTACTTCGCCGTCCTCTCGCCGCGGGCGGGGGCTCCGGTCTTGATCTCCCCGGATCCCCATCCAACGGACAGGTCCGCGATAGTGGTGTCCTCGGATTCGCCAGAGCGGTGGGACACGACGACGTTGTACTTGTTGTCGTAGCTCATCTGGGCCGCATCTCCGGACTCGGAGATTGTGCCTATCTGGTTGACCTTCAGCAGCAGGGCGTTGGCCGCTCCGCAGTCAATGCCGCGCTCAAGGCGCTTGACATTGGTGACGAACAGGTCGTCCCCGACAATCTGGACGTGGGAACCTATCTTGGAAGTGAGTTCTGCTGTGGTCTCGAAGTCATCCTCGAAGAACGGGTCCTCGATGCTGATGATGGGGTGGATCTGCGTCAGCTCGACGTAGTGGTCCGCCAGCTCGCCGGCGGACATCTCCTCGCCGTCGACGTAGTACATGCCGTCCTTGTAGAACTCCGAGGATGCCGCATCCATGGCGAGGAAGACCTCCTTGCCGGGGGCGTAGCCCGCGTCGCTGATGGCGGCGACGATGATGTCCATGGCCTCTTCCACGGTGTCCACCGGAGGGGCGAATCCGCCCTCGTCGCCGATGTTGATCGCGCTGACGCCGTACTTGTTCTTGAGCAGGGTCTTGAGGTGCATGTAGACCTCGGTGGACATCTTGAGGCAGTCGGAGAAGGATTTGGCGCCCGCGGGGATGATCATGCACTCCTGGATCTTCAGGTTGCCTCCGGCGTGCTTCCCGCCGTTGATGATGTTCAGCATGGGCACGGGGAGCGTGCGGTGGTCCTTGCCGATATGCTCGTAGACGGGGACGCCGTTGCACATGGCGCCGGCCCTGGCCACAGCCAGGGACACGGCCACGGTGGCGTTGCCTCCGAGCCTGGTCTTGTTCTCGGTACCATCGAGGGCTATGAGGGCATCGTCGATGGCTCTCTGGTCGGTAGGGTCCATTCCGGTAATCTTCTTGGCGACGTCGCCGCGGATGTTCTCCACGGCTTTCAGCACGCCCTTGCCGCCGTACCTGTCGCCGCCGTCGCGGAGCTCGTGGGCCTCCCAGGACCCGGTGGATGCGCCGGAAGGCGCAATGGCGGTCACCTTGTGCCCGTGCACGGTTATCTCTGCCTCGACTGTGGGGTTGCCCCTGGAATCCAGGACCTCCCTTGCCCAAACTTTCTCTATCTGCATCTTCGGTCACTCCTTGTACTCTTTCATCTTGCTGAGAAGTATGTTGCGCTCCTTGGCGTTCACGCGGTCGGGATCCACCGAAAGCGCCACGGTGGCCTCCTTCTTAAGGCCGGTGAGAAGTTGGTTGATGAAGACCAGCGTGGAGTTCATGCCGTTCGCCTCCAGGAGGTCCTTGAAGTTGTCTATAATGATGACAGGGCGGTCGTTGTCCTCGGCGAACTTGAGCAGCGTCTCCATGAGGGTTCCCAGGCCCCTGATCGGCAGCGATCCGGCCTTCGGGTTGGCGGAGAGGGTGATGATAGTCTGCCCATCCGTGTCGAAGTAGTCGCGGAACGCCTTCTGCTTGTTGGACGATACGATAGCTACGGAGAACACCTGGGGATTGAACTTGGCGGCCAGGAGATAGATGTCATCGGCCACATCCTCGAAGACGACGTACTTCATGCCGAATTCCACGCCCTCGGCGACAGCGGCCTTGGACACCTTGACGACAGGCTCCTTGTTCTTCCTCCCGAAGAATCCGCTGGACTTCTTGACCTTGCTCTTCTTCGGTTTGCGCTTCTTCCCGGAATCGTTCATCCTGCGCTCGTCGGCGACGGCTATGGCCTTGTCCACGGCTGCCAGGACCTGCTCGGATTTGAACGGCTTGTCAATGCTCGTCACTATCTCCGGCATGTCCGTGGGCGTCTGTTCGGAGGGGCTCTTGACCAGGACCACGTAGAGTTCCGAGTCCGGGTAGCTCTCGGCATGGCGGGTGATGAGGTGTATGCCCTCGTCCGAGCCGACCTTGGTGTCGAGGAAGACTATGTCCGGCTTGGACTCCAGCCTGTCTATGCCTTCCTCCAGGGTGCTGGCCGTCGTGACGGCGTGCCCCTTCGAGGTCAGGATATCCTTGAAGATCTCCCTCACGGCTGCATTGTCGTCCACTACGAGTATGTTCATCGGAAGCGGCTCCGAAGGGGCGAGGCGTTCTGGGTAGATAACTGATGCGCCCGATCGATGAGATGATGCACGGCCCCGCCGGCCATAGCCGAAGCTATGACGAAAAGATACCGGCCGGGGCCGGCCGTAAAATTCAATGTGGAAGAGTGAAATCACTGCTTCCTGCTCTCTTTTGCTTTGGGCCTGAGGTTCTTGTAACCGCATTTCCTGCACTTGTCGGCCTTCTTGGGGTTGGTCGCGTAGCAGTTCATGCAGACAGTCTTGTCCAAGAGCCTCTTCTCAGCCTCGGGGAAACGTGCCATCTGTATACCTCTGACGCTACCGATTAGGCAAGTCATATAAAAGGATGATTATGGGAAAAGCGAGCGCTGCTGCCTGAAGTCGTTGATGGGGCCGTTGACCTTGCCTGGCAGCTCGTGGATGACGTAGTCCGGGGAGACTTTGTCGATGATCCCCTTGCAAGCCGGATCGCTGAAAGCGCGGTGCTGGTCTATGGCGCCGACGTGCTTGTAGGAGCCCCAGTAGAAGTCGGCCGCGGGCGTATCGCCCATGTCCTCCTCCTCGAACGTCTCCCTGTACTGGCCGGAGGCGCTGAAGTGGAAGTGCACCGCGGAGATCCTGGCGATGAGGTCCTCGTCGTAGCCGGACACGATGCCCATGACGGCATCGATCCCGTCCTGTTCCGTGTACACGCGGGGGACGGTGCTCATGAGGTGCCCCGTGTCCAGGCAGATGCCCCAGTTGTCGAACTCGATGAGGTCCTGCACCATGTGGAACCCCTTGCTGTCGACCAGCCTCATCCCGGGCGACCAGAGGTTCTCGAAGACGATCTTGAACGGGGGCTCCCCGTTCGGGAAGCGCTCCGCCACCTGGTTCATCATCTCGCAGAACTGGCGGATGACGTAGGGGTCCTCCCTGCTGAGGCCGCGCCTCCTCACATAGGGGAGGTCGGTGTTGCAGGCGTGCATGACGCCGTGGCCTGGGCTGAGGGGCTCGGCGACCCTGATGCTCCTCGTAACCGAGTCGAGCAGCTCTTCGCGGGACCTTCCGTACATCAGGTAGAGGGCGGTCTTGTCATCGGTATCGTAGGGCCTGTCCTCCCAGGCCGCGAGCCAATCGGGGGCGTACGGTAGATGCACGGTCTCCGTCAGGGGCGCGTAGCGCTCCGGAACGGGATCGAACGATGTCAGTAGCTCTAGGCCGTCGCATCTGAGCTCCGATAGCGCGGATGCGGGGTCGCCGCCGAACAGCTCCAGGTCCTGGTAGACCGAATAGCTGAAAAGGTGCCTCATCGGAACATCGCCAGCGCGGCGGTGATCGCCGCCTCGATGGCCAGGGCCTTGGTGGCTCCTCCGCCCAGGATGAGGGCGTCGGACGGGCCGAGGCCGTAGTCCTGGCGGATGACCTTGGCCAGATCGGGCTGCTTCTCGTCGATGTTCCAGTCCGGGGGCATCATAAGGATCCCGTCGCGGATGACGATCGTGGTGCATCCCGTGGCCCCTACCTTGATCCCCGCGTCCCTCTGCTCCATGCCGTTGTTGACCTTGGTGGCGCAGCCGCGCACGATGACACCCTGCTGGTACTCACCGATGACCAGGTCGGGGAGGAACAGGTCCACGGGCTCCATGGGCATCTGTTCGAGGAAGTTCTGGCCGGCTTTGGTGATGGTGATGCCGGTCTGCTTGATGGAGATGAAATCCCAGTCCTTCAGGGTGTCGATGATCCTGCGCATGCTGCCCTCGCCGATGCCGACTTCCTCCGCCAGCCTCTTTCTGCCCATGCGCTTCCCGTCAGAAAGGACGTAGAGAGACCAGTAGACGTTCGCATCGTTGAATCTGAACATTGGGCCAAACTGAGGTTCATCGATGATCTTCATATGGGATACCCTTGGAGTTGGAATCCCATCACTGTTTATTAAGAATTTGTATTAGGAGCGACAAAAAGCGCAGTATGGCCAACCCATCCAACTGGCGTGCTGGCTTGCCGGTTTCGCAAGTATCGTTGGATGGATGGTTAGCGGGGGTCCGAGGACCCCCGTGAATGGTTTATCAGAAGGTGCGAACCTTGCCCTCGATGATCATGTCGGAGACCTTGTCGACGTTGTCGAGCCAGTCAGCGGCGATGGCCTCGGCCTCCCCGGTCCACTTCGCGAGCTTGGGGTTGGAGGTGGCGTCGGGCAGAACGATCTGCACGGAGGCGTTGAGGGGCTGGGAGACGGGCTTCCCGATCTGGGAGAGCAGCC
>Ga0310690_10012212_pt1 | contig 10556 bp, 10 predicted proteins | sample AusTroGonzalo_MG_2_FD_207661 | JGI IMG/M metagenome (GOLD analysis project Ga0310690, IMG submission 207661) | Bovine rumen microbial communities from tropical cattle in Woodstock, Queensland, Australia - Gonzalo_04 (v2) (version 2) | ecosystem: Host-associated > Mammals > Digestive system >...
GTTCATACTGCAAAGTAAGAGGGAAAAAGGAAGAGGTAAGAAGTGACTGGCCTCTTACCTCTTGTTGTTTCATTTACAGGAAGGGCGTGACAGGGGACATGTCCGCGCAAAGCAGTACCGGCTGCTGCCGCAGAGTGCTCCGGCTGTAACGTCAGGCTCGGCAGCCAGGCATATAACAAACTTTAATCAAGCTCCTTCTCTTCGCAAACCGCAAGAATGTCCTCCATATAGGCCTTGTCGAATTTGATGGCATCGACATTGTCAAAGCTGATTTCGATTGTTCGGTATCCGTTGTAGACGATCTGAATCTCGGAGAGCTTGCCTTTGTAATACTCCAGGTTCGCTTCAAATTCACGCTGTGCGGACTTGACACGGGTGATTTTTCCGTCTGCAATTGTCACCTGGAGCTTGATCGGGTCGCTGCCAACCATCCAGTTGATGTTTTCCACCAAGTTTTCGGCCGTTTCTTCATGCAGATAAGCCTTGATTTCTTTGAGCGCGTTGCTGAGGAATCTCTTGGGCCGGATCGTGAGATTGTAAACGTCTTCTTCTCCGTCCTCTGACTTTGTGATGCTGCACGACTGATTCATCCATTCCTCATCAGACAGTTTATCGAACAGAATATCAAGTGCAGCACCGAAATCATTCTCAATTTCCAGAGACGAGGTGTTCTTTTCAAGGTTTACAGCTTCGGTAATGCGTGGTCTTGCATTGCCATCGCTCAGCAATTCTATTCCGACAATGTATCCGCGAACGCTGGCTGGGAAATAGTACGTCTCCTGTTTCCAATTACTTTGATAGATAAGGCTGGGCATCGGATCGGTCTGCCAGTCCTCCACCGTTTGCTCTGCTTTCACGGTTATTTCTTGCGGCATTTTGGAAGGATTTTCCAAATAGCGGGTAACTACCTCCGCGTAGGCGGATCGAACATTAGCTATGTCAATCGCCTCACGGCTTTTCTCAAGCACACCGCTCATATCATTCATGACCTCGAAATACGGATGCAGGAAGTCCTTGTCTGTCAGCCTTCCTGAACACAGCGCTGCGATCAAAAAGAGCTCTAAATTCGTTTCATTGCGGCTTAAAAGGACAGAGGATGCCGGAAACTTGGAGCCTCGATTGTTACGATAGCGAAACATATTGCCGCCATAAAGGCCGTAGACGTCCGAGTCATATTCAAAATAATATTGCAGGTCTGAGCTGTCCGAATCAATGCAGAAAGAGGCCGTTTTGTAATCATTGAAATATACGTCGGCGCTTTCCATGCGAACCGTATTGAGCAGCGCCTTATAGATCCGCTGATAATCATTCCCGCCTCCCAAAAGCAGCATGAGCAACACGCCGGCTGCCACCGCAACAACAGCTACGGAAGCAAGCATGATCCATTTCTTTTTGGATGATTTGCTTTTTGGGGGCTGTTCAGGCTGGGTCGGAGCCTGAGAGACCGCCGCGCCGCACTGCGGGCAGAAGCGTGTGTTTTCATTGAAATTTGCGCCACATTTTGAACAAACCATTGTTTTATCTCCTTTTCTTTTTATAGTTGGATTTCCAAGCTGCACTTTTAATCGTTTGGAATAACATCATAGGAACAGCTTCTATGATGTACTGCATGATAAATATAACACATTTGTGTACATTTGACAACATTTGTATTCATTATTTTTCTCTTTTGTTTGTATACTATCTGCGAAAGGGGGTGTATCGGATGCTGGATCCTGTCATCGTCGGGCGCGTGATTCAACGCTGCCGGGAACAGAAAGGGCTTTCTCAGGAAGTCGTCAGTGGACTGGCCGGCATCGGACGCACCCATTTGAGCGCCATTGAACGAGGCACTCGGAAGCCGACTCTGGAAACCTTTTATCGGATCGGAGAAGCGCTTTCGATGCCCCCATCCGCTCTTTTGGCAATGATAGAAGAAGAAATATTCAAGATCCAATCATAATAAAATGTGCGAAAAACTCCCACAATGCCAGATGGTTATGACATTGTGGGAGTTTTTAAAATTCGGACAAGCAATGCTTGTCCCTACAAGCGGGTGTGAACGGGAAGCGCGGGAAGATTCCGTGGCGCACAGTGTGCGCCGCTACGAAGCTCTAATTCCTGGTGACTAAACGGGCACAGACGCGGCGGACAGTTCTTTTTTCGCCTCTTCGACAGCGGCAGGATCTGAACTGCTGATTGCCTTCCGAAGCCAAGCCTCTGCTTGCTTACGATCCCGCTCCACATAGATACCGCGGTTATAAAAGCGTCCGACCAGCTCCATTCCCTTTCCGTATCCCGCATTGGCGGCTTCCAGATACAGGTGAAAGGCCTTTTCCAGATCAACAGCAGCACCGAATCCGTAATGATAACAGATTCCCAGATTATAACCAGCCTCTACGTGACCCATTTCGTGTGCCTGTTCGAGCAGTCGGAACGCCAGATCATTGTCCTCCGGCACGCCGTCGCCGTAGATGTGCTTCATGGCAAGCTGAAATAAATCCTGTGCGTTTTTTTCCATTATTCCAAAAAATCCTCCGTTCATTTGCAAAACCGCCGCTCCGCTGCAGAGGGTACGGATTCTTCACTTCGTTCAGAATGACAAACGGGAACGCCGATTCCGTGGCGCACAGTGTGCGCCGCTTCCTGCCTCTTTCAAATATTTGGGGGGCTGGCCACTCGTCATACGGGAGCATTATAATCCGACACGGGAGAAGCGTTGATAATCACCTTTTTACAATCTCTGCACAGGTAGGCCGTCACCGCCGATCCTTTGAAAAGGGACAATCTGGACAGAACAACAGAATCTTTGTGAAATGCGGCTCTGCGAAAGACATGTCTCTTTCTTCCCTTATACCACGCAATTTCGTTTGCGCTTTGAATCAGTCCGTCTTCCATTTCCTTGCCGCAATATGGGCATTCCATGAATCCTCACCTCAGTAATGTGTTTGTTTGTGGGATTGTTTCAAATCGCAGCCCCGCCGCAGGCACGAGGCAGAGGACTTCGAATTTGTTGTTCTGAGGGTCGCGCAAGCGGAGCCGAAGAACCCGTTTTCTTTTCCGCATGGCCACGGTACGGATTCCGAGACGGGAGACCCGTCCCCTACGCGCTCAGAATGACAGGTGGGGAAGCCGGTTCCGTGGCGAACCGGTGTTCGCCGCTGCGAAAGTCGGCGCGCCGCGGACAATCAATCCCCATGAAGGGCACAGGTGCTTGTCCCTACAAGCGGACGCGTACTTCTCAATTCTCCCTTCTCAATTCTCAATTGCCTCCGCTGCTTCCTCCCGGGAAACTTTCTCAATGGAGATGACCTTGCTGCCCTCCTCGAGGCGCATGACGCGGACGCCCTGGGCGGCGCGGCCGTAGACATTGATGTCGGAGGTCTGCATGCGGATGATGACGCCGTTGTTTTCGATCACCATTAGATCCTCGTCGCCGGAGACCACCTGGACGCCGGCAACAAGGCCGGTCTTATCGGTGAGGCCGTAGGCCGTCATGCCCTTGCCGCCGCGGCTCTGGGGCTGAGTACGCGCGCCGGTCTCGTCGGGCTTCAGGAAGGCGGAAAGCTCCGTCCGTTTGCCGTAGCCATTTTCCGTAACAGAGAGCAGGGTCTTGCCCTCCTCGTAGATCCGGGCGCCTACGATATAGTCGTCCGGCGCAAGCGTGATGCCCCGCACGCCGCAGGCCGTCCGGCCCATACAGCGCACGTCGGACTCGTGGAAGCAGATCGCCATGCCCTGGCGCGTCGCCAGTAGGAGCTTGCGGTTGCCGTCGGTACGCTTGACGGAGATCAGGCTGTCGCCCTCGTCGAGCGTGATGGCCTTGATGCCGGCCTTGCGGGCGGTGTTCAGCTCGCTGAGCCGGACGCGCTTGACGGTGCCCTTGCGGGTGACCATGACGAGATACTCATCGTCGGTGAACTCGCGCAGGGTCACGCCCGCGGTGACGAACTCCCCTGCCTCGAGCGGCAGGACGTTTACCATGGCGGTTCCGCGCGCCGTGCGGCTGGCCTCCGGGATCTGATAGCCCTTCTTGCGGTGGCACTTGCCGAGGTTCGTGAAGAACAGGATCACATCGTGGGTGGAGGCCGCGAAGATGTCCTTGACAAAGTCCTCCTCCTTGAGGTTGGCGGCGTGGATGCCGCGGCCGCCGCGCCGCTGGGCGCGGTACTCGGTGGTGGGCATGCGCTTCATATAGCCCTGCTCGGAAATCGTGAAGACGCAGTCCTCCTCCTCGATCAGATCCTCGATGTCAAGCTCGTCCTCCACGTCCTGAATCTCGGTCTTGCGCTCGTCGCCGTACTTGTCTCGGATCTGGGTCAGCTCGTCGCGGAGGATGCCCTTGACCAGGTTGATATCGGCCAGGACAGCCTTGAAGTAGGCAATCTTCTCCTCCAGCTCTTTGTACTCGGCCTCTAATTTCTCCCGTTCCAGGCCTTGCAGGGCTTTCAGACGCATATCCAGAATGGTCTGGGCCTGGATCTCGGACAGGCCGAAGCGCTCCATCAAACGCTCCTTGGCGTCGTCGTAGGCGGAGCGGATGATGCGGATGACCTCGTCGATGTTGTCCTGCGCGATCAGCAGGCCTTCGACGATATGCGCGCGCTCCTCTGCCTTCTTGAGGTCGTATTCGGTGCGGCGGATGATGACCTGCTCCTGGAAGGTCAGGTACTCGTCCAGCACGCCCTTTAAATTCAGGCAGCGGGGCTGGCTCTGATCATCCACCAGAGCGAGCATGTTCACCGAGAAGGAGGATTGCAGCGCCGTCTGGGCGAAGAGCCGATTCAGCACCACCTGCGGGTTGGCGTCCTTTTTGAGCTCGATGACGATGCGCATGCCGTTGCGATCGGATTCGTCGCGCAGGTCGGAGATGCCCTCCAGGCGCTTGTCCTTGATCTGCTCGGCGATGTTTTCCACTAACTTCTTCTTGTTGACCTGATAGGGCAGCTCAGTGATGATGATGCGGATGCGGTTCTGGCCATGCTCCTCAAACTCGGTGCGGCCGCGAACCAGAATGCGGCCCCGGCCCGTGGCATAGGCGGCCCGGATGCCGGAGCGGCCCATGATGATCCCCTTGGTGGGGAAATCCGGGCCCTTGATGTACTGCATCAGGTCGGCCAGCTCGGCTTCGGGATTGTTCAGCACGCAAAGGCTCGCGTCGATGACCTCCCGCAGGTTGTGCGGCGGGATATTGGTGGCCATACCGACGGCGATACCGCTGGAGCCGTTCACCAGCAGATTCGGAAAGCGGGAGGGCAGAACCTTCGGCTCCTTGCGGGTCTCGTCGAAGTTCGGAGCCCAGTCGATCACCTGCTTGTCGATGTCGCGGAGCATCTCGTTGGAGAGCTTGGACATACGGGCCTCGGTGTAACGGTAGGCAGCCGGAGGGTCGCCGTCGATGGAGCCGAAGTTGCCGTGGCCCTCGACGAGGCAGTAGCGCATGGAGAAGTCCTGCGCCAGACGCACCATCGCGTCATAGACAGAGGCGTCACCGTGGGGATGGTAGCGGCCGATGACGTCGCCGACGCAGGTCGCGGACTTGCGGAAAGGCTTGTCGGAGGTCAGGCCGTCCTCATAGAGGGCGTAGAGAATCCGCCGGTGCACCGGCTTCAAGCCGTCGCGCACGTCCGGCAGCGCCCGATCCACGATAACGGACATGGAGTATTCCATGAAGGAGGTTTCCATCTCCTTGACCAGGTCGTTGGTGATGATAGCCTGGTTGGGGAAGAGAATGTCTTCCGGTTTGTAATCTCGGTTTTTTGCCATTTCGTATCGTTCCTTTGCTCCAGTAGTGGCCGCGCACCTGCGCGGCCATTTTAATCTATTCCTTGTTCTGCCGCGCACCTGCGCGGCCATTAAATTCATTTCGAATGACCTGTTTCACCGCTGAAAATATTTATCCATCGCCCACTTTGACGGGTTATCGTCAATGTATTTCCATCTGATTCGGAAATCCTCTTCATCACGGATTACATGATCATAAAATGACCTTTGCCATATGTTGACACCGATCTGCCTGGTAATCACTGATTTCCAAGCTTGCAGCTTTTTTGAAATGTTCTCGCCAACTGAATTATTCACGATCATATGAACGTGATTCGGCATCACCACATATTTTTCAATCCCGCGAACCGTGCTGGTGAATTGATCCACTACCCTTCCAATCTCGGACAGTTCAACCGTCGGAAGTTCTCCTTCTGTTTTTGGATCAACAATATTTCCCAGAAGCTTCTTCCGTTCCTTGACGCAAACGGTAACGAAAACCATATTTTCCTGCGTGTAGTCATAATTCGCTAATCGCAGCTTTTTTCTAACATAGAATTGATCCATTGTATGATCCACTTTTAGCGCACAGGTGCGCAGCGAGAGACGGGGGTTATGGCCGCGCAAGTGCGCGGCCACTACTACCGGGTGGCTGTTAAAAATCCAAATTCACAACATACTTCGCGTTCGTTTCGATAAACTGCTTGCGCGGCTCGACCTCCTCGCCCATCAGGACGGTGAAGGTCTGATCGGCGGCCAGGGCGTCACCGAGGGTGATGCGGCGCAGGGTGCGGGTCTCGGGGTTCATTGTGGTTTCCCACAGCTCATGGGGATCCATCTCGCCCAGACCCTTGAAGCGGCTGATGTCCACCTTGACGTTGGCGCTTTCGCCGCGCAGCTCCGCGGAGATCGCGTCGCGCTCCTCGTCGGAATAGGCCACGCGCTCGGTCTTGCCCCGGCGCAGCTTATACAGCGGCGGCACGGCTGCGTAGACGTAGCCGTTCTCGATCAGCGGCCGCATATAGCGGAAGAAGAAGGTCAGCATCAGGGTGCGGATATGGGAGCCGTCCACGTCGGCATCGGCCATGATGATGATCTTGTGGTAGCGCAGACGGTTCAGATCCAGCTCCTCGCCGATGCCGCAGCCCAGCGCCTGGATCACGGGGGCCAGCTTCTCGTTGCTGTAAATCTTATCCGCCCGGGCCTTTTCGACGTTCAGCATCTTGCCCCACATGGCCAGAATGGCCTGGAAGCGGGAATCGCGGCCGCCCTTGGCGGAGCCCGCAGCGGAATCGCCCTCGACGATGTAGAGCTCGGTCAGGGCCGGGTCGCGCTCGTTGCAGTCCTGGAGCTTGCCGGGCATGCGCTCGCCCTCTAAGACGGATTTACGGCGGATGTTGTCCTTGGCGCGGCGGGCGGCCTCGCGGGCACGGTTGGCCATCATGGCCTTTTCCAGAATGGTGCGGGCCACGGCCGGGTTTTCTTCCAGAAAGACGGCAAGCTGCTCGTTGACGACGTTGTCCACTAAGGTGCGGATGTAGGCGTTGCCGAGCTTCTGCTTGGTCTGGCCCTCGAACTGAGCCTCCGGCAGCTTGACGGAGATAACAGCGGACAGGCCCTCGCGGCAGTCCTCGCCGGAGACCTTGTCGTCGCCTTTGATGATGCCGTACTTCGTGCCGTAGGCGTTGATGACGCGAGTCAGGGCTGTTTTGAAGCCCGTCTCATGCATGCCGCCCTCGGGAGTGTGGATGTCGTTGGCAAAGGAGATCAAAAACTCGTTGTAACCGTCGTTGTACTGCATGGCGATCTCCGCGACGGCGTCGTCCTTTCGGCCCGACATATAGATCGGCGTCTCATGGATGGGAGTCTTGTTCTGGTTGATATAGCTGACGAACTCACGGATGCCGCCCTCATAGCGCATGGTATCGCGGGGGCCGTCCTCGCTTCGGTGATCCTCGATGGTAATGCGCAGACCGGCGTTCAGGAAGGCCTGCTCCTGCATTCGCTTGTGGAGGGTGTCGTAGTTGTAGATCAGGGTGTCGAACATTTCCGGGTCAGGCTTGAACGTGACGGTCGTGCCCGTGTCGTCACAGCTTCCGATCACGGCCATCTCCTGGGTGATTCCGCCCCGGGAAAATCGCATCTGATAGATCTTTCCCTCCTTGTGAACCTCCACTTCCAGCCACTCGGACAGGGCGTTGACCACAGAGGCGCCGACGCCGTGCAGACCGCCGGAAACCTTGTAGCCGCCGCCGCCGAATTTGCCGCCCGCGTGCAGAACGGTGAAGACGACCTCCAAGGCGGGACGACCCGTTTGCGGCTGGATGTCCACCGGGATGCCGCGGCCGTTGTCGCGGACGGTGACCGTGTCGCCGGGATTGATCGTGACCTCGATGTGGTCGCAGTAGCCGGCCAGGGCCTCGTCGATGGAGTTATCGACGATTTCGTAGACCAGGTGGTGCAGACCGGTCTCAGAGGTGGAGCCGATATACATACCGGGACGCTTGCGCACCGCCTCCAAGCCCTCCAGAACCTGGATCTGCGAAGCGCCGTATTCAGATTCTACGTTGGTGTTCATAAGTTCTTCGTTCATATTCGTCGTTCCTTTATTGGAATTATCGTATCTATTCAGTCGAAGCTGCTCCGTAGTGGCCGCGCACCTGCGCGGCCATGGCGTGTATCGCTTTTCTATGGATTTATGGCCGCACAGGTGCTCGGCCACTACGACCCGACGAAACAAATACGAATTATCTTTTATTTCAGCTTCCGATGCTCGATTACAGTCGAGTTGAATTGAACCAAATAAACGCGGTTCATGCCGTATTCCGCCGTGAGCACGAAGCTTTTCGGCAGATTATCCGTTGCAGAAATGACTTCCCCGTTTTGTTCTGCGGTTTCCAAAAACTGCCGGGTTCTCTGCGACCAGGAGCAGTTGTCCAAATCGAAAATACCGACGATGTTTTTCTCGCGGACGGCCATATCGCCGCCGATCGGAATATACATTTACAGCAGCCTCCCCTGTTCGATGCGGATCGTCTTTCCGATGTCTGTGACCTTGTCCTGCTCGCAGCAGGTAATGAAAACCTGGCCGCTGCGGATGCGGTTCAGGACGAAGTCCTGGCGGCCCGGATCCAGCTCGGAGAGCACGTCGTCCAGCAGAAGGACCGGCAGCTCGCCGGTATCGGTCTCAAACAGGTCGCGCTCGGCCAGCTTCAGGCTGATGGCCGCGGTGCGGGTCTGGCCCTGGGAGGCGAAGGCCTTCATCGGCAGCTCGTTCAGCGCCGCTTCAAAATCGTCCTTGTGTGGGCCGGAGAGGCACTGCATGGATTCCAGCTCGGCCCGGGAATGGCTCTGCTGGTGCTCTTTAAGCTGCTCATAGACCGCTTTTGCGGGTGCTGTGGGATCCGTGACGGTGGAGACCGTCTGATACTGTAAGGTCAAGGTCTCGCTGCCACCGGAGAAGGCCGCGTGATGGGCGGCGGCCCGTTCGGCGAGCTGCCGCAGATATTTCGCCCTTGTCGTGACGATAATCGCCCCGGTCTGGGCCATGCGTTCATTATAGTCCGGGATCAGCTCCAGCATACCGGGCCGCTCGATCCGATCCCGCAGCCGTTTGTACTCCTCCAGGGCCTTTGCATATTTGGGCCGGAGCTGACAGAGCGCGTCGTCCAGGAGCTTGCGCCGTTCCGCGGCGCCCTTTTTCAGGACCATCAGATCCTCGGGACAGAACAGGACCGTATGGAGCACCCCGTCGAGATCCTCCCGCGTGCTCTTTTTGACCCCTGAAAGGTAGAGCTGCCGTGGTCGGCGGGACGCGAATAACACAGCCCGCAGAGTCTGCTCTCTGCCGTAGGAATCCACACGGGCGGAGAGCTCTGCAAACTCCGCGCCGAAGCGGATCAGCTCCGCCTCCTTCCGCGTGCGGAAGGCCGCGCCGCGGCTCAGATAGCAGATCGCTTCCAGCAGATTTGTCTTTCCCTGCGCGTTCTGGCCGACGATCAGATTCACGCCGGAATCGAAGGCGCAGTCGAAGCTTTCATAATTTCGGAAGCCCTGCAGCGTTAAGTTTTGTATTACCATTTTCAACTATTCGTTGGTTACGAGGTACGTGTTTCCGTCAAAACCGACCACGTCGCCCGGCCGCAGCTTTTTGCCCCGCATGGTGCAGACCTCGCCGTTGACGGTGACTTCCTCGTTGAGAATAAAATTCTTTGCCATGCCGCCGGATTCCACGGCGTTTGCCAGCTTCAAAAAGCTTTCCAGCTTGATAAATTCCGTCGTGATGGGGATTTTTATCTCCGACGGGTTGACGCGTCGTACTCTGACCTTCATGACAGAACCTCTTTTAATTCAATCTGACCGGCTGGATCAGATATGTATAGTCCACGTTCTTCTTGTCCGGCTCGCAGGGCACCAGAAGGATGGGGCTCAGGCCGCCGGAAAGCAGAAGCGTGACCTCCGCGGTGGGAACTGCTTTCAGCGCCTCGAGCATGTAGCGACAGGAGAAGCCGATCTCCGTATTCTTGCCGTCGCCGGCCAGACGGCAGCCGTCGGTCGCGGAGGCGATGGTCGTCACGGTCCGGAATTCCGCGCCGTCCTTGGAGAACAGACAGCGAACCGGGCTTTTATACTTTTCATTGACGATCAGACTGACGCGCTCCACGGTGGCGGTCAGTTCCGCGACGTTGGCGGTCAGTTCAATCGGCGTAGAATCGGGAATGAAGCGCCGCCACTCGGCAAACTTGCCCTCCAGTAAACGGCAGATCAGCGTCGCGTTTTCCACGGAGAAGGAAATGTGCTTCTTGCCGAGCGTG
>Ga0310690_10012213_pt1 | contig 10556 bp, 5 predicted proteins | sample AusTroGonzalo_MG_2_FD_207661 | JGI IMG/M metagenome (GOLD analysis project Ga0310690, IMG submission 207661) | Bovine rumen microbial communities from tropical cattle in Woodstock, Queensland, Australia - Gonzalo_04 (v2) (version 2) | ecosystem: Host-associated > Mammals > Digestive system >...
CCGGCCCTATGAATATGGAAGGTAATTCTCAGAGCTCCAGCGCCCTTACCTCTCTGAACCCTAACGACATCGAGTCCATCACCGTTCTGAAGGACGCTGCCGCCGCTGCTGCTTATGGTTCCCGTGCCGCCAATGGCGTTATCCTGGTAACCACCAAGAGCGGTCGCGAGGGACATTCCCAGTTCACGGCCCGCGCCAAATACGGTGTCAACTGGCTTCACTCCGATAGCGGTTTCCGCATGATGAACGCCAAGGAACTCCTTACCTGGCAGCGTGACGCCATCACCAATGCCGGTATGGATCCGGATGATCCTAGTGGTGCCTACTATCGCCCGCTTTCTATCCTTAACGGTACAATTTATAATGCTCTGGAAGACTTTACCCGTGTTGGTAACCTCCAGGAATATGAAATCGGCGCCCGTGGTGGTAACGCCCGCGCAAAGTTCTATTCCTCTATGTCTTACCAGAAGAGTGAAGGTGTGTTCTATGGCGTGGACTTTGAGAAACTCCAGGGCCGTGTGAATGCTTCTTACAAGCTTCTCAACAACCTCGAAATGGGTGTTCGCTTTAATCTCGCTTATTCCAATCAGCGTGACGTTCCCATGCAGAGCCTCCAGTATGCCAACCCTCTGTGGTCCGGTATGGGCTGGTTGCCTTGGGAAGCCACTCATAACGACAAGGGTGAATTTGTAACTAACCCCAACGTCAATGCCGGTGAGAATGCCCGTGCTTCTGCCGATTATGACGAAAAGTGGGATAAGATGTGGCACATTAACGGTACGGCCAATCTGCGTTGGTCCCCTGTTAAAGGTCTGGATCTGGAAACCAAGAACTCCATGGAGACGTTCTTCGTGAATGCCCGTAATTACTACAGCCCCATGGCTCACGATCCTGACTATGCCTATCAGCTGGAAGAGCAGAGCCGCGAACTGATTCAGCTCACCACTTCCAACACCGCCACCTATGCCAATATCTTCGGTGGTTATCACTCTGTCCGCGCCGTCGTGGGTCAGGAAGCAATGTCTTATTCTTCAAAGTCCCGTCTGAACTACACCCCTGAGGCTAATCCGGACATGCCTTACTTCCTGTCTGCTCTGGATCAGTCCAAGACTGAGATTTCCTATTCCGAAACCCGTGAGACCATGCTCTCTTTCTTCGGTATTGCAGACTACAACTTTGACAACCGTTACTTCGTTCAGGCTAATATCCGTATGGATGGATCCTCCCTGTTCGGAGCCGACAACAAATGGGGTACCTTCTGGTCGGCCTCCGCTTCCTGGAACGCCACCAACGAGAAGTTCCTCCGGAATGTTAAGAACGTTGATCTCCTGAAACTCCGTGTGAGTTACGGTGTCAATGGTAATAATGGTATTTCCGCCTATCAGTCCTATGGTCTGTACAGCGCTACCATTTACAATGATATCTCTGGTTATCGTCCTTCCCAGATTGAGAACCGTCAGCTCTCTTGGGAGCGCAACCTTACTTGGAACGTTGGTTTGGACTTTGGTTTCTTTAAGAACCGTCTCAATGGTAGTATCGACGTCTACAACCGTAAGACCGTTGACCTCCTCCTCACCAAGCAGATTCCTCAGACCTCCGGCTTCTCCTCCATCTTCACCAATGTAGGTTCCATGAAGAACGCAGGTATTGAGTTCCAGCTCAACTACGATATCATTTCCAAACCCGATATGCTCTGGAGCATTGGCGGTAACATTGCCCACAATAAGACCACCATCCTTGATCTGGGTGGAGATGAGTTCCTGGGTACCAGCACCCGTCAGGTTGTGGGTATGGGTATGTATACCTACTATCTGTATGACTACTATGGCGTGAACCCTTCCAACGGTGAAGCCCTGTGGGTTGCCGAGGACGGCTCGCTTACCAACACTTACGCCAAGGCTCGTCGTTACTATGCCGGTTCTCCTGAACCTAAGATTGTTGGTGGTTTCAATACTTCTTTCCAGTGGAAGGGATTGGCCTTCTCCGCCTTCTTTGAATTCAAGGCTGGCCAGAAAGTTCTCACCTGGAACGAAAATCACTACCTCCACTCCGACGGTGCTCAGATGGATATGAACCAGTTTGCCAGTGCTCTTAATTACTGGAAGAAGCCCGGTGATACCGGTTGCGATCCCAAGCCCGTTGCCGGTAATACTTCCGGTTCCGATGACTGGTACAACGATCGTTGGCTCCAGGATGGCAGCTATCTGCGCATCAAGGATGTCACCCTCTCTTATACGCTGCCTCAGAAATGGACCAAGAAGATTCATATCAACAATCTGAAGGTCTATGTCAGCGGCCTTAACCTCTACTGCTTTAACAATGTAGACTTCTGGGATCCCGAGCAGGGTGTGAACGGTATCACTTCCGGTGCCTATCCTCTCACCAAGTCCCTCGTCGGTGGTATCGAGTTAACTTTCTAATAGGAATGATTATGAAAAAATATATCATCATCGCTATTTCTGCCCTGGCTCTTGTAAGCTGCGGAAAGAACTTCCTGGAAGAAGCACCCAAGCTGTCCCAAAGTGATGTGCTTACCCTCTCCACTTTTGAGGGTTTGGATATGGCAACGGCAGGTGCTTATGCTCCCCTGGCTTCTACCAACTGGTATGGCGCCAACTTTGTCCTCTCTAACGAGATGCAGACCATGAACGGCAAACGCTGGACCCAGATTCCCAAATATACCTCTGGTCGTTACACAGATGAGTATGCTGTTCACTATACCCAGAATACCGCCAAACCCCTTTGGGGCACGGCCTATTACGTGATTCTGAGCGCTAATTCCGTTATCAACAAGTTGGAATCTGAGGATCTTGATATTGATGCCTCCGAAGCCGATATGGATAACTTGAAGGCAGAATGCCTGTTCTTGCGTGCCTTGGCTCACTTTGACCTGGTCCGTACCTACGCTATGCCTTACTACTTTGCTGCTACTGCCACCTCCGAGCCGTATACTTTGGGTGTTCCCGTAATCCTTAAGTCCGACCCTCTGGATCAGCCCGCCCGTGAAACCGTAGTAAAAACCTATGCTCAGATCATCGACGACCTCCTGGAAGCCGAAAGCATCATCGATCCCAACTACACCCGTGCCGGTGGTTCCGATCCTTACGCCAAGGTTAGCCTCACCGCTATCCAGGCCCTTCTGAGCCGTGCATATCTGTATTCCCAGCAGTGGCAGAAAGCCGCCGATTATGCTACCAAAGTCATCAACTCTCAGAAGTACACCATGTGGACGGCTGATAAGGTGAAGTTTGGAACCGGCTGCGTCTGGACCGAGCAAACCCGCTCCAAAGGCGAAGTTATTTTCGAGGTGTACTGCAATACCACCCAGAGCTACGGTACCGGTAACGAGAACGTCTGTGGTATGACCAGCTATAATGGCTATGGAGACTGCGGCGCCTCTGCCGATCTGTATAACCTCTACGAGGATGGTGATGTCCGTAAGTCTCTGGTCTCCCCTGACCCTGACGGAAACGGTCTTTTCACCATGAAGTATTATGGTAAGGGTCTCAGCTCTATTGATGCCGCCAACGTGATTGTGCTGCGTCTGTCCGAGATGTACCTGACCCGCGCCGAGGCCATCCTTAACGGAGCAAGCGTGACTGGTGCCAGCGCCGCTGATGATTTGGCAACCATTGCCAACAACCGTGGTGCAACCCCGCTTACTCCCACCCTTGCCAATGTTTATCTGGAGCGCGCCAAGGAATTCGCTTGGGAAGCCCACCTGTGGTTTGACCTGGCCCGTACTGGCCGCGACATGACCCGTACCGACGTATCCGGAACTTCCATTCCCACCGAGATCAAGGCTGGTGACTATCGTTGGGCTACGCCTATTGCTGCCCGTGAGTTCACCGTGAACAAGAATCTGGTGCAGAACGATGGATATGGTATTTAATTTAGGAGGAACGCTTTATGAAATTATATAAGACTATCATTCTGGCTAGTGCAACCCTCATTGCTGTGGCCTCCTGTGGAAAGATGAATCAGCGTCCGGTATTTAATCCGGCCGATTCCTTCGCTGCTTTCGATAAATCCTCTATGTCTGCAACGGAAGAGGCCGGTGTAGTCAAGATACCTGTGACTATTGCCAGCATCGACCCTATCGCTACCACGGTTACTTATACCGTCGATACGGAGAATTCCACCGCCGTGGAAGGAACCCACTTCAATCTGGTTGATCCCAGCGCCGTGCTTTCTTTTGCCAACGATGCAAGAACAGCTTATATTGAACTGGAGATTATTCCCGTTCGAGGAGAAGCAGGTTACACCGGTGACAAAGTGATTTACCTTGAACTGACCGGATCCAATGATGTAAATATGGGATCCAACAAGGTTTGCAAGTTCACCATCAACGACTTGGATCACCCGCTGTCCGCCATCCTGGGCGAATACACCCTCACCGATGGTTCTACCACCAAGACCATCACCATTGAGAAGGACGCTAAGGACGTTACCGTGGTTCACTTCCCGGACATCATGTCTGGTGTTAGCACTTGGCTTGGCCCCGAATATTCCTTCGACATAATCGGCCAGGTTTCCAAGGACATGAGCACCATTGTGATTCCTCTGCCCGTAGATACCGGATACAAGTATTCCAACGGTGAAAGCCTGATGATTTATCAGGGTAACGCAAGTTCTGTGTTCTTTACCGGTTCTTCTGTTACGCTGACCGCCACGGCAACTGGTTTCAGTAGTGGAGAGTTTGGATTGGTTGGTTATATCAAGAATGCCGGTTGGGTGGAATGGATCGATCCGTTCACAATCACTAAAAAATAGAATTGAAGCGCTATGAAAAAAGTATATACATATCTTGCAGCAGTTGCAGCCGCCCTTGTGGTGTTCTCCTGCCAGACTGTTCCACATGATGATTCTCACGTGGATGAGGTGGTATCTGCTCCTAATGTAGCTATTTCCGTGTCTGAAATAACAGACTTTACGGCCACGGTGACCATTGCTCCGGAAGGCGCAGCCAATTACTACGCTTACATGATTGACGAAAGCGACGAAGCCGAGGAGCTGGATCCTAGTGCACTGTATGCCAATAAGTACAGTTCTGTAGCTAATGGCCTGGTGAAGTACGCTACTTCTGGCTCTACCACCGTAGAGTTGGAAGACTTGGAACCCAACACCACCTATCAGGTGTACGCCGTTGCCGGCAGCACCACCGGTGTTGTGGGTACCGTCGCAGTCAAGAGCTTCCTTACTACCGATAAAGGCACCCCTACACCGGGGACTCCCACCAAGAAGGAAAACGTATTGGCCGTTGCTTTCTCCGAAGACGTTACCTACGATGCTACTAAGCCTGCTACGGCTTACTACTATGCATATAACACGGCCATTATTGACAAGACGGACCCTAAAAACCCCGAGCTCGTATTTGATGGCAAGGTAGGTGAAGCCAAGGTAGATGTTACCGTCAATGGCGCTACCGCCACCTTCACCGTAACGCTGGACGGAACCAATCCGCTGCCCGCCGGCGCTTACTACACCGTCGGTTATCCTGCCGGAGCCTTTGTTGATGCCGTTGGCAACCCCTGCCCCATACGCACGCACCTCACGGGAGTCACACAGGATGGCAATCTTGGATTTGCTGGCTTTTATGGCCGCGTTTCCACGAAGGCATTTGACCTGGAGTACGATGAAGAAAAAGAAACCGTTTCTCCGAGCGAAACAGTCTTCCAGTATGGCATTCCTGAGGGAACGGAGTTCTATGATTTAGTCAAAAATGCCAAGGCCACAATGACGGTTACCAGTAAGGGAACGTCTAAGGTTTCCACCACCGTCTATGATCTTGAACCCGATTATGATTGGGGTTATTCTGTAAAGAGAAACGCAATCGTTGTTTACTATCCGGACGACATTGATATCAATCCTGGAGATCTCTTCAAAATCAACATTGATGAAGGAGCCATGCAGGATGTCTATGGTAACTCCAACACAGCTTTCGAGGTTGGCTATCTTTACTCTTATGGCTATGACCTTGAGGAGATCTATGGCACATATCAGAATTCCGGTGAAACCATCTTTAGTAGCAAATCCGACGAGGAGCCTTGGACCTTTACACTTGCTGAGACCGATGATCCCACAAAGGGTAATCTGATGATTACGGAGTACTATGGATTTGATGAACTGGAAGGCATATATGCCAACTTTGATGTTGACAGGGGTATCTTAACCCTCCCCATTCACTATTCTGTATTCTATCTGGGAGGTATGGTTGTCGGTCCGTACTACTATGATTTCAGCGCATGGTCATATAATAGCACCGCGAGTGAACCTACGATGACGCTTTCCATGACTTCGCTTGGAGAGTTTGCGAGTGGTAATGATTATCCGGGCTATGTCGTCGATGTCTATGCAATGCCCGAAAGCGGCAACGTAGAGGATATCGATCCGGAGAATGATTATTTGGGCTATGATTTTAATATGTTCTATCCCGAATTCTCAAAGGTAAACGTTGTAGGAGCTCCTACCGTAGCACCTTCTTCCGTCAAGAAGCCCAGTTTCCAGATTTTGTCCACGGAGAAAATAAAGAACGTTAACCTTCCCTTGAAGAAGTAAATATATCCTTCTCTCTTTTCTACAGCACCGCCACTTGACGGTGCTGTTTTTTTTTATTAATTTTACTCGTTTTAATCAAAGATAAAATTGAAAGAACAAAGACTTTTTAATATGAAAAGAGTGATGATCCTGCTTGCTGGTCTTTTTGCAAGCGCAACTTTGGCCCAGGCCCAGTATGAGCCCACGTCCTCCTGGCCCTATGTGTATGATGATTTTCAGGATGGCGTGATTCTATGGGTTGGTGGCAAGGAAAAGCCGGGAAAGTATAATATCAACCTGGTAGACAAAAAGCTTCATTTTATTGAGGGCGCGTATATTAAGGTCGCTAATATGATGGAAATAGCCTCTGTGCGGATTGGCTCGGATATTTACCAGAACGCCGCCGGAGAGATGCTAAAGGTTCTCTCCAAGAGCGATAAGAGCCTTGTCCTGGAGGATAACGAAATTAACTATGCCGCCCTTAATGAGACAGGAGGAGCGTATGGTTCTTCCTCTACCACCATTGGGACCACGGCTTTGAGCTCACTGGAAGGAATTGGTGGCACCAACTCCAGCCAGAATATCAATCACATGGAGCTCAAGCTCAATAAGGACAACGGAAAGGTTTTAAACCTCATTAACAAAAAGTACCTGTTTGTCAAAGGTCGTAAGATCCTGGCAACAAAGAAAGCTGTCATGGAAGTCCCCGGCTTGGATAATGAAGCTGCAAAGGCCTTCTTTAAAGAGAATAAGATTAAATGGAACAAGGTTCCGGATCTCCAGAAAGTGGGAGATTTTCTTGCCGATAATCTAAAATAAAAACTCATGAGAAAACAATGGATAATGGGGCTTTTATGCCCCCTTCTGATGGTGGGTTGCGCTAAGACCATCCCCGTTCAGGAAGAAGAGTTAATGGAGCCCGTGGAGCTTTCTCCGCTTGCCAACCAGGAAGAAGGGGTCTTTGTTCCGGGCGTTGCCTACGCTTATGTTACGGAGGATTTTTCCCAGGTTATAGAAAAAGACTTGGAAGCAGGCATGATGCAGACCAAGAGCAGCAGCCTCAACAGCCTCATGGAGGAGCTGGGTGTTGTTTCCATGTCCCGCCTGTTTCCGGATGCCGGGGAATTTGAAGAGCGCACCCGCCGCGAGGGCTTGCATCGCTGGTACAAGGTGGTTTACAATCCTTCCCAGTCTCTTACCAAAGCCTCTTATTCCCTTGAAAATGTTCCGGGTGTTGAGTTTGTAGAGGGACAGCGCCAGATTCAAAGCAAGGCCGTTTTCAATGATCCCATGCTGTCTAACCAGTGGCATTATATCAACACCACCCATAAAGGGGTTGATATTAATGTAGAAAAGGTTTGGAGCCATTATTCTACAGGTAATTCCAAGGTTATCGTTGCCGTGATGGACCAGGGTGTAGATCTTAATCACGAAGATTTGGCTGAAAACGTCCTGGCCGGAGGTCCCAATGGAAGTAAGAACTTCTATACAGGAGGCTACGTCATTGACGCAGACCCCCATGGAACGCATGTTGCCGGTACCATTGCGGCCTTGAATAACAACGGAAAAGGCGGTTGCGGCATAGCTGGCGGCGACGCCGCCAAAGGCATAGCCGGCGTAAAGATTATGTCCTGTGAAATGCTTTCGGAAGACAAGGATCGTTACCCGGGTATTTCTGCAGACACGCCCGGCGCCGCAAAGTGGGCTGCAGACCACGGTGCCGTTATCTCCCAGAACAGCTGGGGTTACGTTTTGGATACCAACTACGATGGACAAATTGACGCCGAAGAGCTGGAACGGGCCAAAAACCTGAAGATTAGTTCTGCAGAAAAGGCGGCATACGACTACTTTATCAAATATGCCGGCTGCGACAATGACGGTAATCAGCTTTCCACATCTCCTATGAAGGGCGGCGTAGTTATCTTTGCAGCTGGAAATGATGCCATTCCGTATGGCCCTCCCGGAAGTTATGAGGCATTTGTTGCCGTGGGAGCCATAGATTCTGAAGGAAAAAGAGCCGAGTTCTCCAACTACGGAGACTGGGTTGACATTGCCGCCCCGGGTGTCAGTGTTCGCAGTACAGCCCCTGGTAACCAGTACGCCAATTCTTCAGGAACCTCTATGGCTTGCCCCCATGTAAGTGGTGTCGCCGCCCTGATCGTTTCTCATTTTGGCGGTCCCGGCTTTACCGCCGATATGCTCAAGGAGCGTCTTCTGAAAGGCGCCAACCCGGATATTCTTCCGATGGGAGCTAATATCGGCCCTCTCGTGGACGCTTTGGGTTCTTTCCTGTATGGTAGCGCAGATGCCCCTCAAGCCGTATCTACCTATACGGTAACTCCCGTTTCCAATAGCGTAGATTTTACATGGAAGGTTACGGGTAACTCCGTAGGAGAAGCGGCTTCTGGCTACGTTCTCTTTGCCAGTGAAGGAAGCCTAGCCGGCATTAATCCCGCTTCTCCGCCAGAGAATGTTAAAACCGCGGTTATTACTACCGATGAGTTGAGCGTAGGGGATGAAGTTACCGGCCGTCTTCCCAAGTTGGAGTTTGAAACCACGTATAATGTGGCCCTGGCTGGCTATGATTATGGCCATAACTTCTCGGCCCTTTCTCCGGTAAAGCAGGTTAAGACGGAAAAGAACAATCCTCCGGTCATTACCACTTCTTATTCCGGAGACTATAAGGTTCGGGCTCACCAGGTCATAGATATCCCTTATTCCGTCTATGATCCCGACGGCCATACCCTGACCATAGTATTTACCAGCGGCAGCGAGGCCGATCAATGGACGCAGTCCGGAGATAATAGCTATATCCTCACCCTTACGGGTAAAGCCGCTACCCCCGGCTCGTACACGGCTTCGGTTGTTGCCAAGGACGAGTATGGAGTGAGCACCTCCCTTTCCATTCCTTATACCATCTTGGAAAACCAGCCTCCTCAGATTATTAAGACTATCGACAATATGGTTTTCAATAATACGGGAGAAAAGTTCACCTTGGAGATGGACGAATTTATCCAGGACCCGGATGGAGAGACGCTCAGGTATTCCATTAATATCGCCAACAAATCCGTCCTGAACTTAAACCAGCAGGAGAATACCTTGTATGGAACCACGCTGGGTTATGGCATGACGGAGGTTACCCTCACGGGAGCCGATGCCAAGGGCCTTACGGCCGTCCTGACCTTCAAAGTCCTTGTTCGCAGTGCAGATGTTGTGATTGTCTCCTATCCCAATCCGGTTACCAGCGTCCTGTCTATCACCAATCCGGAGAATACGCCGGTAAGTATGGACGTGAAGCTGCTCTCAGCGACGGGAGGAAAGGTATATGAAGGAACCGTGCAGGCCAGTGCCTTTGAACCGGCGACCATTGATCTCTCCGGTGTGGCTCCTGGAGTCTATACCCTTATCGTTACCTATTCTGGAAAAGAGTACAAGCAAACCATCGTCAAAAAGTAAATGATTATGAAAAAGAATATACTTCTCACCTTGGCGGTGGCTCTTTTGCCCGTTATTGCCTCTGCACAGACCTCCGCAGCCCTTCCCTTCCTCCGCATCAACCGGGACGCCAAAACGAGCGCCATGGGCGGAATAGAGGCCGTTTCCGGCCTGTACAACCCCGCCGCCGTTCCGTTTACGGGCAGCGACGTTACCGCATCCTATCAGATGTGGGCTCCGGGCGGCGCCAAAAGCACCAATATCAACGTCCTGGGAGGCATCAAGATTGGAAAACGGCTGGGTCTTAACGTTCTTGGCGCCTATCAGGTGGGCCAGGGATATACAACCTATGATGCAAGCGGAAAGGCCGGGAGCACTTTTGTTCCTTCTGACCTTGTGGCGGGCCTTGGTGTGGGTTTTGCCATTACGGACTTCCTGTCCGTTGGTGTAAACGCCAAGTTTGCCAACAGCACGCTGGCGGCCGATGCCAAGTATTCCGCCTTTGCCGGAGACGCCTTTGTGATGTTTGCTAAAGGCGGCCTCAAGGCTACCGTTGGTGTTGCCCCCTGGGAACGCCTGTCAAG
>Ga0310690_10012215_pt1 | contig 10554 bp, 11 predicted proteins | sample AusTroGonzalo_MG_2_FD_207661 | JGI IMG/M metagenome (GOLD analysis project Ga0310690, IMG submission 207661) | Bovine rumen microbial communities from tropical cattle in Woodstock, Queensland, Australia - Gonzalo_04 (v2) (version 2) | ecosystem: Host-associated > Mammals > Digestive system >...
TTAATTGATTTGACTAAAAGAGCAATTTCTTTTGCGCTCGGCTCTTGGTCCATATCGGCGGAAAATAAGGCCTTAAAAGATAAATTAAAATCTTTTGCAATATACCCAAAAGCAAGATGCCCGATATGGTAAATTGTACGTTTTTTACAGGTGGGCAAAACTTTGGAATATAATTTCTTTAATCCCTGAATTTCGTTGGAAAGGGCAGTATAATTTTTCTTTATCTCACTTTCTAAATCAGGGTATTTTTTTACGATATAGCCCTCTAAATTCTGCGCTATTTTTTGGGCATTATCAAAATTCATCCAAACATGCGGGTCTTGCGGCAAAATTTGGGGCAGATTTTTTACTAAACTTTCGCCTTTCGGGTCAATTTTTAATGCCCAAGGTTCAAGCGTATTTGATACGTAAAAGAAAATTTGCGCTTTATTAACTTCAAGTATATTTTTTGAACTCGGCTCAAAGGCATGCGGCTCAGCCCCCGGCGGAACAAGCAAAGTTAAATTTGCCAAATCCCCTAAAATTGATTTTGCAAAAGTGTACGGCACATAACTTGAAACTGCAATATTTAATTTTTTGTTTTGCGGTTGTGTTTCTTTATTAGAACAGGAAACAAAAACTGCTGCACAAAGAAACAGCACAGCAGTTTTTATAAAACAATTTTTCATACTAAATCAAACCAAGTTCCTTTCCGCATTTTTTGAAAGCGGCAACGGCTTTTTCAAGGTCCTTTAATTCGTGGCCTGATGTAACGATAGTGCGTAAGCGTTCCTTGCCGCGCGGAACAGTCGGAAAGCAAATCGCTAAAGCAAAAACACCTTCTGCAAAAAGCATAGCGCTTAATTTTTTTGCTTTTGCGCTGTCGCCGACCATTATTGGTGTAATAGGTGTTTCACTATGCCCTGTATCAAAGCCGGCTTTATTTAATTCTTCTTTGAAAAATTTGGTATTATCCCAAAGTTTTTTAAGGCGTTCCGGCTCATTATAAATTACATCTAAACCTGCTAAACAAGTTGCCGTTATGGCTGGCGGATGTGAACTTGAAAACAAGAACGGACGCGCAACAGACTGCATATATGCCTTCAAATCTGCCGAACCGGCAACATAACCGCCGACGGCTGCAAAGGCCTTTGAAAGGGTACCGATTTGTATATCAACTTGCCCTTTAAGCCCAAAATGTGCGACGGTACCGCGCCCTTGCGGGCCGATAACACCGCTTGCGTGGGCATCATCAACCATGACCATAACATCATGCTCTTTGGCAAGTTTTACAATTTCGGGCAAATTGCAAATATCACCGTCCATACTAAAAACACCGTCGGTAACAAGCAAGCGGCGGCGCGCTTGTTTGACTTCGGGCAGTTCCAAAAGTTCCTTTAAGTGCGCCATATCACTGTGGCGGTAAATAAGTTTTTTTGCTTTGCTTAAACGCCCGCCGTCAATAATTGAAGCATGGTTAAGTTCGTCTGAAATTAAAATATCTTGCGGGCTTGTCATCAAACTTTGGCAAACTGCGGTGTTTGAGGTAAAACCGGACTGTATTACCAAAGATGCTTCCGTTCCCTTAAATTCGGCAAGGCGCTTTTCAAGTTCCTCATGCAAGACGGTAGTACCGATAATTGTGCGCACTGCCGCTGTACCGATACCGTATTTTTTTGTTGCTTCAACGGCGGCGGCAATTACTTTTGGGTGCGCCGTCATGCAAAGATAATTGTTAGACGTTAAATTGATAACTTTTTTGCCGTTAATGGTGCAAACGGCATTTTGCATATCTTCCAAAACGGCAGGTTCAATAAAGCGGTTTTCCGCTTTTAATTGCGCAATTTCATCTTTCAAAAAATTCATATTTGCCATAAAAATACCTCTACGGAACTAAGATAATTTTACCGCACTCTTTTTTAGGGTCAGACGCAATTTCAAATGCTTTTTGGAAATCCTTCATCTTAAAAGTATGTGTAATGACAGGGCGTGGGTCAATAGCGTGGCTTTTGAGTAAACTTTCCATTTTATACCAACTTCTAAAAACCTCGCGGCCGGTTATGCCCTGCATACGTATTGCTTTGAATACGATAGAATTTGCATAATCAAGCGTAACATCTGCTTTCGGTAAGCCAAAAGCAATAAAGCGCCCGGCAGGTTTTACCGCTTTTAAGGCAGTATTTATTGCAACAGGATTACCGGACATTTCAATAACAATATCTATGCCGGACTTTTCGCCGCCGGCGTCAATAATTTTTTCCAAAACTTTATCTTCAAGCGGATTTATGACGGCATCTGCACCCATTTTTTTGGCAAGTGCAGTGCGGAAAGCGGAAGTTTCAGTGCAAATTACTTTTGCCGCACCGCAAGCACGCGCAATTTGTGTTGCAAATAAACCTTGCGGGCCGCAACCGGAAATAAGAACTGTTTTACCGACTATATCTTCCACTAAAGTGGCAAAAACCGCATTACCTAACGGCTCCATAACGCTGGCGATATCTTTTAAGGAATTATCAGTATGTTTCCATGCACAACGTGCGGGAATTGCGGCATATTCCGCAAAACCGCCGGGGACGTCAATACCCAAAATTTTCAAATTACTGCAAACGTGGCGTTGGTCATTACGGCATTGATAGCACATACCGCAAAAGATATGTGATTCCACCGATACAAAATCACCTTTATTAAAGCCCTTTGCTTTATCACCGATTTCAACGACCTCGCCGCAAAGTTCATGCCCGAAAACAAAAGGGAAATTATGTTTTTTTGCCGCCCAAGAATCGTAATAATTATAAATTGGGATATCACTGCCGCAAATTGAGGCACAATGAATTTTAATTAAGAGTTCATCACTTTTAATGTGGGGAACGTCAATATCAATATATTCTGCCCCGGCAGCGGGTTTAGTTTTACAAATTGCTTTCATAAAAACTCCTTTGGAAAAAGATAAGGTGCTTCCGTATATAAAACATTATATATTAAATAAAGCAATTTTGGCAAAAGTTTTTGAAATAATTTTAATTTACTTTTGTTTAGGCATAAAAATCCCCTGCATAATTAAATTTTATGCAGGGGAAAATATTCTTAACTATTAGATAAGTATACCGGCAATAATTGCACGTGTGCAACTTGAGAATAAACCGGCAAGTAATGCCCTAAAACCAAGGCGGGAAAGGTCCCCGCGCCTGCTTGGGGCCAAAGAGCCGATACCGCCAATTTGTATGCCGATTGACGAGAAATTTGCAAAACCGCATAAAGCATAACTCAAAATAACTTTCGTGCGGACGGTAAGTTCAACTGTATGACCATTTAAGATATTTGCAAAATTCGCATAAGCGATAAATTCATTTAATACCGTCTTTTCGCCTACTAATTGGCTGGCGGTCATAATATCATCAGGGCTGACACCCATAAGAAAAGTTAACGGGTAAAAAACATAAGCAAAAAGTTGTTGCATAGAAATGGCTTTAGTAAAAAATAAACTTGTAAGCCACTCTAAAGCGCCGTTACACAAAGCAATTAAAGAAGTAAAGGCAATTAACATACCGGCAACATTTATAGCCAAGGAAACGCCGGTTGTTGTGCCGCTTGAAATTGACTCCAAAACATTAGCGCTTGGGTCCTTATAATCAATTTTCAAATTACCGCCCGTAACAGGGGTTTCCGTTTCCGGTACAAGTAATTTTGAAAACATTACACCGGCCGGTGCACCCATTAAACTTGCTGCAATCAAATGCCCTGCAATACCGGGAATTGTATCTTTAAGCATGCTGACATAAGCCATCATAACACCGCCGGCAACTGTTGCCATGCCGCCGGTCATAACACACATAAGTTCGGATTTGGTCATTTTTTCCACATAGGGTTTAATAAGCAAAGGGGCTTCCGTTTGGCCAACGAAAATGTTTGCTGCCGCACTTAAACTTTCCGCACCGGAAAGTTTACAGGTTTTACCAATGATAACAGCAAAGATATAAACTATTTTTTGCATAATGCCCAAATAATAGAGCAGAGAAATTAATGCAGAAAAGAAAATTATGGTCGGTAGAACTTGGAAGGCAAATATATAACCTAAACTATCACTTTTTGCCAATGCACCGAACACCATTTCCGCCCCGGCTTGTTGGAAGGCCAAAACCTTTAATACGATATCATTAAGCCAATCAAAAGCCGATTTGCCGAACGGGGTTTTCAATATAAGAAGGGCAAAAATCCATTGTAAAGCAAGCGCCCAAATAACAGTTTTCCAATTTACGGCTTTCTTATTTGTACTGAGTGCATAAGCAATTGCCATAAAGACGAACAAACCTAGAACTGCAACAACATTTTCCATACAACCTCCTTAATTATATTTATAAATCTATTTTACAATTAAAAAACATCTTTGGCAAATTATTTGTTCAAATATACTATAATATAGAAATGAAATATGCAGTTTTATCTGACATACATGCAAACTATGAGGCCCTAATATCCGTACTGAAAAAAGCAGAAGAACTTGGGGCTGTTGCTTATGTCTTTTGCGGGGACCTCGTCGGCTATGGGCCGGACCCGGAAAGATGTACTAAAGCAATCAAAAAAATTAAGAACTTTTTGGGAGTTATGGGGAATCACGATTATGCCCTTTCCCATAAAAATGCCCTGACTTGGTTCAGTGATTATGCAAAAATATCTTTGCGCTATACTTTGAAAAATTTATCTGATTCCTCCTTACAATTTATAAATACTTTCCACCCCTCTTTCCAAGGTATACATTTCGCCGCGGTGCACGGCTCTTTTGTTGACCCTTTTAGGGATTACCTTTTGAGTGCAGACCAATTTATGAAGAATTTACCATTATGGAAAGGGAATTTATGTTTCGTAGGGCATAGCCATATACCGTTTGTAATGAGTTATATTCCAAATGCTAAACCGAGAATTGATGTCTTTTTAGGTAAAGATGTAACCATAGAACTTAAACCTAATGTGCGGTATATGATAAACCCCGGTTCTATAGGGCAGCCGCGGGACGCAAATTGCCTTGCCTCTTTTGGCCTTGTAGATACTAAAGAAAATACTTTCCGGCTTGTACGCGTAGAATATAATATTGCGGCCGTTCAACGACGTATGCGCCACTGCGGGCTGCCGGAACTTTTATACAGCCGCTTGCAAAGAGGTTCTTAAAAAGGAGTAAAAAATGATTGATTTTAATACCATAAAAGTTATAAGTTTTGACGCAGATGATACCCTTTGGCAAAATGAAAAATTATTCCGCCAAGCAGAACAAAATTTTTGCCGCTTAATGCGCCCTTACGCAAATAAAGAAAAAGCATTAAAGATACTTTGGCATGCGGAAGTAAACAATATTCCGCTTTACGGCTACGGCATTAAGGCATTTATTTTAGATATGTTAGAAGCAGGGCTTAAATTATCAAAAAACAAATTGAGCGCAAAAGAAACAAAACAAATAATTTCTATCGGTAAAAAAATAATTAAAAGCCCAATAATTTTATTTGAGGGCGCGGAAAATACACTAAATAAACTGAGTAAAAGATATAAACTTATCGTCACTACAAAAGGCGACTTGCTGGAACAGGAAAATAAAGTTTACCGCTCCGGCTTAACAAAATATTTGCACCACATTGAAGTAATGAGTGAGAAAGATAAAAAATCTTATGCCCGCTTACTTAAAGAATTAAATGTTAAACCGCAAGAATTTTTAATGGTTGGAAACTCCGTCAAATCAGATATTTTGCCTGTTTTAGCTCTTGGCGCAAATGCCGTTTTTATACCGAGTAAACTTACTTGGTTTTATGAGAACGGTAATGAAAAAGAAATACCCTCAAAAAACTTCCTTAAACTAAAAGATATTTCACAACTATTAAGTTTATTATAAGTAGTTTATTTAGATGTTTGCAATTTGTTTATTTGGGTTTTTGTTCTAACTTTGGATGAAGAAGTTTTGCTTAAATCCTTTGGCTTAAAACTATTTGCGGCGCTTTGCGTTTGCCCCGCAGCACTTTGTTGCGCCTTCATTATAGTTGCGACTTGGTCTGCCGGAACGCCCATTTGTTTTAATTGTTCAGCACTTAAATTTGCACCGGCCGGCATTTGCATACCCGCTGGCATAGACGGCATTTGAGCAGGATTAGAACCGTTTGTGGCGCCGCCCATACTTTGCATCGTCTTCATAACTTGTTCCATATCTCCGCCTTGTGCGCCACCCATCATGGCAGATACAGATGACATATCCATACCCGCAGGCATTTGCGGCATCTGCGGCATTTCGGCTTTAGCGGAAGCAGAATTTTTATTTGTTTCTTTATTCGCCTGCGCTTGTTTTACTTCGTTAAGAAGTTCAGCGCCGGTATCATCTCTTGTCGCTATGTTTGCGGCAGACGGTGTTTGCCCTGCATTTTGGTTTACTTTAGGTAAAATAATATTACCCTTTTCATCACGCGGTAAATTTTTATAGGCAATAAATTCTTCAATATTTTTGGCTGTTTCCTTGTGGCCGAGTGCTTGAGCAATTTGTAAAGCCGTTTGACCAAGGCGGGTTTTACGTTTATAATTTGCGCCTAAAACTAAAAGATTATGCACCAATTGGCTATCACCGTAATAAGACGCCCAGAACAACGGGTTTTGACCATAAATATTGCTAATATTAATATTAGCGCCGTTGTTGATTAAATATTCCGTCATTTCTTTATGTTTGCCTTTTATTGCATAAAGTAAAGGCGTCATACCGTGTTTATTTCTTGCATTGAGATTAGCGCGATAAGAATAAAGAATTTTTGCGCTTTCTAAATCCCCGTTTGCGGCGGCAATTATTAACGGGGTATTGCCGTCCTTATCAGTAATATTTGGAAGGACGCCGCCCGACAACATTAGACCGACGCCGATTGGATTTTTCTTAAAAGCATATAAAATTAAATTTTCTTTGCTTACGCCGTTGGTGGCGCCGCTTGATAAAAGATGATTGGCAAGATTTTCATTTCTCAACTCAATGGCAAGGGCCAAAGGAGTTATACCTTGATTAGTACCCAAATTAGGGTCAGCACCGGCAGTAAGTAAAATATTTACAGTGTCAAAATTTTGATTTCTAACTGCTTTTATTAAAGCGGTTTCTAAAGTAATTAAATCTGCTTTGTTAGGGTTCGCACCTTTTTGGAGCAAAGCGGCAACGATGTCATAATAGTCTTTTTCAGCCGCTAAAACAATGAGCGGTTTACCTTGGGAAGACGGAATATTAGGGTCCGGCAATTCCGTATTAATTTTCATTATGGCATTTTCAATATCGTCTTCTTCAATTTTTTGGGTTATTTCATCAATAATGGCAACGGGGGTTATAAGTTTTATTTTCCCGATATTGGATTTTTTATTTACCGACTCATTTTTTACCGTATTTAAGGTGTATAAAACAAGCAACACTATCGGTAAAATTAATAAAAGCCCTAATAAAATATTTTTTATACTTTTACGCATAATAACCCCTATTTTAGGCGTGAGAAAAATTTTAATGCCTCTTTTGCCGCTTCTTGTTCCGCCATTTTTTTATTGTTACCTTTGCCCCTGCCTATTTCTTTCCCGTCTACGGTAACTGCAACGGTGAATATTTGATTGTGCTGCGGGCCGATTTGGGCAACCACAGCATATTGCGGTATACTTCTTTTACGATGTTGTAAAAATTCCTGCAAAGTGCTTTTATAATCACTTTGGTCAATTTCAATTTTTTGTGTGTGAAGCCAATTTTTAATGAAAACGGCAGCGGCCTCAAACCCGCCGTCTAAATAAATTGCACCGATTAGCGCTTCCATTGCATTAGATAAAATACTTTGCCTATCACGCCCGCCGGTTGCTATTTCCCCCGCGCCGAGCAACATATATTTGCCTATATTCAAATTTGCCGCCCAGACGTAGAGATTTCGCCTTGAAACTAAGTTTGATTTTATTTTAGAAAGCACCCCCTCCTCTTTCGTATCAAGGGTTTTGTATAAGTAGGCCGCAACAACAAGGCCTAAAACACTGTCCCCTAAAAACTCCAGCCGCTCATTATGATGTGCGCCGTTGCGATTATACGAACGATGAGTGAGTGCTTCCTTCAAAATATTCTTATCTTCAAAGGTGTAAGAAAGGACCTTTTCAAGTTCTTCTTGCACTACTTATTTTGCTTTTGCTTTGATATGTTCAATTGCTTCGCCGACGGTTTTGATTTTTTCTGCTTGTTCATCGGGAATTTCAATATCAAATTCTTCTTCCAAAGCCATAATAAGTTCTACGGTGTCAAGTGAATCTGCCCCTAAATCGTTTACGAATTGGGCTTCGGGTTTCACTTGTTCCGGTTCAACACGAAGTTGTTCAACGATGATGTTTTTTACTCTTTCTTCTACTGTTTTTGCGTCCATAATTTCCTCCAAAACTATATATATAGTCCGCCGTTAACGGCCAAAATTTGGCCTGTTATGTAGCCGGCACGGTTACTGTCGGCTAGAAATAACGCCGCTTGGGCGATATCTTGAACTTCTGCAAATCTGTTTAAGGGTATCATTTTTAAGGCACCCTCTTGTATTTCTTGCGGGAGTTTTGCTGTCATCTCCGTCTTAACAAAACCCGGTGCGATAGCATTTACCCTTATATTTCTGGAGGCAAGTTCCTTTGCCGCACTTTTTGTTAAGCCAATTAAACCTGCCTTTGAAGCACTATAATTTATTTGCCCCGCATTCCCACTTTGCCCAACGATAGAAGACATATTTATTATAACACCTTTCCTTGCCTTCATCATAGGGCGGGCAGTTTCTTTTAACATCAAAAATGCGCCTTTCAAATTTATGTCTATAACTTTGTCAAAATCTTCTTCCTTCATCCTTATAAGCAAATTGTCGCGCGTTATGCCGGCATTGTTTATTAGAACATCTATTTGCTTAAAAGTTTCCAAAGTTTTGTTTACTAAATTTGTGCAATCTTCCTGTTTTGAAATATCTGCTTTTACTGCCAAAATTTTATTTGAGTCGTAATTTTTCAAATATTCCTTGGCTTTATTTATGCTTTCATCACTTGTGGCGCAAAAAGCGACATTGGCACCTTCCTTCAAAAATGCTTCACATAAAGCAAGGCCTATACCGCGCGCACCGCCTGTAATCAAAACAGTTTGACCGCTGAAAGATGGCATTGGCATTATTTACCCTCCGCTTCGTCAAATATTGCTTTATGGTCTGCGATTGCTTGTTCCATCGCTTTAAGGGTTTTACTTTCAACCGTTTTAATACCGGCCTTTATAGCGTGGTAAATTGCTTTTTCGTTTGACTTACCGTGGCTGATAATGACATTACCGTTAACCCCAAGTAAAGGGGCCCCGCCGACGGTATCAGGGTCTGTTACTTTTTTAACGCCCATTAAAGCGGATTTTGCCATTAACATCCCAAACATGGCAAAGTATTTGCCTTTTAAGTTTGATTTTATCATCTTAAAAAGCGATTTTGCAAGACCTTCTGATGTTTTCAAAACTATATTCCCGACAAAGCCGTCACAAACTATAATATCTATCATACCGGTATGTATATCACGGCCTTCAATATTACCGTAATAATTTAAGCCGAGTTTACGAATATGCTTTGTAGTTTCTTTAATAAGCAAATTGCCTTTACCTTCTTCTTCACCGATAGATAAAAGCCCGACTGTCGCATTTGGCTTGCCTTGTGTATGCTTAAAATACACACTGCCAAGCACTGCAAATTGTAAAAGATTGATTGCTTTACAATCAGCATTTGCACCGGCATCCACAATTAAAGCGAAACCGGTTTGCGTCGGCATTGGGCTGGCGATTGCAGGCCTGTCTACGCCTTTAATACGCCCAAGTCCGAACAATGCTGCAACCATTGTTGCACCGGAATTACCGGCTGAAATCATTACATCGGCTTTACCTTCTTTGACAAGTTTTGCACAAACGACGATACTTGCGTTTTTCTTGCGGCGATATTCAAGGGCGGGGGATGCCTCCATATCAATCATATCTGGGGCATGCACTACTGAAATTCTAGCCGGGTCATAGGAATTTTGTTTTAATTCCTCTTGAATTTTTGTTTCATCACCGACTAAAATAACATCACAACCAAAGTCCTTGGTGGCTTTTATTGCACCTAGGACATTTGGCTTAACACCATAGTCGCCCCCAAGGGCGTCAAGGGCTATTTTCATAAGAATTTATTTCGCTTCTTGCGCTTTTTCTTCTTTTTTAACTTTAACTTCTGCTACCAATTTACCGCCGTAGAAACCGCAGGCCTTGCAAACATTGTGGGGCAAAACAGGTGCACCGCAATTTGAGCAGGTTACAGTTTGTACTGCTGTTAATTTGGAATTGGCGGACCTTCTAAGGTCGCGTCTTGATCTGGTATGCTTTCTCTTTGGATTAGGCATTTTATTTCCTCACTTTATCTTACTTAAATTTATCTTTCAAACAGGCAAAAGGGGAGTATTTTTCCTCCTCACACTTACATTGTTTCTCATTAAGGTTAGTGCCGCATATAGGGCATAAACCTTTACAATTTTTAGAACACAAATCCTGTATCCCCACAACAAGGGGGAGCGTTTGCCTAGTTA
>Ga0310690_10012216_pt1 | contig 10554 bp, 6 predicted proteins | sample AusTroGonzalo_MG_2_FD_207661 | JGI IMG/M metagenome (GOLD analysis project Ga0310690, IMG submission 207661) | Bovine rumen microbial communities from tropical cattle in Woodstock, Queensland, Australia - Gonzalo_04 (v2) (version 2) | ecosystem: Host-associated > Mammals > Digestive system >...
CTGCGCGACAACCCTGATGCCAAGCTCGACCAGGAGCTGATAAACCGCATGGTGGACTACGCCATGGAGCACGGCGTCAACTACTACGACACCGCACCGGTGTACCTGCGCGGCATGTCGGAGAAAGCCACCGGCATAGCCCTCAACCGGCACCCGAGGGAGAAGTGGCTCGTGGCCACCAAGCTGAGCAACTTCCGCAACTGGAGCCGCGAGGAGAGCATCAAGATGTACGAGCAGAGCTTCGTGGAACTCGGCGTGGACTACATAGACTACTACCTGCTGCACTCGTTCGGCGGTGTGAGCGACGACGGCGTAAGCGACTTCGAGAAGCGCTTCGTCGACAACGGCATGCTGGACTTCCTGATGGAAGAGCGCGAGAAAGGGCGCATAAGGAACCTCGGCTGGTCGTTCCATGGACTGCAGTCGGAGTTTGACAAGGCGGTGGCGCTGCACGACAAGTACCACTGGGACTTCGCGCAGATACAGATGAACTATGTGGACTGGCACTATGCCCATGAGATTGAGCCGGAGAACGTCAACGCCGAGTATCTGTACACAGAGCTCGACAAGAAGGAGATACCCATAGTAATCATGGAGCCTGTGCTCGGCGGCCGACTGGCAACCCTCAACGAAGCGCTGGCCAACCAGCTGAAGGCCAGTGAGCCCAACCGCAGCCTTGCCTCGTGGGCTTTCCGCCATCTGGGTATGTTCCCGCGCATAATGACCTCGCTGAGCGGCATGAGCGCCATGGAGCATGTGGAGGACAACGTGCGCACCCACTGCCCGATGACGCCGCTGAGCGACGAGCAGATGAAGCTGCTGGAGCGTGTGGCCGACGAGTTTGCCCACTACCCTGCCATACCATGCACTGCTTGCCAGTACTGCATGCCGTGTCCCTATGGTTTGGACATACCGGGCATATTCGCTTTCTACAACAAGAGCCTCATGGAGGGCAACATAGCCACAGAAGGCACTGTGGAGCAGCGAGAGTTCCGCCGCGCACGCAAAGCATTCCTCACCACCTACGACAAGAGCATCGAGCGGCTGCGGCAGGCCGACCACTGCATAAACTGTGGCGAGTGCCTCACGCATTGTCCCCAGCACATCGCCATACCCGACAAGATGCACATGATAGAAGATTATACAAACAAACTTAAAGACTCACTGGTATGAAGTTATTGTTTTTAGGCACTTGGGAAATAATCATTATACTCCTCGTGGTGCTGCTGCTCTTCGGCGGCAAGAAGATACCGGAGCTGATGAAAGGCCTCGGAAAGGGCGTCAAGAGCTTCAAGGACGGCATGAACGGCATTGAAGACCCGAAGGACGAGGAGAAGAAGTGACCTTCTGGGAACACCTTGATGAGTTGCGCCGCCGGATATGGTACGTGCTGCTTGCCGCATTGGTTGCAGCAGTGGCGTGCTTCTGCTTCAAGGAGCAGCTCTTCGCCGTGGTGATGCACCCCAAGCCGGATAGCATGAAGCTCATCAATGTGGAGCTCACACAGCAGTTCCTGACCCACATGCGCGTGGCGCTTTGGGGCGGTCTGTTGGTAGTATCGCCATACATCCTCTACCATATGTTCGCCTTTGTGGCACCGGGGCTTTACAGCACCGAACGGAGGCTGGCGCTGCGTGCCGTGGGTGGCGGATATTTGCTGTTTCTGGCAGGTGTGGCACTTAACTACTTCATAATATTTCCCTTCACTGTAAGGTTCCTTGGTGGGTACCAAGTGAGCGAAGAGGTGGCCAACACCATCACGCTGAGCAGTTACATATCGGTGCTGGGTGTGATGAGCCTGCTGATGGGCGCCGTGTTCGAGCTGCCGGTGCTCTGCTGGCTGCTGGCGAAGATAGGGGTGCTGAAGGCCGACTTCATGAAGAAATACCGGCGGCATGCAATAGTGGTGATACTCATCATCGGCGCCATAATAACTCCCACAGGCGACCCATTCACCCTGTCGCTCGTCGCGGTGCCGATATACCTGCTGTGGGAAGTGAGCATACTGATAGTAAAACATACAGAACGATGAAACAGACAATAACTGCAATCATTGCCGTTGCATTGCTTGCCGCATGCCAGACGAAGCAGAGCGACACTGAATGCAACAGCTGCGCAAAGGCTCTCATGGCCTACGCAGAACAATACCCAGAGGCAGAGCCCACGGATATGTACAAACTGGTATTCCAGGACATGTACGGTCCGGGGCACCTGCTGACCGACTCAACCGCAGCACTGCGCTACATCAACAAAGAGCTGGCAGATATGCCCGATAGCAGCCGCTTCCCGCTATACGAGTACACGCTGTGCGACAGCAACTTCGTGCGCGTCAACCTCACGCTGGTACAGGACGGCATACTCACTGCCGAACAGCTGGCCGACGCCATGGTGCGCAGCGCCGAAGGGCTGCCGACACCCAACCCTAAGTACGTAGTCAGCCACAGCGACGCCTTCAAGGCAGCATACCACCCACACTACCGCATTGTGCGCCGCGACATCTTTGAACAGGAAATATTACCCTTAATACCATGATAGAGAATCTATACAAAGCATATCTTGCCAGCCGTCGCGTGACCACCGACTCGCGTGCCATCACACCCGGCTGCCTCTTCTTCGCATTCAAAGGCGCTACCTTCGACGGCAACGCCTTTGCCCCTCAGGCACTGGAACAGGGGGCAGCACTGTGCGTCATCAGCGACCCGCAGTACAAGGTAGACGAGCGCTGTATTGTTGTGCCCGATGTGCTCGCCACCTTGCAGGAGTTGGCACGAGAACACCGCAGACACCTGACAATACCGGTAATAGGCATTACCGGCACCAACGGCAAGACGACTACAAAGGAGCTCGTGCACGCGGTGCTCGCAAAGCGATACAAAACCTCTGCTACGGCAGGGAACTTCAACAACCACCTTGGCGTGCCGCTCACACTGCTTGCAATACCTGCCGACGCACAGATAGCCATCGTGGAGATGGGAGCCAACCATCCGGGCGAGATAGCAGACCTCTGCGGCATTTCCAATCCCGACTGCGGCCTTATCACCAACGTAGGACGGGCGCACCTTGAGGGCTTCGGTTCTTTCGAGGGAGTGGTGAAGACAAAGACAGAATTATATTGCCATCTAGCAAGCAAAGAAGGGCTTGTATTCGTCAATGCCGACAACGAGCGGCTAATGCAAGAAGCCCGAGGGCTGAAGACACGCACATACGGCCGCAGCGAAAACGCCGACGTGCGCGGCACATATGTTGGCAGCGATCCGTACCTGCACTTCTACTTCGAGGTGGGCGACAACGTCTACAACGTGCGCACACACCTGCTTGGAGCATATAATTTCGACAACTGCATGGCCGCAGTGACTGTGGGCCTGCACTTCGGTGTGGAACCATTCGACATCAAGGAAGCTATAGAAGAATACATACCAGCCAATCAACGGTCGCAGTGGAAAGAGACCGCCAACAACAAACTCTACCTCGACTGCTACAATGCAAATCCATCGTCGATGGCCGCCGCAATAGCGTCGTTCGCTGAGATGAATACCGGAACAGCAAAGGTGGCCATCATCGGCGCCATGCGCGAACTCGGCGATGCCTCCGTAGAGGAACATCGCAAACTCGTACAGGCTCTCAACGACTGCCATCTTGAACACTGCCTACTCATAGGGCATGAATTTGACGGCATCACCTTAGGCGAGAACATGACCCTCATGCACGCCACCGAGGAGGCTGAGGAGTGGTTGAAAAACGCAAAATTGCAGGGAAAAACGATACTCGTCAAAGGGTCGAATTCTAACAAATTATGGACCCTAGAACCTCTTCTGTAGACATCAAAACACAGAAGGTCGGCAAAAATATCAAACTGTGGTGCAATCAGATACGAGAAAAACACAAAAAATATTTGGTCATATCAAAAAATAGTAGTACTTTTGCACCCGATTTCAAGATGAAATCAACTATTGAAAGTTCGCTCAACAAGTTCGCGTTCTTTCATAGAAAGTTCGGGGTGTGGCGCAGTTGGCTAGCGCACTTGCATGGGGTGCAAGGGGTCGAAAGTTCGAGTCTTTTCACCCCGACTTTTTTTTATTCAGCGGACGGGTCGTGAAGTATGACAACGAAGCGTGAGACACCTGTGGCTCCCGCACAACCGTCAACATCAGAGCAAATATTCTCAATCTTGATATTCACCGTCGGCGGCAGGACACCATACAGATAATTCTCAAGCGTCTGTATTCGATGTGCCGTAAGGTATTCATTGAATTTAGCATCATCGGTGATATCATTGGAGAGTGAAGCCTTCACCTGAATTTCTGGATTATCGGACAGGAAGCGTACAAGTGGCTCAAGCTGAGACTTGCCGTACTCGCTGAGTTCCAGGTCTACATTATGTCCGAACAGGTCACTATAATAGATGCGCTGATCGAGGACCAACTTATCAAGAGCCACATCAAGGCGCCGTTCAGCGATAAGGAATTCGTCATCAGATTTTGCTGTATTGACCTGCTCATAATCGACAAAATATCCATGAAGCGAGAACGAGAACTCATAATACTGGTCACTCTGCAAATAAAGGCGATAGAAGCCATCCTCATCGGTAATAGCGTTGCAGATGGGTTGACCATTCTGCGAAGCGACAACACGAACCATGTCAAGAGGGTTGTCGTATTTGTCGAGGACGCGTCCCCAAAGAAGCATTCCGTCGAGTGAACCTGAGAAAGAATAAAGCTGCGAATCGCTGTCACTCTCGACACGCTTGGACACCCAATAGCCATAATTACGGACGGTGTCTATAGCCATATCGAAATCATCGGCGTCGGGACTATTAAGCGGCGCGGGAAGTTTTTGAACACGGCAACGTCCTATCTTGAGCATACCGACAGTATCACCATGTACGCGGTCGGATATAAGACGTGTAGAATAGACGTCAAGATAGGCGTGGTCTTCTTCGTGTCCATTGGAAGAAAAGAGAAGACAGTCTCGGTATATGGACGGCGTGACCTCATCATATTCGGTATTGATACGGTTACCCAAATTGAGAGGCTTACTCCACTTGCCGTTGGAGTAAAGAGAATACCAAAGGTCGTAGCCACCATAACTGCGGTGCCGTTCATTAGAAGAGAAAATCATAATAGATCCGTCTGCAGTGAAAGTTGGATGCTCTACAGTCATTCCACCCATGCGGACCTTCTTCACCTTAAGCTTCCCTTTCTTGCCCTCTTTGGCACAGAATAGATACGATTTATCTTGGCGGTCAAGCTGCGTAAAATACAAATCACCCGTAGATGGATGACGAATCACATATTGTACATCTTCCGCAATTTTGACGAACGTTGTGTCTGCCCAGAAGCCGAGGAGTTGCTCTCCACTGCGTTGCGCAAGAAGGAGCACGCCAGAAGCGTAACAGTAGAGGTCTCCGTCAACAATGGATACATTATTGACTTCTCCTGGAAGGAGTGCCATCTTCTGATGATTGGCGTTAAAGGCAGATTCCTGTGCCTGCAGGCCAAAAGACAACAGGATTAACAGAGATAATATTATCTTACTTTTTCTCATTTCTTGTTTTGTTGTTTACCAAAGCCAAAGGTAATGCCTCACTGATACTGGATATATAGTGGAACGTAAGTCCTGTGAGATAGTCTGGTTTTATATCCTCAATATCACGACGGTTATCATTGCATAGGATGATGTCGGTAATGCCAGCACGCTTTGCCGCAAGGATTTTCTCCTTGATACCGCCGACGGGAGTGACATCACCGCGGAGAGTGATTTCGCCAGTCATTGCAACATTGGGCTTCACTTTGCGGTGTGAGAAAGCAGAGACCATAGCCACAAACATGGTGATACCCGCCGATGGACCATCTTTGGGTGTGGCACCCTCGGGGACATGGATGTGGATATTACTTTTAGCAATAGTATCGTTGGCGATACCGAATGATTTGGCATTGGCCTTGAGGTATTCGAAAGCCAAAGTAGCCGACTCTTTCATCACGTCACCAAGATTGCCAGTCATAGTGATGGTACCTTTGCCCTTACTGAGAGAACTCTCGATGAAAAGAATCTCTCCCCCCACCTGGGTCCATGCGAGACCGGTAACGACACCTTCACGTGGTGCACGCTGTGCACGTTCATTATTGTGAATAGGTAAGCCGAGCACTTGCTTGAGCTCGTCACCAGTAACAGAGACTTTTGTCTTGGCGCCCTGTTCAAGTTCCACGACACGATGCCTGACTATTTTGGAGAGCTGCTTATCCAACTGACGCACTCCACCCTCGCGAGTATACTCATTAATGACACGCTCTATGATATCGGCCGGAATGCGAAGATTTTTGCCGTTAATGGCATTCTCCTTCATGATGCGCGGCAGAAGATGATTCTGAGCAATCTGGACCTTCTCCTCAAGAACATATCCACTAAACGGAATAACCTCCATACGGTCAAGCAGTGCTGGTTGTATATCTGCAATACTGTTAGCCGTAGCAATAAAGAAAACATGCGATAGGTCGTAATCGATACCCAAGTAGTTGTCATGGAAGCGACAGTTCTGCTCTGGATCTAAAACTTCCAAAAGAGCCGACGAAGGGTCACCGGTGAAATTGTTACGCTGAACCTTGTCTATCTCGTCGAGGACAAAAACAGGGTTTGAAGCTTCGGCTTTAGCCAGCTCCTGTATAATACGACCTGGCATAGCGCCAATATAGGTACGGCGATGGCCTCGTATCTCCGCTTCGTCGTGCAGTCCGCCAAGAGCCACACGGCGATATGGGCGTCCCATTGCCGTAGCAATACTACGACATACCGATGTCTTGCCCGTACCCGGAGGTCCAACGAGACAAAGTACCTGAGCCTTACGTTCAACTCCCTTCTCTTGCTGGCGCTTCATTACCGCAAGATATTCTATTATGCGGTCTTTAACCTTCTCAATGCCGTAATGGTCTGCATCCATGATGCGCCGAGCTTCACCCAGATCGAACTTCTCCGGAACAACATCATCCCAGGGTAGGTCAAGTAACGTCTCAAGATACGCAAACTGCACAGTATAGTCTGGAGACATCGGAGACAAGCGATTCATCTTGCTCAACTCCTTATTGAATAGCTCCGACACACGTGTACTCCACTTCTTATCCTTGGCGCGTTTTGCCAACTCTTCAAGTTCAGGGGAAGAGAAAGTATCGCCGGACTGTCCACCTAACTCCTCCTGGATAACATCCATCTGATGGCGAAGGTAGTATTCACGCTGTTGCTTACCTATAACATCACGTGTCTTGTCGTCAATCTCCTTACGTAGTTCTTCTAGCCCCTTAAGGGTTCCCATCTGAGACAGCATCTTGTCGACACGGTCAGGGTAGTTATCGCATGCGAGAAATTCATATTTCACCTTTGCCTCAAGTTCCATGTGTGCAGCAGCAAAGTTGACAAATATCTTGTCGCTGCCAATACCACTGAGCATCGAACCAATCTCATTGTCGGGCATTCGGATACGCATCAGCTCACCATACTGTGTACGCAAACGTTTTATCTTACGCTTGAATGCGGGCAACCCCATACCTTCATCATTTTCAGGTGCCATGGTGACACTCCCTATCATATATGGTACGTGGCGACTGACAACGAGAGAATGACATCTCATGACGCCTTGAAGAACGGCTATGGTAACATCATTTCTAAAATCAAACACCTTAAGAACCTTTGCCACCACACCCACAGGGTACAAGTCGTACTCCGCAGGATCATCAGCCGTATTCATCTGTGTAAAAACAAGGATATGGCGACCAGAGCCCTTGACATCATCAAGCAGTTTGCGTGACTTTGCCCTACTTGCCGCAATTGGTAGTATTACTCCAGGAAGCAATACCTGATCCATTACTGGCAACACAGGCATTTCATCTTCTATAGAGCCGTCAGTGAGAAGGAGATCCTCGTCATTCTCATCTATTACCGGTACAATGTCGGCCTTAATATTTAATCCAGCGGCAAAAAGTTCACCGAGGTCTTCAATAGCTATCTTCTTCATATAACAGCACCATAAACGCAAAAACGAGGCAAAATGTTTCGTTTCTCCGGCATTTATTCTTCGTGATAGTATATTCTTTTAACACGAGGCGAGACGGCAGTAAGAAGCTCATACGGGATAGTTCCTGCTGCTTTCGCGTTACGCTGAAGCAGATCTCCGTCACCAAATATTACAACACGATCACCCTCAGCGCAATCAATATCGGTAACATCAATGAAGCACATATCCATACAAATGCTGCCAATAATGGGAGCCTCTTGTCCATTGATAATCACATTACCCTTGCCATAACCGAGTCGTCTATGAAGGCCATCGGCATAGCCAATGGTAATAATGGCTATACGGGATGGACGTTCTGCTCGCCAACGGCAATTGTAACCAACAGTGTCACCCTGAGGTATGTTTTTTATCTGCGATATCCGTGTTACTAGCCGGCTCACCTGAACCAAGTCCTTCTGCACCTCTGGCTCTGGACTTATACCATACAAACCAATCCCTAACCTAACCATATCCATTTGTGCTTCAGGGAAACGCGTTATACCAGAAGAGTTAAGGATATGTTTAATACCCGGCAACATTCTACTCCACTCCTTGAACCGAGATATCTGATTTCTTGTAAACTCATCCATCTCCGGATCGTCGGAACACGCCAGATGTGTGAAGACACTCTGCACAAGCATCACATCCTTATGTTCATCAATCCTACTAATCAATGTTTCTACATCCGAGCCACTGAAGCCAAGTCGGTGCATACCGGTATCAAACTCCACATGCACAGGATACTTGAACCCAAGCGAAAGCAGTTTGAGTCGCTCAACAAATAGTTCAAGTATACGGAAAGAGTAAATATCTGGTTCTAATCGGTAATGTATAATGTCATCAAAGGCTGCTTCTTCTGGATTCATAACCATGATTGGCAACGTAATGCCTCCTCGCCGCAACTCTACGCCCTCGTCAGCATAGGCAACGGTAAGATTGTCAACACCACTGAACTGCAAAGCCGACGCTACCTCTACCCTTCCTGCCCCATAGCTTGAAGCCTTCACCATAGCCATCAACTTTGTAGTAGGCTTGAGTCTTGCCCTATAGTAATTGAGGTTGTGTATCAGCGCACCAATATTCACCTCCATCACCGTCTCATGGTTCTTCTTCTGCAACAACTTAGCGATACGCTCAAAGCCGAACACTCGTGCACCCTTAAGCAAGATTGTGCTATCCTGCAACTGTTCTATACGGTAGTTGTCAATAAAATCCTGTGTCGATGAAAAGAATGCAGAATCAATATCTCCGAATAATTCTTTATTGCGACAGAAAGCCTCTCCTATACCAATAAGTCGTGTGATACCACGCTGCTTTACAATGGTGGATATATGCGAATATAGCTCACTGTCAGACAATCCCGTCTGTAATATGTCACTAATGATTAAAACCTTATTATTATGCTGGTTTATATGGCCAAGGTAATCCAATGCAATAGTTAGCGAGTTGAGGTCAAGCGAATAGCTATCGTTGATCAACAGGCTATTACCTGCCGCCTCATCCATCTCAAGGCGCATTTCGACAGGCATGAGTTTCGCACAACGCTCCACAATAGTTTGCACCGAATACCCCAAATATATCATTAAGGTGACACAGTGCATGGCGTTCTCCTGAGAAGCTCGGTCCACGAAAGGTATCTTTACGCTGAAACGATTTCCAAGATACTCCAATTCAATGACCGAACAGCCCTGTCGTATATCCACATGCAACAAATGTATATCGCTTTCGCCAGCACGACCCCAAGTAAACAGTCTCTTACGGTGGAAGTCTTCCTTTTCGCTAACTGCAGAATGTATATCTTTGTGGTCTTTGCAATATATTAGTGTCTCACAATGCGTGAAGAGTTGTAGTTTCTCTGCTATTTTCTGTCCTCTTGTATGGAAATTCTCATCATGTGCGGAACCTATGTTGGTGAAAATACCAATCGTGGGCATTATTATCTTTTGAAGGTTCTGCATCTCCCCCACCTCAGATATACCTGCCTCAAAGATTCCCATCTTGTCTGCTCCAGACATTTGCCACACTGACAACGGTACACCTATCTGTGAGTTATAACTTTTGGGACTTGAAGCAATATGTCCTTCTGGCGAGAGCAGCTGTACCAGCCAGTCCTTAACGATTGTCTTTCCGTTACTTCCCGTGATACCCACCACAGGAATAGTGTATTTCGACCTACGGTTGGCTGCTATCAATTGCAATGCCCGCACCACATCCTCGACACGCCATATATTGGCATCTGGATATTCTATCGCACAATCAGTCGGCACAACAAATGACCTTACGCCTCGTTGATAGAGGCTATCTATATATTTGACACCACTATTACGCTTTGTGGTAATGGCGAAAAAGACCGTCCCTCGTGCCTCCGACAGCCTACGACTATCCGTGAGCAGATGCAACACACTTTCTTCCGGTTGTGCTACCTGCGCCATATAAGGCTTAATTATCTCGCTTATTTCTGCTGCTTTCATTTGTGTTTCAATATTTGAAAACCTATACCGCACTCTAAACAG
>Ga0310690_10012217_pt1 | contig 10552 bp, 1 predicted proteins | sample AusTroGonzalo_MG_2_FD_207661 | JGI IMG/M metagenome (GOLD analysis project Ga0310690, IMG submission 207661) | Bovine rumen microbial communities from tropical cattle in Woodstock, Queensland, Australia - Gonzalo_04 (v2) (version 2) | ecosystem: Host-associated > Mammals > Digestive system >...
CCGCGGTGCACGTACTCTCCGGAGACGGTCCCGGGGAGGAAGGTGGTGTCGAAGGGCGCGAAGACGTAACCGTTAGGATATGGTTCGGTGTTGCTGTCAGTATTATTGTTGCCAATGTTATTGTTGTCAGGGTTGTCAAAGTTGTCATTAATACCAGTGCCGGCGATAGGACAAATGGTGTCGTAATAGTGCGCGTCCTCGGTGACGATGAGCTTTATGAGTACGATACTGTCGCACCCGTTGCCAGCGGTGAGGGTGTCCTGTGCGGCGTAGGTACCGGGCGCGGTGATGCCGGTGAAGGTGTGGCATGCGGCAGTGACCTCTCCGTCAAAGATTTGCGAGGTGGAAACGGCATATCGCAACGTGTCTCTTCCGACTTTGGTGGCCGCCACGTGCAGCCGGACCGTACTGTCGCAGCCGTGGACAGTGCGCATACGGAGGAGGAAGTCGCGGTCGGAGGCCCCCTCCTCGACGGTGATGTCAGCGGTGGAGGTGGTGACGGTAAGGAGGTAGTCTTCGGCGGCGGAGGGACGCTGTGCGGTGAGGGTCACGTTCGGGTTGTGCTCGTAAGTTAGTGTCTCGGAATCTTCGTTCAGACACCAGCGGACAGTGTCGAAAAGTTCGTAAACGGGCAACACGGTAAGGTGCAAAATGGCGGTGGTGTCCACGAGAATGCCGTCCACGATCTTGCTACCGTGGTGCACGAACTCTCCGGAGACGGTCCCGGGGAGGAAAGTGGTGTCGAAGGGCGCGAAGACGTAACCGCTGGGATATGGCTCGGTGTTGCTGCCAGTATTATCGTTGCCAATGTTATTGTTGTTAGGGTTGTCAAGGTTGTCGTTGCCGGAGCCGATATTATTGTTGTCAAAGTTGTCAGCGTTGTCGTTAGTAATATCAGTGCCGGCGATAGGGCAAATGGTGTCGTAATAGTGCGCGTCCTCGGTGACGATGAGCTTGACGACCACGATGCTGTCACACCCATTTCCAGCGCTAAGGGTGTCCTGTGCAGCGTAGGTGCCGGGCGCGGTGATGTCGGTGAAGGTGTGGCATGCGGCAGTGACCTCTCCGTCAACGATTTGCGAAGTGGAAGCGGCATACCGCACGGTGTCCCTTCCGACTTCGGTGGCCGCCACGTGCAGACGGACCGTACTGTCGCAGCCGTGGACGGTGCGCATACGGAGGAGGAAGTCACGGTCGGTGGCCCCGTCCTCGACGAAGATGTCAGCGGTGGAGGCGGTGACGGCGATGAGGTAGTCTTCGGCGGCGGAGGAACGCTGCGCGGTGAGGGTCACCTGCGGGTTGTGCTCGTAAGTTAGAGCTTCGGAATCTTCTCGCAGACACCAGCGCACGGTGTCGAAGAGTTCGTAGACGGGCAACACGGTAAGGTGCAAAATGGCGGTGGTGTCCACGACAATGCCGTCCACGATCTTGCTGCCATGGTGCACGTACTCTCCGGAGACGGTTCCGGGAAGGAAGGTGGTGTCGAAGGGCGCGAAGACGTAACCGCTAGGATATGGTTCGGTGTTGCTGCCAGTATTATCGTTGCCAATGTTATTGTTGTCAGCGTTGTCAAGGTTGTCGTTACTGGAGCCGATGATGTTGTTGTCAGAGTTGTCAAAGTTGTCGTTAATACCAGTGCCGGCAATAGGACAAATGGTGTCGTAATAGTGCGCGTCCTCGGTGACGATGAGCTTGATGAGTACGATACTGTCGCACCCGTTGCCAGCGGTAAGTGTGTCCTGTGCGGCGTAGGTGCCGGGCGCGGTGATGCCGGTGAAGGTGTGCCCTGCCACGGTGGTCTGTCCGTCAACGATTTGTGTGGTGGAAACGGCATACCGCACGGTGTCCCTCCCGACTTCGGTCGCCGCCACGTGCAGCCGGACCGTACTGTCGCAGCCGTGGACGGTGCGCATACGGAGGAGGAAATCGCGGTCGGTGGCCCCGTCGTCGACGGTGATGTCAGCGGTGGAGGAGGTGACGGCGAGGAGGTAGTTTTCGGCGGCGGGGGAACGCTGCGCGGTGAGGGTCACGTTCGGGTTCTGCTCGTAAGTTAGCACTTCGGAATCTTCTCGCAGACACCAGCGCACGGTGTCAAAGAGTTCGTAAACGGGCAACACAGTAAGGTGCAAAATGGCGGTGGTGTCCACGACAATGCCGTCCACGATCTTGCTGCCGCGGTGCACGTACTCTCCGGAGACGGTCCCGGGGAGGAAGGTGGTGTCGAAGGGTGTGAAGACGTAACCGCTGGGATATGGCTCGGTGTTGCTGATGTTGCCAGCGTTGTCGTTGCCGGAGTTATTGTTGTCAGAGTTGTCAGCGTTGTCGTTACCAGAACCGATGATATTGTTGTCAGGGTTGTCAACGTTGTCGTTAATACCAGTGCCGGCGATAGGACAAATGGTGTCGTAATAGTGCGCGTCCTCGGTGACGATGAGTTTGATGAGTACGATGCTGTCGCACCCGTTGCCAGCCCTAAGGGTGTCTTGTGCGGTATAGGTACCGGGCGCGGTGATGCCGGTGAAGGTGTGGCATGCGGCAGTGACCTCTCCGTCAACGATTTGCGAAGTGGAAGCGGCATAGAATACCGTGTCCCGGGCGGGCGGAAGTACCGTCACCGTGCCCAACAATCGTAATGTGTCGGAACGAAAAGTGACGACCGCATCGTAAACCTGAGTCGAGTCGGGACTCACCGTCGTGTCCGCTGTCGGTGGGAAATCCTCCCAAAAAGCATGGACAACGTTGCTGTCGGGGAAATCCCGAACAAGACGTATGTACTTTGGTAGATTGCCGCTGCCATTTCCAAACATCCAACTACGGAAACAATACGCACTATTGCTGTACTGGGAGGAGAGACTGGAACTCCAATACTCACGGTTCCACATATTGAGAATCTCTCCTTGGTGCGCAACAAAACTCTCCTCCAGCGAAGATGCCAATGTTATTAGATTTATAAGTTGCATAATATCAGGAATATACCACCCATTGTCAATGTCTGCACTAATCGTGTCGGCAACAGGTGACACACCAGAATCTTTGAGTAGTTTCGTGAATAGCTTCCCATCGTGAGGCCAGGAAGTTCCCCCGATATAGTTAAGAGCGGTTCGCGGTAGCTCGGAATTCTTTATCACAGAAGGTATTATCTCGTTCCAAAGAGCGTACTGTTGTCCTAAATCATGCAGTGCGGCAACCGTTCCGCTGCTGTGATCCTCCGGATTCACGTAAAAAACAATCCCTTTCGAACCGTCCTCGAAAGTATAGAGATCCCCGGGTTGATATACTTGACCTGCCGTGTTCAGAACCAAGCCGGCGGTCAAAAGCGCCCATAGTGTAATCTGTCTTGCCATTATCTGGTTGTTTTTCATAAGTTATTGATTTTATTGATGATAGATATTGATGAGTTAAAAATTGATTACAGGTCTGATTCCCAAAACAGTCCGATTGTCGTAAATTTCAAGGCGCCCGTTCTTGAAGGCCAAGCTTTCAGAATGTGAGTAGATATTTGATGTCCAATAGGTTAGAGAAGTCATCTTTTGAAATAAATGATCGTACTGGTTCATTTCCGATAAGACTTTGTTGACCTCAAAATAATTGCCGACGAGAAGGACCATTTCGCCTACAGAAGGCAGATGCCATCCGTGTGGAAACTGATCCGCCGTTTGGATTTCAGGATTGTAGTGGTAACAATAGTTTAGAGCGGATAATTCAGATAGTTGACAGGGAGTGTGCATTTGCTCGGAGGAGAGGAGAAGGTTTCGGGTGTTCTGCATCCCTCTGCAGTCCAAATACAATGAGATACCTGAAAGGTAGTCCACCGTGACGTTGAACAGATCGTTCGGTGCCAATATTCCGCTGGTTTCGTTAAGCGCCGTCGCCAGTCCGTGAATTCCGCTCTGATCAACGTAAAATACCACCCCTTGTGGCGTTTTGCCGCTGTTTTTGAAAGAATCTACGGTAAGAATGCTTCCGTCTGTACATAAAATGTCTCCAATTTGTATCCTTCTTGGAATGAGCCCGTCCTGAAAGGTTCCCGTTGTGAGCGAAGCACTGACGGATAGGGAGATGGAGTCCCCCTTGCAGATTTCTCCGTTGGTACAATGGGCATCCAACACTCTGAGTGTCAGAATTTCAAGCTTGTCGCAGCCGTTAAGAAGTGGGACTATCTTTGCATATCGTCCGCTTTCTTTGTAAAGACTGTCGTGCCATAGAAATCCTTCTTGCCGGGTAGCTAAAACCAACGTGTCGGAAACGGGAGGCATGTTCACGGTCAGGGAGAACGAGACCACTGAGTCACAACCGTTTGCATCACCGGCTGGATACATCTTGGAATAATAATAGTTGCCCGTATGGCGTATTGCACGGTTTAACTCTTCCACTGTGGCCAACTCGGGGATGACGCTGCATCGGTCTTGGTAAGTGTTGTGCTGACTTTGGCACACCTCGTCATTCAGAAATGTCGTGTTTCCTTTTTGGACGTCCGCCACTGCGATGCCCGGCGTGGATTCCACTATGGCGCTCCAGCTAGTGTTTCGGGTGTCGCGGCCAAAGAAATGTAAGGTGAGTGAGTTTCCGTTGGAGACGAGGTGGCTCGGCAATTTGCTGCCATTGTTGATGTCTCCCAACAGTGAATCCTGCACCGGTTCATCACCCGTGAAAACCAGAATATGCGCTGTCGGAGATAGATTCAGCTGGTCGAAAGTGATACAGAGTCGGCTTCCGTCGGTGGTACTGAAACGATGGGTGAAATCCTCGCCCAAAGTGGCCAGTGAATCAGGGATTCCCGAGTCATAAAGTCGAAGGTGTTGACCACAGGAGAGCGTGCTACTGCCATTCTGTATAGCCATGGTGCTGGTAACAAGGCCGTTAGCGCTTGGACAAGCGTCTCCTTTCTGAAGAGAAATATAAAGGAGCGTCTTTTCCATGATGCCGGCGGTGTCGTAGGTGGACCAGTATCCCTCTTCCGTCACAAGCTCCGTTTTCAGTAGTTTCCGCAGATAATAGTCTCCGTACCAATGCAGCGTATAGGGCGGCTCCAAGGTTGAATGTGCGGTCAGATGCGCGTCCCCGCCCAGGCATACTGTGTCGTGGGTGGTGAGGGTGCCGCAGTTCGGAGTGAGGTCGGTGCGCAGGTGGATGTGTGCGGTGTCGGGGTGGTCGGGCCGGCGTTCACATACCCCGTCATCAATACTGACGGGATATATTTTGGCAGGCGTAAGCGTGGAAAAGTTATCGGTGACGGTCGTACCGGACGCAGCACTGTATTGGCGGACCGTGATGCCATCGGCGTTCTCGAAAGCGATGGAAAAGGTGATCTCCCCAGTGCTGTTGGCACTTCGCGGAGAAAACTGGACGGCGACAGTTTCGCCTGGACAAACCGTCGTGTCAAGCGACAAAGTGACATTGGGGGCTTCCAGGATGGTGAGGAATATGCTGTCAGAGAGCTCCTCGGCACAGCCGGTCTCCCGCAGGGTCACCTTGTACCAACCGTTGCTGTGTCCGTATGGCACGAAAATGTACGGATCAGATGTGGTACTGTGGAAACCGTCCGGCCCCGTCCACTCGTATTGCAGGATGTTGTCCAGCGATAGTGCGTGCGCCTGAATCGTGGCACCTTCGCACGCCGTGGCAGCATTCAGCCCTCCGTCGAACCACACTTTCTGCAAATTGGCGATTGTGGTGGGCTGGAAATTGATGTGGAAATAGGCTTTGCACGAATCTTGCACGACACAAGACAGTGTCTGGCTGCTGGTCATGGGCACATCCATAAACAGTCCCGTTTGGTTGACCCCCAAGGTGTCTCCGGTTTTGTCTGGTTGACTGAACAAAGTGAAAGTGTAAGGTTTTGTGCCGTTGGCACTTTCCACCCAAACCGTGCCGGAAGTGGATGAGGTGTCGCAGAGGACGGCGCGTACATCTACAAATTCCACCGTTGAGTTGTCGACGACAATTGTGTCGTAACGCTCGGCGATTGCTTCGCAGATTTCATCTATCTCCAATGGCGCCGATCGGAATATGTAGGTGCCTGGCATGGACAAATTTAAGGTGATCGGAAGGTCGTTTTGGTAATATCTGTGTAGTGCAATGTCGGGCGATTGTATGACATCTATTCTCAGGATTCTATCTTCAATGACGGGCTCTAAAGGAAGGCCTGTTTCAGGAGAAGTGTTATGCTTGATGCGCTGGAAACGGCAACCGTCGTAAATGAGCTTGAAATTATTGCAGTTCCGTGTCAGTGTCGGGCCACCGCAGTTTTCAACCCGCATTTCGTAGCGGTCGGGAAACGCCACCTCTTTGCTGAGATGGGAATCCCCGCAGGTGGACTGTATTTCGAATTCGTAAGGACCCGAAGGCAGGCAATAATCGCTGATGAAAAGGTTGCATCCGCCCGCTTCCCCGAAAATGGCCGCCTGATTGTTGACACTGTCTCTTCGGACTTCCCAACGTTGCTCTTGTCGTAGGTATATCGCCTCGAAATTGTAAAGATTATGGTACGGACTTCGTGTCAGCCGGATGACGGTGCTGTCGCGGTTGGCCGCTAACGCACTGGTAGTATAGACTTTCACCGTTCTCGGGGTGTTGCAACAGTGATCGTTGGGATCGTGCGAACTTAGGATGTCCCAATGAATACAAGCTAAATCATGATGTCGACTGTAGTCAAGCGTGTCGATGTCGTTGTAGAGCTCGCATCCTTTGCCGTCTAACAGCTTGCGTTCCACAAAAATGACATGGCCTGTGTCTGAAACTCCGTAAATTTGGTTTACATCAGAGAGGGTGAGCAGCGATTTGGTCTCGATATTAGCAACCGTGTCCCTTTTGATGACCTCTCCGGATTTCACATCGGTGTAGATCCAGGTCAGCGGGTGGGTGAAGAAATACCTATAATAGGGATGACTTGATAAATAACCGTTATAATCTGGAGAATAAGTTGGGTTATAGTAACTTGAATAATAACGAATGCTGTATTGGTCTTGGTGCCAATAGGAATGCATGGTACATCCCTCGGGATCTGTGGTTGTGGAATCGGAATAGCTGGTCACTCTTTTGTCGAAAAAATCATCATTGGGCTTTTTGATGGTGATGGGCATACTGAGTTCTGTCGCTCCGCAATTCTCAACCTTATACTCGAATTGCAACTCTTTGTCCCATAGTTCACAATATTTATGAACCGTCTTGGCCGTGTCAAATAATATGAAAGAAAAAGTATGCTCTTCAAATAGAGGGAAAGGCTTCCATACTCCTTCCTCCAAATTGTCGAAAGAGATTCTGTATTTGACATATTGGTGCATAAGTTCTGGCTCTTCCATCACATTGTTGGAGTTGTATGCGATTTCGAGCCGGATGACATTGCTGTCCGCAAAATTGCCCGAAGAGGCAAAAAGTTCTATCGTTTCGGGTTTTGGAAGATTCTTGACTTTCACTTCTTGGTTGATGCGAGGCAAACCGTAGCCGCATCCGTCCACAATATAAAATCCCCAGTTTCCTTTGGGCAGATTTGAAATGGAATAGTAATCTTTATAGTCGAATCGGCTGCGGTCGATGCCGTTATATTGCCTGTTTTCGAATACTTCCGTGCGGAGGGTGTCTCCCGTGAGATTGTTGACAACCGTAATGGTGTAGGGAAAAGTACCGTGCTCGATGAGCAGCTGCACGCGCCCGATCGCCTTGCAAGGAATGGTATACAGCGTGCCCGCGCCGGTCAACCGAGACAGAGCTTCGTTGGGTACCGCGGAGGCATTGGGACGCTGATAGGTGGTGTTAAGGGTGAGTACGGTGTGCGTGTCCGCCTTGGCGAATCCATTTTGGCCATCCGTCATCAGCGCCTCCACGCCGACGGTGTATGTGCCGTGGTTCAGGTTCACAGTGTCATAACCCCCGATGTAATACCATCCGGCGTACTGTATAGAGTCCGCATCAGCGGTTTTGAAATAGAAACGCACGTTTGTGATGCCCGGTGGCAACGAGTCCAAAGGGCTCCCGGCGGTGTCCACCAATGCGTAAACCACCTTGCCGTTGTTGTAACAAGTGGCTTCAATGGGGATGAAATGCGCCCGGAACGCATTGTTTTGTGACTGTGCCAAACATGCGACGGCACAAAATACCAATGTGAGTAAATAATGTAGCTTCTTCATGATAAGTTTATTTTTAGAATTAATTGTTAAAATTGTCTTTATTTTCAACTGTTTTTCCGGGGCAAAAATAAAATTAATTTTAATACAAAATCACATGTGTTAATAAATAATTTACGAAACGTTTTTTAACAATTAACAGTAAAAATTTTGGTGCAATGTTTTGGACAAAATGAAAGGGAGCCGTTGACAGTTTGTCTCAACGGTTCCCTTTATTCTATCCAAAAGTGCAGAAAAGAGGTGTAAATACGGATGGTTTTCTCCAATTATAGAGAAATGGAGAAATGATCAGAAGGTCAGAAAGAAGCTGTTTATAACGTGATCACACTGCCCGTGAGATGTCTCGGAGAGCCTTCGCGGGTCTTGTAATCGATGACGTAATTGTAGATATTGTCGCGGAACACCTTGCCGTCCACTTCGCCGTTCCAGCGGAATCGCTTGTCGGTGGCGGAGAAGACCACGTTGCCCCATCGGTTGATGACATAGATGCTGAATCCATAGTCGCTGATCTGTTCCAGCAAGGCTTCGGGGATGCCGAAATCGTCGTTGATGCCGTCGCCGTCAGGAGTGAAGGCGTTCGGGAGGATGATTTCGCGTTCGCACGGAAGGATGGTGATGTGGGCTTCCACGGAGCATTCGCCTTGCGTTGCGGTGACGGAATATACGCCTTCGTCATATACGGTGATGGCTTGGGAGGTCTCGCCGGTGCTCCACAGGTAGTCGTCGAGGGATGATACGACCTCCAGCACTGCGCTGCCCTCCTGACAGAAGCGAGAGGTGTGGTTGATGATGGTGATGGTAGTGTCCACGAAGCTCAGATGCAGGGTGTCCACTTGCTCGCATCCGTGCTCGTCAAGATGAGCGAAGGTGTAAGTGCCTGCTTCAGTGTAAGTTTGTCCGTTCCAAGTGTAGGTGTCGCACGCATAATCCGTGAAGGAGGTGTGAGTGGGGAAGTAGATGCTGAGGTGCAGGGTGTCGACTTGTGTACAGCCATGCTCGTCCACATGCGTGAAGGTATAGGTGCCGCTTTCCGTGTAGGTGCTGTCGTTCCAAACGAAGCTTTCGCAAGCGGACTCTTCCATCACGAGGTGGGCAGGGTGGTGGACGGTGAGGTGTAGGGTGTCCACCTGTGTACAGCCGTTGGCATCTTCGTGGGAATAAGTGTAAACGCCTGATTGCGTGTATTCTTGCTCGTTCCAAGTGTAGCTTTCGCAAGCGGTGTCGCTGACGGCGGTATGGATCGGATGCAGGATAGTGAGATGGAGGGTGACGACCGAGTCGCAACCCGCGGCGTTGGTCAACGTGTGGGTCGGGGTATTGGTGCTTTCCGTGTAGGTCACGCCGTTGATCCAGGTATAAGATTCGCACTCGGTATGCGTGTCAACTCCCGTATTGCTATGGTTGATAGTGAGGTGGAGCGTGACGATGGAGTCGCAACCCGCGGCATTGGTCACCGTGAAGGTGGGGGCGTTGGTGCTTTCCGTGTAGGTGACACCGTTGATCCAAGTGAAGGAGTTGCAAGCCATCTGTTCGTCGATGCCAGTGTTGCTGTGGTTGATGGTCAGATGAAGCGTAGCGATGGAGTCGCATCCGTTAGTGCTTCCGCCCGGGAAAACATGCTGGTAATCATCAGATTGCGTGTACGTCTGTCCATACCACGTAAAGGAGTTGCAGGCGGTGGCGGTGGTATCGCCGTAGGAAGCATGGAGAATGGTCAGATGCAGGACAACAACGGAGTCGCACCCGAACTGGTTCCCATTATAAATAGTATAGGTCGGGTTGACCGACGGCGTTTCCGTGTACGTGCTGTCATGCCAGCTGAAGGTTTCGACCGCGGTGGCAACGGTGTCGAAGTAGGTGGTCGGATGAACGGTCAATGTCAAAGAAATTACGGAGTCGCAACCGCTGACGGATTGCAGCGTGTGGGTGTAAACCCCGGCCGTGTCGATTGTCTGCCCGAAGAATTCATAGCTGCTGCCTTCGCAAATAGCTGCTGTGACCGGCGTGTTGTAAACGGGATTGACGGTCAAGTTCAGCGTGATAACAGAGTCGCAACCGCTGACGGACTGCAGCGTATGGGTGTAGGTGTCAGCCGTGGTAAGTTGTTGTCCGAAGAAGTCGTAGCTGCTTCCCTCACAGATCGCGGCAGTGACCGGCGTGTTGTAAACCGGGTTGACGCTCAAGGTCAGTGTGATGACGGAGTCGCATCCGTTGACGGACTGCAGGGTATGAGTGTAAACCCCTGCCGTGTCAAGCAACTGCCCGAAGAATTCGTAGCTGTTGCCTTCGCATATATCAGCCGTGACAGGTGTGTAGATGACATCGTTGACGGTCAAGGTCAGGGTAATGACAGAATCGCAACCGTGCATAGTCTGCAGCGTGTGGGTGTAGGTTCCCTCAGTGGTAAGTTGCTGCCCGAAGAAGCTGTA
>Ga0310690_10012219_pt1 | contig 10551 bp, 9 predicted proteins | sample AusTroGonzalo_MG_2_FD_207661 | JGI IMG/M metagenome (GOLD analysis project Ga0310690, IMG submission 207661) | Bovine rumen microbial communities from tropical cattle in Woodstock, Queensland, Australia - Gonzalo_04 (v2) (version 2) | ecosystem: Host-associated > Mammals > Digestive system >...
TATCATTCTCTCGGCTAAGAAGTATATCTATATTCAGTCGCCATATTTCCTGCCTACAGAGATTGTGTTCTTTGCTTTGAAGACGGCAGTGGCATCGGGTGTTGATGTGCGTGTGATGGTGCCTCGTAAGACCGATGGTTGGTTTGTGGAGTGGGGAAGTAGGTCATATTTGCGCGAGGCTCAGGAGGCTGGCATTCGTATTCTGCTTTACGAACCTCGTTTCCTTCATGCGAAGATGCTGGTATGTGATGACAATATCTGTACCTGTGGTTCAACGAACATCGACTTCCGTTCGTTCCTTAATAACTTCGAGGCAAATACTTTCGTTTATGATGAGGCTGTAGCTCTGCGAATGAAGCACATCTTCCTGCATGACGAAGAATTGTCAACACCTTTGGCTAGTTTGCCAAAGCGTATCCATCCAAGTTTCCTTACCCGACTGGGTGAGTCTGTGATGCGCTTGCTGTCGCCGTTGCTTTAAAAAAGGATTCCTTCTATTTAAACAGCGAGAAGTTCACACTGCCATAACTTCTGTGTTCTACGAAGTGTGGATGCTCTGAGAAGTTATGATCTTTGCCATGCTCTAGGATAAAGAGACCGTCTTCCTTTAATAATCCCTTTTCAAAAATCAAGTCAGGAATCGTAGGTATCTCCTTCAGAGCATAAGGAGGGTCAGCAAAGATAAAGTCAAACTGCGTGTGACAACTTTTCAGGAAACGGAATACGTCGGCACGAAGGGGAATGCAGCTCTCACCTCCCAACTTCTTCAGACACTCACATATAAACCTGTGATGATCTCTATCCATCTCAACGCTAACCACCTGTGTGCAGCCTCTTGATAGCAGTTCCAGTGTGATACTACCTGTGCCTGAGAAAAGATCCAATGCAGCAGCATCCTCCAAGTCTACATATTGTATCAGTACGTTGAAGATATTCTCCTTTGCAAAATCCGTCGTAGGCCGCGCTTTAAATGAGCGTGGTACCTCGAAATGTCTTCCCTTGTATTTTCCTGTAATAATTCTCACGATTCACAATTTAGAATTCATAATTTATAATTCAGAATTAATGAATTATCAATTCATTTCACCTTCCTTTTATAAACAGAGCCTGAAGGTCGTAAGGCATCGACTTGATAGCTGTCACTGGATGACGGTTAAAGTCTGCCGCGGGGTTGATGGTGTATGCGTTCTGGAGGAATTTCTTCAGTTCATTCATCAGCCATTCCTGATCAGGAATCTCGCCTACAATGTGCAATTCATCGTGTTCAGGTTCCAATTGCAATTGCTTCCATACGTAGAGCAGGAAATAGAGCGAATCGTGAGCTCTGCTCGCATCAAAGGAGTTAAAGAACTTGAACCTGTTCTGCGTGAAACTGAAAATCTCCAGTCGTTTCTCGTGAAAATAGCCGTATAGCTTATTGCGATTGCCAGTGAAACTGCGTTGATGTAGGTGACGCCATACAGCCGACATTGCTGTGACGATATTTACATCCTGAAAATGGTCGTCAATGACTAGCTTCAGGTCTTTATTCATGGAAAATACCGCCACGCTGTTCAGATCGGGTAATACATTGAAGAATATAGCTACCTGTTCTTTCTGTGGGAAAGCATGGAAGTACATCGCCTCCATTTGCTTCTCATCAAAATGCTCTACGGGTACCATCAGCACGTCAGTATCAATGACCACTCTGACGCGTGGCGGGTGATCCATGAGCAGTTCGCTGTTCTTGAATGCCTCACGCAGGTTGGCAGCCATTGACACACCACTTTTCACTACGTATGGTTCGAAAACCACGTCCGTCCCGTCTTCTGTAGGCCGTGCGAATGATAATGTGCTCCGTCCGATACGGATGGTCAACCGTTGTTTTGTATTACTGATTTCAGGCATCTTCTTTCTTATTTTCTGCAAAGGTACGAAATAAATCTTAAATCCCAAATCTCAAATATCAAATATTTTTCATACCTTTGCAAAACGTATGATTCAGGATGAGCTGATATATCAGATAGAAAAACGCTTTGGTCATGTGCCTACCAGCGAGCAGCAACGGGCCTTGCAGGTCTTTGCTGCGTTTATGACCGACCGTGACGAGCAGTCCGTGATGATTCTTCGTGGTTCTGCCGGTACGGGTAAAACGACGCTGGCTTCTGCTATCGTTAAAGCGATGCTCGCTCTGAAGCAGAAGCTGGTGCTGATGGCACCTACAGGACGTGCAGCTAAGGTTTTTTCTAATTATTCTGGCTCATCAGCTTTTACCATTCACCGCTGTATCTACAGACAGAAATCAACTGCCGATCTTGTGACCTTCAACTTGGGCTTTAATGCCGCTCAAGATACCTTGTTCATCGTTGATGAGGCCTCAATGATAGCCAATGCCGACACACCATTGCTTGATGACTTGATTCGCTTTGTCTATAATAATCGTAATTGCAGGCTGTTGCTGATAGGCGACCGTGCTCAGCTCCCACCAGTGGGCGAGGATGAAAGTCCTGCTTTGATGACAGATGTGCTGCGCTACTATGGATTAACGGTCTATGAGTCAGACCTCAACGAAGTGCTCCGTCAGGCAGAGGACTCAGGCATTCTGTGGAATGCTACGAGAATTAGAGGTGAGGGGTTAGAGGTTAGAGGTGAGAGATTAGCCTTGCCTCAAATACGGTTCTCAGGTTTTGAGGATATTCAAAATGTGCCTGGTGACGAACTCATAGATAGTTTGGCTACGAGTTTCAGTAGGGTGGGAATGGATGAGACGCTGGTTGTCACCCGTAGCAATAAACGGGCAAATATTTATAATCAGGGCATCCGAAATATGGTGCTTGACCGCGAGGATGAGCTCTGTCGTGGCGACCGCATCATGATAGTGAAGAATAACTATTATTGGGTGAAAGGTGAAGGTATAGAAGGGAATATCAGCTTCATTGCCAATGGTGATATTGCTGTGGTACAGCGTGTGCGTAATGTCCATGAACTTTATGGCTTTCGTTTTGCCGAGGTAACGATGACTTTCCCAGACTATGATGATTACGAACTTACGGCCATCACCATGCTCGAAACCCTGACTACGGAGGCGCCAGCACTAACCCGAGAACAGCAGGAACAGCTCTTCCAGAAGGTGATGGATGACTATGCCGATGTGCCATATAAATCTGAGCGTCTGAAGAAACTGAAGGATGATAAATATTATAATGCCCTGCAAATCAAGTTCGCCTATGCCGCCACCTGTCATAAGGCGCAGGGTGGTCAGTGGGCGCATATCTATATAGATCAAGGCTATATGACTGATGATATGCTGACCTCCGACTATTTCCACTGGCTTTATACAGCTCTGACTCGCGCTACGGAAAAGGTGTTCTTGGTTAATTGGCCAAAGACACAGATAGAATCCCCGTCAGAGTAGGATTTCCGCTGGCTGAATGACAAAGGTGGTTCCTCCGTGGGCTTCAAGGAAATCACGGTCGCGGAATCCCCATAGCACACTGATGCAGGGTAGGCCTGAATTACATGCTGTTTGTAGGTCAACATCGCTATCACCTACATAGACGGCATTCTCTTTTTCTGTACCCAGTTGGCGGAAAGCTTCCATCACAGTGTCAGGAGCAGGCTTTTTACGAATACCCTCGGCTTCGTGCTCGCCAATGGCCACTTCAACGGTGTCAGGAAAGAAATGACTGCACAACTCGCTAGTGGCAGCATAGAACTTATTGCTCACCACTGCTATGCGTTTCCCTCTTCTGCGCAGTTCACGAAGTAATTCTGGGATACCATCATAAGGATGCGTGGTGTCGAGTGAATGCTCCATGTAGTACTCGCGGAAGGTCTTGAAAGCGGCTTCAAAGAGCGGGTTGCTATCGCCATCAGGCACAGCACGTACCATTAGCAGACGCACGCCATTGCCCACCATTTGGCGTACCTCCTCGCGTGTGTGCTCAGGCATGTTATGTTGGCATAATGCATAGTTCACGGCAGCTGCCAAATCATCCAGTGTGTCCAGCAGTGTACCGTCCAGATCGAATATATAGGTATCGTATTGCTTCATTGTGTGTGCAAAGGTACTAAAAATTATTCATTGTCAATAATCAAACGCTAATTACCAAATATTTTTAGTTGATACATTATCAATTATCAATTAATTCGTAACTTTGCACGCTGTATGGACGTAATAAGATTTTTGAAGGACTGGACGCTGCCTGTATCAATGGGCATAGGAGCGGTGACGTATCTGGTGTTTAACTATGTGCCGCAGTTGGATGATGCAGCCACTTTCTTTGCTCCTATCATGGAGGCCATCCTGCCATTGTTCATGTTTCTGGTATTGTTTGTTACGTTCTGTAAGGTGGACTTCCACAAGATGCGCCCTGTATGGTGGCACCTGTGGGTGAGTATCTTCAATTTGCTCTTCGTGGGTATCGTGATGGCAGTTATTTTGGGTATGGGACTGCAAGGCGATAAACTCATTCTGTTTGAAGCACTATTAATGTGTATCATCTCGCCGTGCGCTACGGCGGCAGCCGTTGTAACACAGAAACTGGGGGGTAACTTGGAGCAGATGACCACCTTCACGTTCCTCTCGAATTTCCTCACCGTATTGCTGGTGCCTGTTTGCTTCCCAATGATTGAAAAGGGGGCGGACATCTCGTTTATGGCAGCCTTCTCTAAGATATTGTATCAGGTGGTAATCCTGTTGGTAGTGCCTATGGGCTTGGCTTATATCGTCAAGCATTTCATGAAAAGACTACATGCAAGGATTATTGCTGTGAAGGACCTGTCTTTTTATCTCTGGGGATGCTCGCTGATGATTGTCACGGGTACTACGGTGAAGAATATCATCCATGCTGAGGCGTCTATTGTGCTGCTCTCGGCTATTGCTCTGCTGGGCTTGGTGCTCTGTGTCATTCAGTTTGCTGTGGGGCGTTTCATAGGCCATTACTTCGGCAAGGCACAGGAGGCTGGTCAGGCCTTGGGACAGAAGAATACAGCCTTTGCCATTTGGCTCGGCATTACTTACCTGAACCCATTATCCTCAGTGGGCCCAGGCTGCTATATTCTGTGGCAGAATATAATTAATTCGTTTGAGATTTGGCAGGAAAGACAGAAAAACAGGGGGGTAAAGACACAATAACATAATAACAAATTATCTGTTAATAAAAAATCTGTTAATATGTTACTGTGTCTTTAAAAGATTACTCTGTCTTAGTATCTGGGTAATAAGGTGTGCAGCATTATCTGGCGCTTTTTCCTTGCCCAGTCGCTGCCATACTTCCTCGTAGCCATCGAGCATCTGCTGACGGGCAGGTCCGCCGAGAATCTTTTCCAACTCGTTTTCTATGTTGGTAAGTGAGAAACTGTCAGCTACCAGTTCACGCACCACTTCGCGGTCGGCAATAAGGTTGACCAGCGAAATGTATTTTACCTTCAGTATCTTTTTGCGCAGCCAACCGATGAGCCAGGGTAGGGGTGTTTCGTAGCAAACCACCTGAGGCACTCCAAATAGGGCCGTCTCAAGCGTTGCCGTACCACTAGTAACTAGTGCGGCATGAGCTTTTGAGAGCAGTTCGTAGGTCTGGTTTTTCACCAAGCGTACATTGGTGCCCTCAAGGAATTTCTGATAATAGGCCTCGTCGATACTTGGCGCACCTGCCAGCACTAGTTCGTAGTCTTTCTCGAACTTCTGTGCAGCCTGAATCATCGTGGGTAGGTTGTCCTTAATCTCTTGACGGCGTGAGCCTGCCAGCAATGCGATGATGGGTTTGAGGTTTTCTCTTGCCCCTCGCTCCTCGCTCCTTGCCCCCAAAAACTCTTTCACCTCATCCGCTGTGGGATTGCCCACATAATGAATAGTGTAGTGGTGTTTCTTCTCGAAGAAGTCCACCTCGAAGGGCAAGATAGAGAAGAGTTCATCTACATCGCGCTTGATGTTCTTGATGCGATACTCCTTCCATGCCCAAATTTTTGGTGAGATATAGTAGAATACGGGGCAGATATGATGCTGTTTTACGTAATCAGCTATCTTCAGGTTGAAGCCCGGATAGTCCACCAGAATCACTACATCAGGCTGCCATTTGGCGATGTCCTGCTTGCACTGCTTCATATTCTTCAGAATGGTGGGCAGATGCAGGAGTACGGGTATGAACCCCATGTAGGCCAGTTCGCTGTAGTGTTTCACACGGGTACCACCTTCGGCTAGCATCAGGTCGCCGCCGTAGAAACGGAATTCCGCTTCTGCGTCGTGTGCTTTCAGCGACCGCATCAGGCGCGATGCGTGTAGGTCGCCAGAGGCTTCGCCAGCTATGAGGTAGTATTTCATGTTTTAAAGTTTACCGTTTACAGTTCTTCCCATTCTTCTTTCTGACTCATGAAGGCGTAGGCCGTCAGGTCTATCTGTGTGGGGGTGATGGCTACGTAGCCATTATCTAATGCCCAGCGATCGGTATCGGTAGCCTCGGGCTCGTCATTGTGGTAATGACCAACCATCCACCAATAGTCATATCCGCGTGGATGATGACACTGGATGGTTTCGTTCTGCCATGATCCTAAGCCCATGCGGCACACCTTCACACCCTTGAACTGCTGAGCCACAGGGAAGTTGATGTTCAGACAGATGCCCTTTGGCAGTCCCTCTTTTAACACCTTCTCCGTAAACTTACGCACGTAGGGACGCAGGGGCTCAAAGTCGGCATCCTCACGATGGTCGCAAAGGGAATAAGCCACGCTGGGAATATATTTCAGACAGCCTTCAAGCGTCACACCCATCGTGCCGCTGTAGTGGGCATTCACAGAGGCGTTATCGCCATGGTTAATGCCACCGATAATCATATCAGGACGGCGCGTACAGATGTTCATTAGCGCCATCTTCACGCAGTCAACGGGTGCACCGTTACATGAATAAACAGTCACGTTGTCGCGCTTCTCTCTAAGGATCAGCGTGAGGGGTGTGGTAGCCGAGAATGCGCATGAAAAGCCAGAACGGGCTGAGTCAGGGGCGCATACAATAATGTCGGCCATATCTTCCAGCATAGCTACCAGCGAGCGGATGCCCTTGGCCTGATAGCCATCATCATTGGATATCAAAATAAGTGGTTTCATCTTGCAAAGGTACGCCATTTTCGCTGTATAGCCAAATTTTCATCCTTTTTTCTTCTTGATGCAGCGAGAAATGCTTGCTTTCGTTGCGTTAAAAGTAATAGCGCATTCCTACTTGAAGTCCTATACGTCGTATGCCGTAAAACTCGTTCTCTTTTAGCACGACGTCATCGGGCTTATCCAGTTTCACGGTAATCATATTCATCTGTGCACCCAGTGCAATCTGCTTACTCACCTTGTATTCCAGACCAATTCGCATCAGCGGCGCTATATGACTCTCAGAAACAGAAACCTTGCCCACAGACTCTGAATAGCTGCAGTAGCCAAATCCCATTGTCATGTCCCAACGCCACTTATCCGACGGCAATGCCAGCACCAGGCTGGGTCCTATATAGTTCAGACGCTGTGCAAAGCCTTCTTCGAACGATGTGTAGTTGTGCAGGTAGTTCACGCCAATGCCGAAGCCTGATACCCACACGTGATCATAGTCCACCTCTACATCTACACCGCACTTCGATTCGTAAATTTTATTGCCAACCTGAAAATTTGAAGTCATCCATGAAGGTCCTATGCTGAACCGCAGGATGTTGCGTGGCGCATTCTCATTTCTTTTCTTAATCTCCTCATAAGGAGATTGGTACGTCTGCATATACTGATTATCCGCAGGCTGAGCAAGTGCACGGTCAAGTGAGCCCTTTACAACGCTTGTGTCGCTCTCCGTCTCTGGCATACGCAGCATGGTGCCCCATATGCGGTGAATGGTACTACGCGTATCCGGCATACGATGCTCGGTGATAACCAGACCGTTTCCACCATTTTTGGCTGTGGCCTTTACAGCCAAGTCGAGCACCTGCTCAAAACTGCCCTTTGCAGCCAGTCCGCCGTCAACCACTTTTACCGTACCTATTGCCAGCGTCTGCTCAGGCACTTTTTCGTTCATCAGAAACACGCGTACTGAATCAGGCGACAACGCATCAAACTCGCTGGTGTACATGTCTGTTACCACTTTTGGCGCACAGCTTGTCAGCAGCAAGGCGGCCATACTCAGGAAGAAGAGTTCAAATTTTTTCATAGCAGTATGTAACAATCTTTTCAATTGCAAAGGTACAAAAAATATTTGAAATAACAAAGAAAATACATGCTTTATTGTAAAAATATTTGGTGAATAAAAGGAATTTTTCTACCTTTGCACCACATAGAAACTTGACAGATAAAATTTTAGCACAAATGCACTTGAGATTCCAATTAAAGATTGAAACGGGTAACAAAATTCTTTTCTCTCTGGCTTGCGTATGCAGCCTACTTCTGACATCATGTTCCGTAATTAGAGGTTATAGGGCCGATGGGCAAAGTGGTCCTGATATCTATAGTTTCGAGCATCATGTTCACGACACCATTGCAAACGGAGCTCTGACGTTCTCTTTCCCTTATGCGGAGCAGCAGGCCGAGTGGATAGACACTCTGCATTTCTTTAATCAAGGAAGGCGCTATAAGAACGTGACGCTGTGGGAAGCTTTGAAGGGTAAGACCGATACGCAGGGCGTCCTCGTTATTCACGACGACAGTATCGTTTATGAGCATTATGTGGGCGACATCACTATTGACAGGTTGGGCACGGTGTTCTCTGTGTCAAAGTCTATCACGTCGCTGCTGTGCGGCATTGCTGTTGACGAGGGCTATATCAAAAGTGTGGACGATGTGGTGACCGACTACCTACCAGAACTCAATAAGAAAGATCCTATGTGGCAGAAACTCACCATCCGACACCTGCTTGACATGCGTAGCGGATTGGACTTCGATGATACCTACTCGCTTCGATTGAAGGACTTGAAGCGACTCAACGCGATGGCTAAATTAAACTACGGTCATAACCTGATGAAGCAGATTCGCGGTCTGAAGTTTAGATGTGAGCCTGGTAAGGAGTATCGCTATGAGAGTATGACGACAGAGATTCTTGGAGTGGTCGTCGAGCGAGCCACAGGCAAGCGCTATGTGGATTATCTCAGCGAGAAGGTATGGCAGCCCTTGCAGATGGAGTCGCCTGCCGTCGTCAATATTGATAGTCGTAAACATGGGGTGGCTCATGCTTTTGGTGGCATCTCAACCACGATGAAGGATTTGGCCAAGATAGGGCGCCTTTACTTGAATCGTGGCGTGTGGAATGGTAAGCGTATTGTCAGCGAAGACTGGATACGTCAGACCACAGATTATTCTGAGGATAACGACGGCTATCACTTCAACTGGTATAACCTGAGTAATATCGGTGCAGACAAGGCGCAATATCCTGGCTATTATGCGCACGGTATTCGCGGACAGGTGCTTTACGTGAATCCTTATAAGCGTCTCGTTATGGTCAGAATGGGTAAGCAGGACAATACCTTCGCATCCATTCCTTATGTTTTTGAACAACTGAGTAACTGTGGTTTCTAGCGCGATGTGTTTGGTATTAAGAGAATGTGTCTTACCCTGAATTTATGTTGAACGTGACGATGTCACGATGTCATTGTCACGATTCTGTGAGCAGCTAGTAGAAGCGCATCGTTTTAACAGATTTTTACAGGTTACGCTATCCCGAAATTTGGAGCCGCACGGGAATTGTTGTACCTTTGCTGATGAAATCAGCGAGAACATAACTTCCCTTGTTGCGAGGCATAAACTGGCCAATTACGCGGAACAACTAAGGGAGTTAATACTAAGGGGGCGGCAATAAAAAAGCGGGACTAGGTCCCGCTGATATTCACACTTGGTTTACACCATTTTACACCACTTCAATGCCTTGCTCCTCACAGAGCTTCAGACTCATTTCCTTCAGTTTGAACTTCTGAATCTTACCAGAGCCCGTCAGTGGGAACTGGTCGATGAAGAACACGTACTTTGGAATCTTATAGCGGGCTATCTTGCCTCTGCAGAACAACTGCACGTCCTCGGCAGTCATCTTCGCACCTTCCTCCAAAATGATGAAAGCTCCTACGGCCTCACCGTATTTCTTTGAAGGAACGGCAGCCACCTGTACGTCGCGGATGCCAGGCATGTGATACAGGAATTCCTCAATCTCTCGTGGATAGATATTCTCACCACCACGGATAATCATATCCTTGATACGACCGGTAATCTTATAGAAGCCCTCTTCGTCCTTTACGCCCAGGTCGCCAGAGTGCAGATAGCCGTTCTTGTCGATGACCTCAGCCGTAGCCTCGGGGTTCTTGTAGTAGCCCTTCATCACGTTGAAGCCCTTGCAGCACATCTCGCCCTGCACGCCAACGGGACATTCCTCGCCCGTCTCTGGGTCAAGCACCTTCACGTCAACGAATGGGAAATCGCGACCTACGGTAGTGCAGCGCTGCTCAAACGTATCGTTCAGACAGGTCTGCGTCATACCGGGTGACGACTCTGTCAAGCCATAAACACTGGTGATAGTCATATACATCTTCTCGCTGACCTGCTTCATCAGTTCGATAGGACAGAGCGAACCTG
>Ga0310690_10012220_pt1 | contig 10551 bp, 6 predicted proteins | sample AusTroGonzalo_MG_2_FD_207661 | JGI IMG/M metagenome (GOLD analysis project Ga0310690, IMG submission 207661) | Bovine rumen microbial communities from tropical cattle in Woodstock, Queensland, Australia - Gonzalo_04 (v2) (version 2) | ecosystem: Host-associated > Mammals > Digestive system >...
ACGAGGCGGCAGATAGAGACGGAGCCTCGAAACACCCTCGTAAATGTCTGTTCGGTAGGTGATTTCCGAGTCGATGTTGCCGAAACCGTGATAGCGAGGGTCGTCGCTGTTCAAAACGATACGGTATTCGCCTGCAGGGCACGCGATGGCATAGTCCGAGTAGGCGTTCGTCGGGTGGAAGTTGAAGACCACCAAACTGTTACCGCGTTTGAAAGCCAGCACTTTGTCGCCCTCGTTCTGGCAGATGGCCTCGGGTAGCGATTCCAAGATCTGATTATTCTCCACGCAATGGATCATGTCGTGGTCGAAACGGTTCAGCCCGCTGTATTTCAGCAGGTTATCGTCGGCCAAATTCCACTGCCGGCGGGCATGGTAGCACGACCAGCCATTGCCCTCCCTCGGGAAGTCAATCCACTCGGGATGGCCGAATTCGTTGCCCATGAAGTTGAGATAGCCGCCGGAACAGAGTGTCAGCGTCACCAACCGGATCATCTTGTGCAGGGCGATGCCCCGATCGACGACCATATCTGGTGTCGTTACCGACATGGCGGTGTACATTTTGCTGTCGATCATCCTGAAAATGAGTGTTTTGTCACCCACTAATGCTTGATCGTGGCACTCCACATAGCTGATGGTTTCCTCTTCGGCACGCTTGTCGGTCATCTTGAAATAGATTTCGCCCACGCTCCAGTCGTCGTCGCTGCGGGTCTTGAGGGTTTTCACCCAAAAGTCGGCGATGCCCATCGACATGCGGAAGTCGAAGCCGACACCGCCTTTCTCCACCGGAAATCCCATGCCGGGCATTCCGCTCACATCTTCGGCAATGGTGGTGGCACTTGCATTGATTTCGCGCACCAGCCGGTTGGCGAGGGTCAGATAGACGAGGGCGTCCTCATCCACATTCCCGTCGAAATACTGGGCATATTCCATGAAATCCACCCCGAGACCGTGGTCGAAGTAGCACATACTGGTTACGCCATCGAAGCGGAACCCGTCGAAATGGAACTTTTCGAGCCAATATTTGAGGTTGGAGAGCAAGAATCGGATGGTTTCGGGCTTGCCGTAGTCGAAACAGCGCGAATCCCACACCTTGTGGTGACCCTTTTCGCCGTGATGCGTGTAGAGCGAGTCGCTGCCGTCAAAGTAGCCAATGCCCTCTTTTTCGTTCTTCACCGCGTGGGAGTGGATGACATCGAGGATGATGGAAATGCCCATCCCGTGGGCTGTGTCGATAAGCTCCATCAGCTCTTCGGGGGTGCCGAATCGGAATGACGGGGCGAAAAAGTTGGAAACCTGGTAGCCGAAGGAGCCATAGTATGGGTGCTCCTGAATGGCCATCAGCTGTATCATGTTGTAACCCAAATCTTTGATGCGTGGCAGCACTGTCTCCTGAAACTCGTGGTAGGAGGAGATTTTGGCCTCCTGCGACGACATCCCGATGTGCGCCTCGTAGATGAGCGGGTGCTCGGGCTTGGGTGGGGCAGGGTGCTTCCAGACGTACGGTTCCGGCTCCCATACTTGGGCGCAGAAAACCTTGGTCGTATCATCTTGCACCACACGCTGGCAGTAGGCGGGAATGCGCTCATCAGCACCGCCGTGCCATACCATCCAAAGCTTGTAGAGCATCTCGTTCCGAAGGGCGAAATCGGGCAGCTCGATCTCCCAGTCGCCGTTGCCGATGGGGTGGAGGGCGAACTGCGGCTGGATCTGCCAACTGGAGAAGTCGCCGTAGAGATAGATGGCAGTGGCGTTGGGTGCCTTCTCGCGGAACACCCACCCATTGGCGGTTTTGTGCAGCCCGTAGTAGAGGTGACCGTTTGCAATATCGGACAGGGAGGTTTTGCCGTCGGTGAGCTGCAGCTCGCGTAAAGCAGCACGTTCCATACGTTTCTGCAGGGCGTTTCTGTAGGGCTTCAGCCAGGCATCTTTGCTGGCAAGTTGGGAGTTTGTGGTTATCTTCATACTATTGTTATTATCATTTCCAGCGCCCCACACTGCTGTGGGCTCTGTTCCGACCCCACACTGCGCTCCGCTTGTGTGGGGTTAATTGCGCTTCGCGCGTGTTGCCCCTCCGGGGCTGCTTAAGGAAGCTTCTTTTATAATAGGGCATCAGGCATCGACATTAATTATGCATCGTACTTTCTTGTAGGTGGGCAGCTGCTTGAACTGTCGGATGATCTCTCGGAGTTGTAACTTTTTTGAAATTAGTGTGTTGTCTCGGTTTAGCTTGATCCAGAAATCCTGAAGGTAGTAGTTTTGGATGCGGGAGACCAACGGGGTGGCGGGTCCCATCACGTTGCCCTCGAAGACCGTATGCAGCATCGCCTGCAGCTGTAGGGCGGCGGCCATAACGGTCTGTTCTTCCGTGTGTTTCAGGGTGATTTTCACCATGCGGGTGATGGGCGGCAGACGGAACTGCTGCCGCTCGGCAATCTGGCTTTGGTACATGGCCATAAAGTCGTTGCTCTCCACGAACTTTAATGCCGGGTGGTTGGGTTGGAAGGTTTGGATGACCACCTTGCCGGGCACTTCTTTGCGCCCCGCGCGTCCACTCACCTGTGAGAGCAACTGGAAGGCCCGTTCGAAGGCCCGGAAGTCAGGGAAAGATATTAGCGCATCGGCGTTGAGGATGCCCACCACGCTCACACGGTCGAAGTCCAGCCCTTTGGTCACCATCTGCGTGCCCACCAGTATGTCGGTTTTGTGCTCTTCGAAGTCGCTGATAATCTGCTGATAAGCGTTTTTCGAGCGAGTGGTGTCGGTGTCCATGCGGGCGATTCGCGCCTCGGGGAAAATCTCCGCCAACGTGTCTTCAACTTGCTCAGTGCCAAAGCCTTTCATCTCGATGTCGGTGCTGTGGCAGGTCGGGCACTCCTTCGGCACCTCAATGGCGTAACCACAGTAGTGGCATTTCAGCAGGTTGGTCTTTTTGTGGTAGGTGAGCGTTACGTCGCAGTATTGGCACTTCGGCATCGATTCGCAGGTATGGCAGATCATGCGCACCGCATAGCCGCGCCGATTCTGGAACAGGATGATTTGCTCCTTGCGTTCCAAAGCCGCCGCCATCTGCTCGATGAGGAAGTGCGAGAAAAGCCCATGCACCTCTTTCCGGCGGGTGGCGAGTGTCATGTTAACGGTGTATATGTCAGGGAGTTTGCTGTCTGCATAACGTTGCATCAGCTCCACCAACCCGAATTTGTGGAGCTGTACGTTGAAGTAGGTCTCCAACGACGGGGTTGCAGTGCCGAGAAGGGTTTTCGCCCCGTGAATCTGCGCGAGCACCACAGCCGCATCGCGGGCATGATAGCGAGGCGCTGGGTCTATCTGCTTGTAAGATCCGTCGTGTTCCTCATCCACAATGACCAGCCCTAAGTCCTTGTAGGGCAGCAGTAAAGCGGAACGTGCCCCAAGGATAAGCTGGTATTTGGAGGTATCGCTGGTCTCATCACCGCGTAGCACCCGGTCCCAGATTTCCACCCGCTCATACTCGTTGAAACGGGAATGGTAAACCCCGACCTTGTCGCCGAAATACTTTCGCAACCGATTGACAATCTGCGAGGTGAGCGCAATTTCGGGAAGCAGATAAAGCACCTGTTTACCCTGCTTCAGCACCTCGTCAATCAGCTTGATGTAGATTTCGGTCTTGCCACTGCCGGTGACACCGTGCAGCAACGTGACAGGAAACTTCTCAAAACTCTGTTTGATCTCTTCGTATGCCCGTGTTTGTGGCCCGGAAAGGCTTACTTCACTGGCATTTTCAGTGGAATAGTCCGCCAGACGGGAGATAACGCGCTCTTCGGAGAGCAGAATCCCTTTTTTGATGAGCGTCTGCAGGCTGTTGGGGTTGACGCTTTCGTTCTTGGTGAGGGTCTGTTTGGGAATTGCCGCGTCGAATCGATAATGGCCATTCTCGCGGGTGAGCATCATGAAGGCTAACAGCGTATCGGCTTGCTGCGAGGTGGAGGATTTTGCATTGAGCCGGTCGAGTAGTTCCATAAAGGCCGGCTCGTTGTCGTATGGCGGTGAGAGACGGATAACTGTCTCTTTCTTAGGCTTGTACGGATTTCGGATTTCCTCGTCGGTGATGACGACCCGTTTTTCGACTAACGATTTGATGATGGGCATCACCTTGGCGACCTGCAACGTTTTGCTGACTTCAGCCACGGTCATGGTCTCGCGATGGAGAAGTAATTCCACCACGTTCAGCTCGTGGGGGGTGAGTACGGAGATGTCGCCGTCGAATTCGGGGTGGATTTTGACCTTGGTTTCGCTGGCGAGCCGCAGGGCGGAGGGCAGCGCGGCGGCCATCACCTCCCCGATAGTACACATGTAGTAGTCGGCGATCCACTGCCAGAGCCGGAATTGCGCTTCCGACACTACGGGACGTTCGTCAATGACATCCAGTATATACTTGACCGTGAAGAGTTTGGGCGGGTTTTCGTGGACCTTTTCCACGATGGCGGCGTATAGCTTGTTGGCCCCGAATGGCACTACCACGCGCATACCGAACGCCACCTGCCCGTTGAGCGCCTGTGGCACGCGGTAGGTGAAGCGCGCCTCGATGGGCAGCGGCAGGATCACGTCGGCGAAAAAGGTCTGCATGGGGAGGATGGATTAGTACCCGCTCGGAATGATCTCGTGGTCTTTCACTTCGAGAAATTGCACATTCACGTTCTCGTAACCGCCGTCGGGCGACTTGTCGAAGGAGAGAGGGAAGGCAATCGGGCTGATTTTCACACGGTCGAGGTCCAGTTCGTTGGTCACTAATGTCACGAAATAGCGGGTAATGTCGTAGCCTTGGAACGCGAAATTTTTCAAGGAAGGCGGTACCCCGTACTTCTGCGTGTAGTCGTAAATGAACGTTTTGGTCTTTTCCTCTTCTAAATCGATGAAATAATCCGAGAAAAAGTGCAGATTGAGCTTCGAATAGTACTCGATGTCGTAAGTTTTGGACTCCATCCACGATTCCGGCACCACGAAGGTGAGGTTGTCGGTTTTCTTGCTGTAGAGCAGCGTGCGCGAGATGATGAGGTTCTGCGCGGGGTTGTCGTAGAAGGTGATGACGATGCTGGGTCTGTAGTCTGAAAGGCGCGCCACCACAGTGGAGGCATTCGGGGTGATTTCGTGGGCGATGTGATTCTCCCGGAAATAGCTCAGATAGGCCGCCATCTCTTTGTCTTTGGCGGTAGAATCGCCGTAGATGATGATCGGATTGGCGTTGCTTTGCTGTGCCAGGAACGAAATCATGGCAGGTCTGGCCTCCAACGAGGGAATCAGCTTATAGACGTACTCGTTGTCTTTCATGAAGTCCTTGCGGTTAGTGAAGGGGTTCACGATGGGAATCTGGTACTGCTTCGCATACGTGGCCGCCACGGCGAAAAGCTTCCCGAAGAAAGGTCCGATGATGAGATCCACTCCGTCCATCAACTCAGTGTCTTCCAAGATTTTACGCAGTTTTGCCTCGTTGTTGGAAATGTCCCGCACGATGACATCGAACCGGATGTTGTCGTTCTGACTCATCTCCTCAATGGCCATCTGCGCCCCGTTCCAAAAGCCCATCAGCTGGTAGGAACGCACCATATCCATATCCTCGCACTCTTTGATGTACGGTGCTGTGTAACTGTCTGACTCAAAGGGAATCAGATACAGAATTTTGCACGATGTCGGTCCGGCGAAAGCGGTGGCGATGCCGACAAGGACAAATATTGCATAGAGTAGGAACTTTTTCATTGTTCTATCGTTAAATTCGGTCTAACACTGTGCGGCAGAGCATCTCCATACGGTCGTGGTAGCTGTCGAGGAATTGGCCTGTGACGCGGTTGGCGATGATGAGGCAGATGGTGAGGGGGTGATGGCCCAGGATGTTTCCGAGACCGTAAAGCGCGGAGCACTCCATCTCCATGTTGGTGATGACATTCCCTTGATACTCAAAGGTCTCGATTTTTTTGTTAAGCTCTGGGTACTTCACCCGGATGCGAACCTCGCGGCCTTGCGGACCGAAAAATCCAGGGGCGCTGACGGTGACACCTTTCGTCATGTCGTGCGCGATGCGGGCGAGCAGCTCGGGCGATGCGGGGGTGAAGTAAGGGTAGGGGAGCGTGTCGTCCCAGCCGGTATGGTGTACAAAAGCCTCCACGAGATCCTCGCGGATGAGGTCTCCGGTGTCGTAAAATCGCAGCACACCGTCAATGCCGAGACCGTACTCGGAAGCCACGAAGGTGCCGCACTCGATTTCGGGACGCAGGGCTCCAGATGTGCCGATGCGCACGAGATTGAGCTTGTGATGCGATTCTTTCACCGTGCGGGTGGCAAGGTCAATGTTGACCAGCGCATCCAACTCCGTGAGTACGATGTCGATATTGTCGGTGCCCATGCCTGTGGAAATCACGGAAATGCGTTTGCCCTTGTAGGTTCCGGTGTGGGTGATGAGCTCGCGGTTCTGCTTTCGCACTTCCACGGTGTCGAACATCGCGGAAAGCATCGACACACGGCCCGGATCGCCCACTAAGATGACATTATCGGCCAGCTCCTCGGGGTGCAGGTTGAGGTGATAAATGGCCCCGTCGTTTTGCAGGGGCAGCTCGGAGGCGGGTATCTGTTTGGTCATAATCGTTCGTTTGATATGAAACGGCAAAGATACAATTTTTTGTTTAAGGTTTAAGGTATAAGGTTTAGGGTTTAAGGGGGTATGGGGTGTGGAAATGCCAAAAACCGTAGAGATGTACCATGACACGTCTCTACAACGACTCTCTTAACATTTTACCGATTTCAATTGAACGTCGTAGAAATGCTTCGGGGTTGCGTGGGGGACCAGCGTTTCCGTGTGGAATTCGCCGGGGAGGTAGATGGCACACATCGTGTTGGCAACGTGGTAAAGGCGGCCGCGTTTCTCCTCAGGTGTGCCCTCCCAGATGGCCGCAAGGACGCTCCAGCGGATGGTTTCGGGGTCGTAGCCGTAGTCGTGCCATACAATCACGGAATTGTCGTTCCGCAGCAGCTCGAAGGCGGTCTGCGTGTCCGTCTTCACCGCATCGGAATGGTGGTCGCCATCGATGAACACCAGGTCGAATTGTTTTTGGTACGGGGTGAAGTCGAACTTCTGCGAGTTGCCTTCCAAGTGCGTTACGTTGCTCAGATTTTTGGAGAAGAAGGCATGCGCGTCGGCGTAACGTTCGTCGCCCGTCAGCTTGAGGATTGCCTCTTTCGGGAGGTTCAGCGTGACACAATGGGGCACGACAGCCGCCACGTTAGCCACACTTTCACCCCGCCAAGTGCCGATCTCGAAGTAGGACTGTGCATTCTGTCGGCGGGCGATGGCCTTCAGCAGCGCGATGTCAATCGGCATGGTGGCGCCGGAAAGGTAGGCATACGGTGAAATGGTCTCGGTGAAATCAGGGAACAGTTCCTCCAAATGCAAGAGCGGCAAACCGTTGTCCAAACCATACTTCTTGGAAACTAACTTTTGGAACACATCCTCACTTTCCAGCACCAAATTGAGCAGGTAAGGGAACTTGAAGATGAGTTTCATGGCGCGAAACCCTTTTACAATCTTATTGCTTGTCGTAGTGTTCATTTCAGGTAATGATTTTTGATTTCGATGATATATTCTTTTAATTCTGAGGGCGTTAGGATGAAGTCGCGGACTTTGAACCGGGATTCTTTGACGAAGCAAATCAGCATGAAAACGGCGTTCATGCTGTAGGCTAAAGAAGCGGTAATAGCGGCACCCTGTGCGGCAAAGCGTGGAATCAGGGTGAAGCCGCAAGCTAAGGTGATTACCAGCCCGCAAAGGGCGGCAAGGGTGTTCATGAAGTAGCGGCCTGAGCCGGAATAGTAGTGTCCGAGAATCAGATAGACGCCGTAGAGAAGCACGCCCGGAGCCAAAATCTTGATGAGGGTGGACATCATCCCGAATTCAGGGCCGAAGACGAACTGGAAGAAGGGGACCGGCAGTAGCGCCAAAACCAGCACCGCCGGCAGTGAGATGGCGAAGCAGATCTTGGCAAGGTCGAGTGTGAGTCGCTGGTTGTAAGCGGTATCGGTGCTGTTCGAAACACGGGCATACTGCACCAGCGCAATGCTGTTGGAGATAATCCACAGTGCCTCGGCTAACGAAACGGCGTTGGAATAGACCCCCACCTGACCCGTATCGACGTAGGCGTTCAGCAGATAGTAGCTCAGCCGTAAGTTGAAGAACTGCACGAAATGGCTGGTCTGGTTGAGGAATCCGTATTTGAAGAGCGCCTTCAGTGTGTCTTTGTATTCCCGCAGCGGCGAGAGGGTGAGCGACTTGTAATCGGCTCGTAATTGGCAGACACCCAGCACGGAAGAACCCAGGTAGGCGAGATATAGTCCGAGAATGTAGCCGTAAATGTCGCGGCGGCCAAGCACGAGGTAATAGACCACTAACGTGAGCACCAGCATGAGTGGTTGCAGTAGCGTGTTGTAGTTGGCCTTCTTCACCTCCTCCCGCCCGATCAGGAAGCGGAAGTTGATGCTCGCGAACGAGGAGATGAATGAGAGTACGGCGGTATGGAGGGCCAAATCGGCGTCCAGACCCATGTTGAGCACCAACATCAGAATGCCCATGACGACGGCCACGATCAGCGCCCACAGCACCGACGGCAGCCACAGTTTCGAGAACGAATGGCGGGAGGTGAGATAGACGAGGCTCGCCCCGCAGACAATTTCCGAAAAAATCAGGATAAAGCTGATGTTCGTCAGCACTAATGATTGCAAGCCTTTCCCGCTGTCGCCCAGCACCTGCGAAATGAGAATCGCAATCGCCAGGTTGAGAAAGGCGACCACAATCTTCGTGCCGAACGTGTTTAGAATCTTGCTGAACATAGCGATTTTTATGGCGGCAAAGATACGAAAATTTCGTATTTTTGCCGCCATGCTAGTTGTCCACATACCCTCTTGGTTCCCCATTCCGGAAAAGCCGCTGAACGGGAATTTCATCTTCCGGCACATCGAGTCGCTGGGAGATAGCGTGCAGTCGATTGTTTTGCACCATCTCTCCGACAGTTTCAAGCCGGAAATCCCCCACAATGCCACGCTTTTTCCCGTCCCTTCGCAAGAGTGGGTTTATGCGCAGTTCAAGGCTTATATAGATGCTTTCGATGCGCTGGTGAGTCAGTACGGGAAACCGGATCTGATTCATCTACATGTGGCGCTGCCGTTGGGATTCGTTGCCGCCCGTATCAGCCGGAAATATCATATTCCGCTGATTGTCAGCGAACACTGGACGGGATATCTGCCGATGAACCGTCCCAATCTGTTGTTTATGGAGCGGGTAATCCTGAGGCAGACGTTCCGTCATGCCACCCATATTACCGCCGTGTCGCAGGACCTGTTGGACAATATCGCTCTCACCGTACCCGTCGCCGCGAAAAAGCCCCAGACGGTGGTCGGAAATGTAGTGGATACGGAGCTTTTCTCCTTGAAAGAAAGTCCCTTACATCAGGAGAAGAAACAGATTCTGCACGTTTCCACCCTTGCCAACGAAGCGAAAAACATCATGGGCATCCTCCATGCGGTGGATGCGCTGCATCAACGTCGTAACGATTTCGAACTCAACATTGTCCATGATTTTCGGAACATCTTGGCGGAGACCTACGTGCGGGAGCGCGGATTGGATTCGGTCGTCCATTTTCTTGGCCGCAAAACCTCCGCTGAGATTGCCGAATTGCTGCATCAGTCGGCCTTTTTCCTCCTCTTCTCCAACTTCGAGAACCAGCCGTGCGTGCTTTTGGAATCCTTCAGCACCGGCACCCCCGCCGTCACCACCCCTGTGGGCGGCATCCCGGAGTTCACCAATCCGGACAATGCCATCATCGTCACCCCGAAAGATGAATCGCAACTCGCTGAAAAATTGAATGTTATGTTGGATAATGCAAATAATTACCAACCGGCTGTCATTCGCAACCAGGCACTGGAAATCTGTTCATCAGAAGTTGTCGGTAAAAAATGGCTTACCGTATATCACTCAACGTGTAACCGCCTAACCGTGTAACCGTGTAACCGTTTTATCGAATTTCCACCAATTCCGCCTTCTCGAAATTCTTCAAAATAGCGGAGAGCCCTTGGATGTTGTTGTACCGTTTCATCCGTATCTCCAAGGAAACCAGCATTTTGCCGTTGTTTTCCTCGGCATCCTTGTGCAGTTCGTAGTTCAACACGGTGATTTTCTCTTTGTGAAGATTCTCCATCACCTCGGTCAGGACGTTGTAATCCTCCACAAGGAAGGTGACGGTGTGTTCTTTCTGCGACAGATAGGGCAGATAGACGTTGATCAGCCCTAACGAGGTGAGCACGATGGCGGTGGTGATGAGGGCTATCCAGTACATGCCGTTGCCGCAGGCCAGTCCGATGGCGGCGGTGACCCATAATCCGGCTGCAGTGGTCAGCCCGCGAACCACCTGTTTTTGGAAAATGATGGTGCCCGCGCCGATGAAACCGATGCCCGTGACCACCTGCGCGGCGATACGCGAGGGATCGAAACTCACGTTATCGTACCCTAACATGAAGTCAAAACCGTAAATCGAGAGA
>Ga0310690_10012221_pt1 | contig 10550 bp, 7 predicted proteins | sample AusTroGonzalo_MG_2_FD_207661 | JGI IMG/M metagenome (GOLD analysis project Ga0310690, IMG submission 207661) | Bovine rumen microbial communities from tropical cattle in Woodstock, Queensland, Australia - Gonzalo_04 (v2) (version 2) | ecosystem: Host-associated > Mammals > Digestive system >...
TCGGCTACCTTCAACAGAGATCCCTACGACCTGATTTCAAGCCAGATCGACGCTGCCTTGCTGCAGGAGATCATGAAGAACGGCGGCAATCTCGATACCATCGCCGTCAACGCCAGCCGCAACAACTCGCTGAGCTACGGAAAGAACACTCGCGTGGGTGGTACCTTGATGGTGAACCGTCTGTTGAACAGCAAGGGACGCAATATTACGGTGCAGTTGCAGGGTAACTACAGCGATAACGAGAACAAACAGTTGTCGAGCAACCAAACGAAGCTCTTCCGCTCGACAGCGACTTTCAACGGCGTTAGCGGCCTCTCCAGCTATCAGACCAACCGTTACAACCTGACGCCGACCACGTCGTGGGACTACAGCGCACGTGCTACCTACAGCGAACCTATTGCCTACGCCACGTTCCTGCAGTTCAGCTATACCTTCCAGTATCGTTACAACGAAAGCGACCGTTCCACCTTCGACTATTCTAACCCGCTCTTGTCGAATCCTACCTTAGGTTACGACTTCAACGGCATCACTCCTCAATACCGTAATTGGAGTGAGTATTTCAACTTGGTCCAGAATGGCTATGATCCCGTGTCTGGCGACCAGTACTACACGAAGGACCAGAGCCGCTATTCAGCTTACAAAAACTATATCCATACAGGTGAAGTCATGCTGCGCTTCATCCGCAATACCTACGACTTCAACTTTGGTGTGCAGGTGATTCCGCAGACTTCAGAGTACACACAGCGCTACCTCAATGTCGACACCGTCGTCAACCGCTCCGTCATCAACTGGAGCCCGACGGCCAACTTCCGCTGGCGTTTCTCGCAGCAGGGTAACCTCCGCTTCGAATATCGCGGTAGCACCAGTCAGCCTTCTATCGACCAGCTGCTTGTGATCAATGACGATACCGACCCCCTGAACAAGACAACGGGTAATCCCGACCTGAAGCCCTCGTTCACACAGAGCTTCAACCTGCGCTTCAACAACTATCTCACAAACCACCAGCGTTTCATCAACGCCAATGCCAACTTCTCGATGACGAGCAACAGCATTGCCAACATGGTGCGCTACTATGAAGACACCGGTCGTCGTGAGACACGTCCCGAGAATATCAACGGTAACTGGAATGCAGGAGCCAACATCATGTTCAGCTCGGCTATCGACTCCTTGGGCTACTTCAACTATAGCATCTCGGTGAACGACAACTACAACCACCACGTGAGCTACCTGTTCCAGGACAACGAGAACCAGAAGAACATCACCAACTCGAACAACTTTGGCGGTCGTCTCGGACTGAGCTATCGTAACGACTGGCTCGAAGTCGAACTCAACGGTTCTGCCAACTATACCCGTTCGCGCAACGATCTGCAGCCACAGTCCGACCTCGACACCTGGAGCTATGCCTACGGCTTTAGTTCAACGCTGACCATGCCTTGGGGCACTCAGATTGCTACAGACCTCGGTATGAATAGCCGTCGCGGTTACAGCGATGCCTCGATGAACACCAACGAGCTGATCTGGAACGCACAGATTGCCCACAGCTTCCTGCAGGGCAAGCCGCTCACCATCTCCCTCCAGTTCTACGATATCCTGCACCAGCAGTCGAACTTCTCGCGTCAGATCTCGGCTATGGCCCGTACCGATAACGAGTACAACGCCATTACCAGCTATGCCATGCTGCACCTCATCTACCGCATCAACCTCTTCGGCACCCGTGAGGCCCGTCAAGGCATGCGTGGCGGCATGGGAATGGGCATGGGCTTCGGCGGCGGAATGCCTGGCGGCGGTGGCAACCGCGGTGGCGGCAACCGTGGCGGTGGCAATCGTGGCGGAGGCTTCGGCGGAGGCGGTGGCTTCGGTGGAGGCTTCGGCGGCGGAGGCGGCTTCGGTGGAGGACGCAGAATGTAAAAAATCCCCAACTACCTTTAATATATTTAACAGAAAAACAACCTGGAGTTTAGTCGGAGTAAACGCGGAGTTTGCTCCGACTAAACTCTTAGTTTACTCCGGGCAAACTCCCACTTTGCCCGGAGCATCGTAATGGTTTAAAAAAGGTTAACAAAGAGCAGTCCTTTTGCTTTTTTCTTATCATATATAGTAGAGCGAAGATTTAATTGTGCTATCTTTGCACTATCAACTTGTATGAAAAGGCTGACAATTCTCATCATTATATTGTGGACGCTGCTGCCTGCAGTTGTCTTTGCCCAACACTCAGACGCTGGACAGCTGTTTGCTGTGCTCATTAGTGGAGGCCGCAACAAGCTGACCAACCATGAGCGCTATTGGAACGACTGCGCCTTCCTCTACCGTACCTTGCGACAGACTTACCATGTGCCTAAGGACAATATCACAGTGCTGATGAGCGACGGCATGGATCCGGAGCGCGATATGATGCGAGCCGACGGACGTGGGTTCATGTCATCGCCTACAGACTTGGATGGAGACGGGCAGGCCGATGTCAGTCTCTCTGCTGCGAAGCACAATGTCGAGGCCACGTTCAATGAACTGGCCAATCGGCTGACGGCAGACGATCGGCTACTGCTCTACTTGATAGACCACGGTGGCTACGACGACAACGACGGCAGGCCCTACCTGTGGTTGTGGGGCGACGAGCGGTTCTATAGCAGTCAGCTGGTCACGGTGATTGACAGGCTGCAGGCAGGCTCAGTATGTATTTTGCTGGGGCAATGCTATTCTGGCGCCCTCATCGCCGACTTGCAGGCTTCTGGCCGCATTGTCACTACGGCATGCAGCGCCACTGAGCAGTCGTGGTCATGCCCCGAGCGCCCATACGATGAGTTTGTCTACCACTGGACATGCGCCATCGCAGGCAGTGACGAGAACGGGCTGCCTGTTCATGCCGATACTGACGGCGATGGGCGGGTGACGATGGCTGAGGCTTACGAGTATGCCCGTCGTCATGACCGCCGTCCTGAGACGCCACAGTATGCCTCTTGGCCCGATGAACTGGGGCGGCAGTGGGCACTCGGTAGCATTAGTATCGAGAGCGTTGATCAGCTGATGGCCGACGATGCTCCTGAAACCTGCTGGTCGCTGTCGGGCGTACGGCAGACGGCTTCGCGCCGTGGCATCTCCATCGTGAGGCAGAACGGCAGAGCGAGAAAGATAGTGAGATAAGGAAAGAAGAAAATAACCATCTAATATAGGCGAGTTATGAAACGATTGATATTATTTCTGATGATTATCCTGACGACAGGTATACTTCCCAGTTGGAGTGGCGGGGTCGTGGTCTATCGAGAGCTTACCAAGATGGATACATACCAGCCTCAAACGGGTGACAGGCTGATTATCCCTAATGACGCATGTGCGGTTGATATGCGTTATCTCGACCATAGCGTCACTATCTCATTGGATGTATCTCAGGCTAATCCCAACTGTCTTTACTATCTCAATGCTCAGAACAGGGTGCCGGAAGGGCTTGATGACGACCGGCTCATCATTCGTAGTAATGACGCTGGCCAACTGTATATTGATGAACTGATAGTTGATAGTAGGTATTCTTTCATGTGTACTGAGTCTTTTAAAGCCGCAAAAGCCCTTTTTATCTATACTCCAAGGTGTGAGGTCCCTGATGTGCAACAGCCTGAGGATGGGATTGTAGGGTCAGGTACGCTGGTGTTGCCTTTTGATGTTGACAAGGCATGGTTGCTCGATGTCAATGAAACGATAGGGGTGGATGCCGGTTTTACGAGCGATGCATTGAGTATTTGTCGTTTTGTAGGCTTTGATGGAAGACTGAAATTCCAGCATGTCGACAATAATCAACTAAGTGCTAATCAGCCTTATCTCATTAATTCTGTATTGCCTTCTCGTATAGCTTTCTACTCAGAGAACGTTACGGTGCCTCAATTAGGTAGTAAAGAAAGTTACAGTAATAATGGTTCTTGTTTTTGGGGTTATACGATGATCTATTATTACACTTATTCATTTTGTTGGGATTATAGGCAAAAGAACTTTTTACTATGCAATGGGGATAATAGGCCTGCCTTCTCGGCACTCATTACCATTCAGGATGCCAGTCCCAGCGGACCAGGACAACCAGGAAGTTCCGGTGAACAAGGACAACCTGGAAGCGCTTCTGGTGGAAATGGATACCCCCTTGAAGACAATCGGTTAATGGTGACAATCATTGGCGAGGAGAAAACAACCGGCATCAGTACCGTCACCAGCAGAGTGCCACAGCGCGTTTATAGTCTTAATGGGCAGCGGCTCTCCACTTCTGACAAAAGTGGTCTGCGGCCCGGTATATATATAATAGGTGGACGAAAAGTTGTTGTGAAATAGTTTGAAGAGAAAAGAAAGATGGGTGAAATGAGCGTGTATCAAATCGTGGAGCGGTGCCAGCTGGGGGACGAACAGGCCTTCGGACTGCTCTATACCGTGATGCGCGACCGGCTACGTACTGTTTGTCGTAACTATACGGCCAACGAACAGACGGTAGACGATTTGCTACACGACTCTTTTGTGTTGATATTCAGTAAGATCAATACCCTGAAAGACTTGCACAAGGCCGAGGCGTGGATGACGGCCGTAACGCGCAACGTGGCACAGTCGTGGCTCAATCATCAGCAGCAGGAGGAGGTGGTGTCGCTCGATGCTATGGAGCAACCGCTGCAGGTGGAGGAGCCTGTGCCCGTGCCTATTACCTATGATGAAATCCTTCATCTGGTCGATGCCTTGCCACGAAGGTATCGCCGCGTGTTCCGCCTCTCGGTGCTGGAGGGGATGAACCATCAGCAGATAGCCGCCCTGCTGAACATTGAGCCGCACACGTCGTCGGCGCAACTGTCGCGGGCAAAGCTGCTGCTGCGCCATTGGCTGGGGCCTATGGTGCTGTTGTTCGTGGCTGCTATCCTGCCGCTCGGCGTGTGGTGGTCGACGAAGGAAGCTAAGGTGGAAAAGGGTGACTCTCCCGGAGTCGTTGCCTCCGATGATACCAACCGCGGGTACTCCGAACCTACGGCTACAGACCGCGAGCCGCTTCGCGCTTCTGAGGCTGATGTCGCTACAAAGCAGCACCCCGCTGCAAGAGTGAACGGCTCTTCCAGAGTCGTTGCCGCCGTCGTACCTCCAGCCGACACCGCTGTTGTACCTCCTACCGACACCGCCACTGTGTCTCCTTCTGCCGACACAGCGTCAGTGGCACCGCCTTCCGTCGTACCGTATCGTGTGACAGAACTACCCGTCGATCGCCAGACCGCCGACCATCCAGCACCCCGCCGTGACAGCCAGTGGTCGGTAGACTTGGCCTACAGCGGCATCGGTAGTAATCGTGACCTGCAACTGCCTTACGCCAACGCCGAAACCAACAATGCTGTCTACGATTCAGAGACGCGCCACCGCATGCCACTAACCATCGGCCTCACGGTGAACCGCCGCCTCACTCAGCATTGGCAGGTAGGCCTCGGCATACAGTATACGCGGATGACGACTGATAGCGAGTGGGGTAATACCTACACCAGAATGGTGAAGGAGCAGCGTGTGAATTATCTTGGGCTGCCGCTTTCCGTCCAGTGGCATTATCCGCTGGTCAGCCGCCTCAGCCTCTACACCGCCGCCAATGTCACCCTCCAGCTACCCCTCCGCTCAACCGCCGATAGTCGTTGCGTGCTCAACGGATTAACCGTAGAGTCTTCCACCGAACGCCTCCATCCCGGCATCCAATGGTCGGCTGGCTTGGGCCTTGGCTTGCACTACAGTCTGACACCCGCCGTGGGCTTCTTCGTTGAGCCGAGCCTGCAACACTACTTCCGTAACAGCAGCGGTGTGGAGACGTGGCAGACGGAGCATCCCGCCGCCTTCTCAGTGCCTTTCGGCCTCCGTATCACTTTTTAACCCTCAACGCTTGCTAATTCATAAATAATTCGTATATTTGCAACATCAAAAGAAAGGAACAATCGCTATGAGAAAGATGACCCTATTCGTGGCTGCCCTGCTGATGGCAGTCGTCGTATCGGCTCAGGAGAACCAGCCGAAGCAGATTAAGCTGACCGAGGAAGAACGGCAGATGGTGCAGTCGAACAACGACTTTGCCTTCCGCCTGTTCCGTCAGGCCCGCACCAATAATAGTCAGATACTGTCGCCGCTAAGCATCACCATAGACCTGGGTATGCTTAACAACGGTGCCGATGGCATCACTCGCGAGGAGATTGACGCGGTCTTGGGTAGTAAGGATGTTGGAGGGGCCGACGTCATCAACAGCTTCTGCCGCAAACTGCTCGAAGAGTGCGGCGGCCTCGACGAGAAGACGCGCGTGGCCATTGCCAACAACATCTATGTCAACTCGTCGTCAGGTAACCATTTACTGCCAGCCTTCACCGAGACTGCGAAGGAGTATTACGACGCGACACCCGAGAGCCGTGATTTCCACGACGGCAAGACCCGCGACGTGATCAACCAGTGGGGCAGTGACCATACCGAAGGCATGATTGAGGAAGCCATCAAAGAGGATGAGTTTAATGAGGATGCTGTCAGCTATCTGCTGAACGCTCTTTACTTCAAGGGTGAGTGGACACACAAGTTTGATGCCGCCCAGACGAAGCGCTATCAGTTTGACTGGGGAAATAAGGAGGTTCAGATGATGCACCAGCAGAGCGAGTTCTCGTATGCCGAAAACAACGTTTACCAGTCGATTGTCCTGCCATACGGTAACAAGGCCTACCAGATGACCGTCTTCTTGCCAAGATATAGCCGCACCATCGCTGACGTGCTCAACGAGCAGAATGGCAAGAACTGGCAGCAGGCCGGCTACGACACCTATCATGTCAACCTGATGCTACCCAAGTTCGAGACCTCTACCGACATGCGTTTGGAGGACGTTATGAAGACGCTCGGCATGCCCAATGCCTTCATGGGCGGCTATGGCTTCAATGAGGTCGTCGATGATAATGTCTTTATCGGCATGATGAAGCAGGTGGCAAAGATAAAGCTTGATGAGGAGGGCACCGAGGCATCGGCCGTGACGGTCATTGGGTTGGACAAGAACGCCAGTGAACCGCGTTACGCTGAGTTCATTGCCGACCGTCCGTTCCTCTATGTCATTAGCGAAAGCTCGACGGGAGCCATCTTCTTCATAGGCCAGTATATGGGTGAGCCGCTGAAGAACGTCCGTAAGGATATTCAACTGACTAAGGAGGAACGAGAGTTGGTGCAGTCGAACAACGACTTTGCCTTCAACCTGATGCGTAAGGCCCGCACCAAGGATAGCCAGATACTGTCGCCGCTGAGCATCACCTACGCCCTCGGCATGCTGAACAACGGTGCCGCCGGCAAGACGCAGGAAGAAATCAATACCGTATTGGGCTTCAAGACAGCCGGAGCCGACGCCATCAATCAGTTCTGCCGCAAGCTGCTGACCGAGGCGCCGAAGCTTGACGAGGAGACTACCGCCGAAATCGCTAATACCATCTACGTGAACAGCCACTGGGACTACCAGTTGAAGGAACCGTTTGTAGAGAAAGCCCAGCAGTACTATGATGCCACACCCGAGGCTCGCGACTTCTACGACGACGCAACCCGCGACGTCATCAACCAGTGGGCCAGCGACCATACGCATGGCATGATCAATGAGGTGCTTAGTAAAAAGGAGTTCGAGACTGGTAAGGATTACGTCAGCTACCTGATGAATGCCCTTTACTTCAAGGGCAAGTGGGCTACTCCGTTCAATAAGGAATACACGTGTGAGGAGTCGTTCAACGGTGGTACCAAAGTTCCGATGATGCGTCAGGGTGGTATGTTTGTATATACCGAGAACGACCTCTATCAGGCCATAAAACTGCCTTATGGCAACGGAGCCTACCAGATGACCGTCTACCTGCCTCGACAGGGTAAGACCATCGACGACGTGCTCGACAAGATGGACGGTAAGAGTTGGCAGTTCAATAGCAGTTCATGGAGCATAAACCTGAAGTTGCCGCGCATAGAGACAGATACCGAAGTGAACCTGAAGCCCATTATGTCGGCCTTAGGCATGCCCACGGCCTTTGACTCGAATAATGCAGAGTTCCCCGATTTCTGTAACTATCCCACCTATATCGGCCTAATGAAGCAATTGGCAAAGATAAAGCTCGATGAAGAGGGCACGGAGGCTGCCGCCGTTACCGTTATAGGTGTACCTGGTTCTGCTTCTCATGAACAATTCGCAGAGTTTCACGCAACGCGCCCGTTCCTATATATTATAAGTGAGCAGTCGACGGGTGCCATCTTCTTCATCGGCCAGTACATGGGCGACGGTACGACGGGCGTTGGCGACGCTGTGCACCGAAATGATAGAGAACAGAAACTAAAGAGTAAATATTATAACCTGAATGGTCAGCAGCTACAGGCTCCGCCCGCCAAGGGGCTGTACATCAGTAATGGCAGAAAGGTGCTGCGCTAAGAAAGCAAAAAGGCTTCGGAACTCCGAAGCCTTTTTGCTTATTCTGCATCTTTGCGGTCGTCGATGTTGTCGCCCTCGGTGGGTTTCATCTCCTCCTCAAAGTCGGTGATGCCGGCCTCGACGAGGATGTTGTACCACTGGATGAGCTTCTGGATGTGTGAGTTCTTCACGCGGTCACGGTCCCATTCGGGCAGTACCTTCGTGAAGTAGTCGTGCAGCTCCTCAGGCTTGGCCTTCTTGGGGTCGATGCTGGCTTTCTTGCCGTCTTCTATCTTCTTGATACTCTCGAGGATGGTCATCAGGGGCACGTCCTCGGTTTCGGTGAACATGGCGATGTCGGCTAATGAGGTAATGCGGTCAGTGCCGAAGGCAGGCTGGCGGCGGTGGGTGGCGTCGAGTGCCTCGACAATGAGGTTGTTCTTACCACGTGAAATGAGTTTGTAGAGGCCGGGCTTGCCGGCAATAGCTAAAATGGTTTGTTGCATAATTGTTGTTGTTTTGTAATTATTATGGGGCTAATGGGGCTCATGGGCCTCATTGGACAGTTGTGGAAGCAGCGTGTCAAGTTGACTGTCGATGTCTTCCACACCGTCGTTCACGATTTCGTAGTCGGCCAGACGGCGCACCTTGCTCTGCGGCCACTGGCAGGCTATCCACTGCTGGGCCTGCTCACGGCTGATGCTGTCGCGCTGCATGATGCGCTGCAGTCGTACCTCCTTGGGGGCAGTGACCACGATAACGCGGTCGACGTGACGGTTGGCACCCGATTCGAACATGATGCCGCTTTCGAGCCATTGCAGGCCGCTCTCCTCAAAGTCGGTAAAGACGGCGGGATGGACAATGGCGTTGATGGCTTGCTGGTTCGTAGGACTGGCCAGAAGGAAACGGCTGACGGCGGCCTTGTTAAGGATGTACTCTGACGACTCGTTGGTGACGTAGCAGTCAGGACCGATAAGGGCTGTAAGCTGTTGGCGCAGCTGTGGCGAGGTACGCATCAACCGCTTGGCGGCAGAGTCACAGTCGTAGACCTTGATGCCGCGAAGCGAGAGCCGTGCCGCCACATAGCTCTTCCCGCTGCCGATGCCTCCTGCTAATCCTATCTTCATGGTTTGATGTCCTCAATCAGGTAGTCCACCTGCTTATTGACCAGCGTGACCCGCGTGATGCCTTGTGGCGCTTGCTGCAGATAGAGTTTGCACTTCTCAGAGGGATGCTCGGCAATTTCGTTGTAGTCGGCAATGACCGTGAAATCGGAGGGTGACAGCGTGCGGTAGACGTTGATACCGGTAACGAACTTGACGGTGACCTTGGCGGGGAACGTGCGCAGCACCTTGTTGGGAGGCATGTTGATGCCCTTAACTGGTATGTTCGTCATGCTTTCTTCGGTCAGCACGTCGGTAAAGAAGGTTATTTTGACATGGTCAGGTACTATCTTGACACCCTCAATGCGCTGGAACTTGCAGTCAGTAACCAGCGTGTCGCGGAAATTAACGTGGTTCAAGGGCTCGGTGTAGACCATGCGGACGCTGTCAAGACGTTCCTCGGAAGCATAGATAGTCACGCTGTCGGGCGAATAGCTAACATCGCTGAGGAAGTAGAACTGTTCGGGAATCACACGTCCCTTCCAGCGTATCGGTACACGCTTGTAGGCTCCGGTGTTGTAGTAGAACAGCACCTTGTCGGGCTTGATGCTGGTAATTTTGCCTGAGCTGGATAAGTGGCGCACAATTTGCTTGGCCAGTTCGGCAGAAGTGATACATCCGTTGCCATCGGTCTGATCGTAGTTCTTGAAGTTGGCATCAATGTATTTCAGGTCATCGCCGAACATATAGGATAGGAGCAGGAGTCCTCGGTCGCGTATGGTGACATGTATGGTGTCAACCTCGTCACTGGTGAGCATGACATCGGCAGGTATGTTGGTAATACGTACCGGGATGACAATCTCTTTCTCATAGGTTTCGTTGAGCGTCATCAGTAGCCAGAAGATGCCCGAAAGGATGAGAAAGAATAAGAAAATCAGAAACTCTCCGTTCGTTCTGCTGAACAGAAAGTTCCTGACTGTGACGATGACTCCGGGCTGCTTGCTCATGTATCTTTACTTCTGCTGGAGAGGAGCGTTAGCCATGTCCTTGAACACGTAACTCTTGTCGAC
>Ga0310690_10012223_pt1 | contig 10550 bp, 5 predicted proteins | sample AusTroGonzalo_MG_2_FD_207661 | JGI IMG/M metagenome (GOLD analysis project Ga0310690, IMG submission 207661) | Bovine rumen microbial communities from tropical cattle in Woodstock, Queensland, Australia - Gonzalo_04 (v2) (version 2) | ecosystem: Host-associated > Mammals > Digestive system >...
ATGCCTAAAAGAAAAACGAAAGCTAAAATAAAAGTTAAAAATCTCATTCTGTCAGACCGTTTCAAAACTTAACTGACTATATTATAGAAAAATAAAAAATATATAGAAATAAGCCGGCTGTCATGCTTAACGGTAAAATGTTAATACAAATACTGAGCCTTAACATGGGCAGAATTTACTGTCTTTTGCTCTATTAGGCCATGCCTTTTTTGCGCTGCGCTAAACTTAAAAAATTATTCCGCTGCCGAGTGCGGCGGGCATACCTGAATAAGCCGTATAAAGATAGGCCATGCTGACATTCATGCCGATGCCTGGGGCCGGAATGCGGTTATGACTGTATGTGCGGCATTTATGTTTACGGAAGCGTAGTATATCCGGTGTTGTATATTTGGGCGCTGATATTCTGCTGGTCTAAGGATATATCTACCAGCACATCAGGAGCCTGAATATTGTTTATAAAATTAAAATTAACATAGTCTGTCTCATAGGGATCCGCTCCGTTTACTTTCAGATATGTTTCTGTAATATCTCCTGTATTTGAAATGTCTGCCGAAACATCAGTTAATACACTTTCTGTACCGATTATTCTGTACTGCGCGGATATATGTGATGAAGCAGCTGTGAAATTAATAGTCAGCGGAGTTGTGGCCTGCACATAGGCCGGTGCTTGATCAGGAGCTGATGATACATTATATGCATGCTGCCATACTGCTGTTTTGCCTGTATTTGCGCTTAACCACTGGCTGATATTGCCAGATGACATATAATTTTCTGAATCAAATGCAGGTGAAAAGTTTTTGTCGGTAGTGGTAAGAGTGGAATTGCCGGAAAAGACATTCTCCGGATCAGATGCTGCCGTTAATACAACAGATATGGAAGGAACCTCTAATTTATCATATTCATAAAAAGACACTTCCGCATTAATTTCCTGTACGGGAAATGACATCCCCTCTACTTGCGATAGTGGAATTATCACGGAGCTTGGATTGCTGCCTGAGGCAAGGCTGCTTATTAGTCCTTTGTCATTAGAATAAATTACGTTATTGTCTATTTTGGCTAGGGCATCTGAATAAGTTCCATTGATAAAATTGAATTTGCCTGTGAATTCTGTGTCATATTCCGCTCCGTTAGTGCCCTGCCATTTACCCTTGGCAGTATAGTCAGCTATCATTTTCATTGAATCAGGCAGAACACTGCCAGAAAGTGCATACTGGGAATATGGGGCGAATACATCACTGAAATTAAGCGGGGCCTGCTGACTGCCATATAGATTTACGGGCTCCATGGTTACATGCTTTATCGATGTGCTGCTATAAACATTATAAGTAGTGGCAAGGTTCAGCTTCATAACAGGAAAGGATATTGAATCTTCATATCCAAAATATATATCGGCCATGGTCTCATTAAAGAATATATCACCTATATTATATATTGTATCATCTTGTAAAAAGCTGTCACTGGGAATACGAGCCATTGCCGTCATGTTTTTATTTTGATTTTCAAGAGACGCTGTTCCACCTGGTTCTGAAGGATTTTTATAACTGCTGGAAAAATAATAAGGGACTATGTCCGCATCATTTATTTGTGTCACCGTGAAATTACGCTCCGTGTTAGAAGTGCTGGCATTTTGCACAGATATCTCAAAAGTGGTATTTGCGACAGTATTATTTATAAAGTCTACTGAGGCAGAGAAATTCTTCGCGCTGATTCCGTAGTTATTTTGATCTGTATATGTATTGAAAAGGTTTATCTTTTCAGATGAATGATATTCCGCATAATCTGTGCCCGAACCCAGCCTGCCAAATTCATATATGGTAAGCGGATAACTGTAATCAGAGGCAAGTGCAGTTCGTATACTGTCTGCAGTGTAATTATAATCACTATAGTTATCAAGAGTTGCGGTAAGCCCTGTTATTTCAAGTGCCGGTGAAGAGTAATCCATTAATGAAACATAAAAATAAGAATCATCCGGAAATATTACATCTGTATTTGATTCAGAAGGGAACCGTGTAAAATTTTCATTACTAAGAACTATATCTGAAGTTTCACGATAATTATCTGCTGTAGTTTGAGAAATGAAAGAATAATTTTCATTTGAGTAGAATACTGTTGTTCCCTGTGCTGTGTTTTCAGTATTAACAGGTGTGAAAGAAAGAACCATGTCTGATAAGGTTCCGGAATAGAAATTAACTTTTGACAGCATATCAAAGTTTATCTTGGATATGCCTGTTGTGAGCAGAGCCTCATGGTTCTGGGGATTCAGGACTCCTTCCGATTTAAATACTGCTTCAGGAGATTTTTCTGCTGCGTATTTAAGCATTTCTCCATTGGTTAATTTGCCCGCATAAAGCGAGCTGTTCATATCATAGCTGCCAAAGAAGCCGGCTCCGCTATTGTGATTTATTGTAATATCAGCGCTTAGTGAAGGCATAGGGTTTGCGGCGGTATTAAATAGCTGCATGTCAATATTAAAATCGCCATAACCAGCACCAAGTTCCGGATCTGCGGAAGCAGAATTATCTGATAAAGTCCCTTCCCAGTTGAAAGATGTTTCACCTCCTGGCTTATCTATTATTTCCACATAAGTCGAGTTTACAGCTTCGCCATATTTTATACTTTTATCCTCGGATGTTATTGCCAGATATGTATTTTGTAAATATTTGTCTATAAAGTTTACAACTGTTCCGAACAACAATCCTCTCTTTATTGGGCTTCCGTCATTTTTTGTGCCGCTTATTTCAGAACTTGTCTGATATGAGGCACGGCTTATTCCTAAATATGGCAGTTCTGCATATAATACTGCCTTTTTAGAATTTTCAGTTGTGTCTGATATTACTTTTTCCTGATTGCCCTGCATTATATCAGAATTTGCGGAATTGGTAATATTCTGTTTGTTTTCATTATCGGCTGCTTCTTCTTTTGTATCTGCATCACCCTGGCCGCTTTTATCATTCAGTTCCTCTTCGTCGTCTTCCTCCAGTTCAATCTTGGCTTCCTTTTTTTTGCCTTTATTGCTTTTTCCGATAGTTTTTTGTTTATACCCCAGTAGCCAGTTTATCTCCGTCAGCTCTTGCCGCATCATTCTGGGCTTTGCTACAAATCCTTCTGGTGAAATAGTGGTGCCTTCTCCGGGAGTGTTTATATATTGCTGATTGGCGGGCTCACTGTTTTTTGAAAACCAGTTTTTCTGCTCTCCGGATATAATTATGGCGCCGGGTCTTTCTCCCGCATTATTTTTCACTCCTGGGCCAGCCAGTATTACAGTTGAGCCTTTTGGCCCTGTGCGCCCGGCTACTATGGTACCGCGTATGCCTATATTCCCTGCCGGTATTTTTACATTCATTTTTGATGGGTCATGCCTGGCTATTTTGCCCGTTATGAAACGAAATACTCCCTTTGCCACTTTAGCTGATACCTTGCCCTTGTCATTAGAGGGATCATATATAAATTCATCAAGCACCATATCGCTGTTCGCTCCTAGAGTGAATATGGTTTCATCCAAAAGCATTATCTGGAGACTGCCTGTTTTTCCTGTAACTATCCTGTCGTTAAGATAAATATCCATGCCGCTTTTAAGACGTACGCGTTTTTCTCTTATTGCCTGAACTGTATCCTGTACGGAAGCAGCAACTCCTATCTTTACCTGTTCAGCTGCAATGCCTTCAATATGTGTTGCAAACAGTAATGTAAATGCGAGTAAGAAGATTGATATTTTATTTTTCATAGTATTTTTTACTTGCCATATATCATAGCGGATTTTTAAGATTTAAGCCTAAAATGTCCCTTAAATTAAAGTGGCAGTTTCCAGCTTGCGGTACATGAGCCTTTATGGTTAGTGTATGTATATGCCTGTATATTGGAATCATTGTGATAATATTCATATCCAATGTTCATGGATATGTCTTTAAATAAGAAAAAACCTAATACAAGAGATGCTCTGGGTGAGATGTCTTTTCTTTTTTTTCCTGCGGCCTGAAGGAAAATATTTGTAAAGGATGCCTCTCCCTTGTTTTTATATTTTTCTTCAGAAACGGAGAATGAGGTCATAAGATAAGTGTTTTTTCCTAAAAGCCAGAAATGTTTTAAAGCTGCTTCAATAATGTTGCTGTCATATGCGTTTGTTTTTGCATTCTTGATGCTTCCTGTGCCTTGAGCCTCAATAGTCATTTTTGGAGTTAAAATCCTGCGCAGGCCAAGTGTTAAAGCTGTTACATAAGAGTTCCTTTCGCTGTTGTTTTTATAGCTGTTGGAATTTTTATATTTCTGATTCAGATATTTTCCTTCCGCATAAGCAGCAGTTTTTTTGTTAATAAAATGATTTGATCTCAAGGCTGTCCCTGCAGTGTCCATATATGAATTGCCATCCAAGCTTATATTGTTATATATAACTTGCGGGCTAAGCGTAAAAATCCGGCTGTTAAAATTAAAACCTGCCTTTCCGGAAATTATTCCCATGTCCAAAGAGGATATGTCAGACTGCCTGCTCATATAGTAAGATCCTCCCGCAAAAAAAGAATGCTTATTATGTTGTCCGAGTTTTCGTTCCATATCTAGATATGCTGATAAAGTATATGAGGTGTCTTTTTGCTCTTCGCCCTGAAGTTTAAGTATAGATCCGTTGGGGTATATAATAGTATCGTCTTCAGGAAAAGCATTGCGGTTGGTATCATAGTTTATGCCCGCAGACAGCTGGCCGCTCCAGGTGGTTTTCTTTTCCCTTTGTTCAATCATTTTTTTCAGTATGTCATATTCTATTCTTGATTTCTCCGGTAGGGCTCTTTTATCTATTTTAGAGAGTTCTTCCTTTGTTTCAGTCATATTGTCCAGCCGGTATAATACTGCTGCGTACAGAAGGCGCACTTCTTCCAGCCTGGGGTTTATCCTTAACATTCTTTCCAGTGTGGCTGATGCCCCTTTTATGTCCCCTTGCCTTATCTGTGTTTTTGCATACGCCATGTTCAGCTTAATATTGTCAGGATCTTTCATTACCTGCTCAAAGGTTATGTCCTGGCCGCTTGACATATCATTTGCCAGCATAACCGCTTTCTGGAATTTGCGCTTCTTCTCCGCTTTGTTTTGCGAGCTTGAGGCAGATACTATATCATGCCATGAGACATTTCCAGATGACTCGTTTTCTGCTTTGGCATTTTCAGATATGCCTAAAAGAAAAACGAAAGCTAAAATAAAAGTTAAAAATCTCATTCTGTCAGACCGTTTCAAAACTTAACTGACTATATTATAGAAAAATAAAAAAAATATAGAAATAAGAGCCGGCTGTCATGCCTAATGCTAAAATGTTAATATAAGTACTGAGCCTTAACATGGGCTGCATTTACTGTCTTTTGCTCTATTAGGCTATGCTTTTTTTGCGCTGTGCTAACTTAAATTAGATTATTCCGCTGCGAAGAACATTTTATGAAGAATATTTTTCTGAAAATTACAGCTTTTTTTAAAAGAATGGGAGAAGGACGTGTTTCTGGAACTCAATATGCCATTCCTTTTATGATACTTGCCGGGCTGCTGTCCGCGCGCATTTCTTTTCCTCAATATGCGGAGGAGATTCAGCATAGGGTTTTTGATATGTTTCAGCGCATAAAGCCTAGGGAATACCAGCCTGTTCCTGTGCATATAATAGACATAGATGATGCCAGTCTTGAAAAATATGGCCAGTGGCCATGGCCGCGCACGCTGCTGGCTGAGCTTGTGCGCAAGCTCAGCGCAAATGGCGCAGCAGTAATAGCTTTTGACTCCGTGTTTGCGGAAAAAGACAGGCATTCCCCTGATGCCGCAATGCTTTCATGGCCAGACTTTCCTGAAAAAGCGCAGCTGCGCAAAGCAATTGCCCGCATGCCTGACAATGATTCTGTTTTCGCTAAGTCTTTGAAAGACTCTAATGCTATTTTGGGTTTTTCACTTACCAGCGAATTTAAAGATTCCCATAGTCCTGCCGTGAAAGCTTTTTATGCCTTTAGCGGTGAGGAACAGCCTGAGTATGTGGCAGATTTTTCCGGAGCTACGCTTAATCTGCCTGTTTTGGAGAAAGCAGCGGCAGGCAACGGCAGCTTTACATTTATTTCTGAAGCGGATGGCGTGATAAGGCAAGTTCCTCTGGTTATGAGAAAAAATGGGGCTTATGTTCCATCGCTTTCTGCGGAAGCCTTGCGCGTTGCTCAGGGAGCTAAAGGATATACCATTAAGTTTTCCGGCGGTTCTGGCGAGGGCGGCGGACATACCGGAATAAGCCGCATAAAGATAGGCCATGCTGACATTCCGACCGATGCCTGGGGCCGCATATGGGTTTATTTCACCAAGAAAGCTCCGGGCCGCATGATTTCAGCTAAAGAAATTCTTGACGGCAGCGTAAATGCGGAGATTTTGGAAGGCACAATCAACATAATAGGCACTAGTGCGGCTGGCCTTAAAGATTTGAGGGTAACTCCCTTGGATCCTGTGCTGCCGGGAGTTGAGGTTCATGCGAATGTCATTGAGCAGGCCTTGCTTGATGAATACCTTCTTCGCCCTGACTGGGCAGACGGAGCCGAATTGATATACACAGCCGCGGCCGGCATACTGCTGGTTCTTCTTCTTCCTGTCATGGGGGCGCTTGCCAGCTCTCTGTTCAGCATTTTCGCAGTGGCTGCCGTAGCCCTTGTATCATGGTATTTGTTTTCTTCTTATGGCTTTCTCATAGACCCTGTATGCCCTTCCGCTGCCGTAGCCGCAGCCGGGATTTCTTCATTAGCGATAGGCTATCTTAAAACGGAAACTGAAAAAAAATACGTGCGTGCGGCATTTAGCCATTATATGCATCCTAAAATGGTAGAAGAACTGGCCAAAAGCCCCGAAAAGCTCAAGCTTGGCGGCGAAATGCGCAATATGACAATCCTTTTTTGCGACATAAGGGGATTTACTACCATTTCTGAACAATATGATTCCGTAGGGCTTACCAAAGTGATAAACCGTTTCCTTACGCCCATGACTTCAGTCATAATGGAAAGAAAAGGCTGCATAGACAAATACATAGGCGACTGCATAATGGCTTTCTGGAATGCTCCAATAGATGACAGCAGTCATATTGCAAATGCCTGCGAATCCGCACTTGTCATGCAGGAAGAGCTGGCCAAACTGAACATAAAGTGGAAAGAGGAAGCAGAAAAGAACGGCACAAAATATTTGCCGATAAACATAGGCGTAGGGCTTAACACGGATGACTGCTGCGTGGGAAATTTGGGCTCTGACCAGCGCTTTAACTATTCCGTGCTTGGCGATGGCGTGAACCTGGCTTCCCGCCTTGAAGGCCAGAGCAAAAACTATGGCGTGAAAATTGTTATAGGCCCGAAGACTCATGACGGGGCGGAAGGCTTTGCCATGCTGGAGCTTGACCTGATAAAAGTGAAGGGAAAAACACGCCCGGTAAACATATTTGCGCTGCTTGGCCGCGCTGATGTCGCTGAAAGCCAGGAATTTATAGCGCTTAAAGAGAATCATGACAATATGATGAAAGCTTACCGCTCCGCTGATTTTGAATCCGCTGAAAAATTTCTTGAGCTGTGCAGAAACAATCCGTACGGCCTTGAGAAACTGTATGATTTATATGCTTCGCGCATTGCCTCATTCCGTGAGAATCCTCCTGAACCAGACTGGGACGGCACATATACGGCTACATCAAAATAATATTTATTTTGCTATATAAGCTGGCCGCAAAAATAATTTTTATTGCGGAATATGATTCATGCTGCCATAAATAATGGAACTGCGGCTGTTTGTATTGATAAACTTAAAGCCATATTATCTAAATTGCTAAAATATATATTAGCCGCAATTACGGCAGGAGATATTTATATGAAAAGAAAAGACCTTGTAAAATATATCCTTAGCAAAGGCTGCGTGCTTTCCCGCGAAGGGGGAAAATACTCTGTTTTTTCAAATCCTGCCACCAAAAAGGAAATTCCCCTTACCAGACATCCTGAAGTGCCTGATTTTTCCGCCAGGAAAATATGCAGGGAACTGGGCATAGAGCTGCCTTTATAGAGATATGGAAAGCAAAACATTCATAATAGAATGTCCTTGCTGCGGGGAAAGACTGGAAATTGACAGTCATTCCGGTAAAATAACGAAGCGCTGGCCAAAACCTGAAATTTCCGCTGGCGAAGACATTATGCAGGCTGCCATTAGGAAAATGGATGAGGAGAAAGCCAGGCTTGATTCATATTTTGCTTCAGCAGGCTCAAATATGAAAGACAGGGAAAAGGAACTGGCCGATTTATTTGAGAAAGAAAAAAAGAAAATTGCGGAATCCGGAGATATTTCCCGCCCTGAAAGCCCTTTTGACCTTGATTGAGTAATTTTTTGCCAGCGCCTTTATAAGCGATAATTACTGTTTTTGCCAGCTGATTATAAGGCTGTCATGAGGCTTTTATCCTCCCTGCTGGAGAGATAAAAGTTTTTTATATTCTTTCTTGCTATAAAAATAATATAATTAAAAGAAGCCTTCCTTTTTTTGAGGCGAAGATTTATTTTTTGGAGAAGCAAAATGGCAGTGCAGAAAGGCATGAGACAGTTTTTTTTCTGGATTATAACCTTTGTTCTTCTTATTGCTATTTACAGCAATATGAAAACGGCAGAAAAAGTTCAGGAAATACCATATTCAGAATTTAAACAGTCTGTTTACAGCAAAAGCGTCAGCAAGGTTAAAATTGGCGCAGACTCAATAGACGGGGAAAGAATTGCCCCAGATGGAAAAACGCAGCGTTTCCACACAGTGCCTATTTCTGATTCAACGCTATTGAAAGACTTAGAGGCCGCCGGAATCAAAGAATATTCAGCCTCGCCTGACCGCAGCTGGGTAGCCTCCATTCTTTTAAACATAGGCTGGATACTGCTTTTTGTGCTTATATGGTATTTCATATTTGTGCGGCAGGTGCGCGGCGGCGGCAAGGATGCCATGGATTTCGGCAAATCCCGCGCGCAGATGCAGGATTTGAAAAAGAACAAAATCCGCTTTAAGGATGTCGCAGGCTGCGATGAGACAAAGGAAGAGCTGAAAGATTTGGTTGATTATCTGAAAAATCCTAAAAAATATCAGCAGCTTGGAGGCATATTGCCTAAAGGCGTGCTGCTTTTTGGCCCTCCTGGAACCGGAAAGACACTGCTTGCCAAAGCGGTGGCAGGCGAAGCGGGAGTTCCTTTTTTCACATCTTCAGGCTCAGAATTCGTGGAAATGTTCGTAGGCGTGGGCGCAAGCCGAGTGCGGGATCTTTTCGCTCGTGCCAAAAAGAATGCGCCAGCAATTGTTTTCATTGACGAGCTTGATGCTGTGGGCCGTTCACGCTTCGCCGGCATAGGCGGCGGCCATGATGAGCGCGAGCAGACGCTCAATCAGATCCTGGTGGAACTTGATGGCTTTGAATCCAAAGAAGGCATAATCCTTATAGGCGCAACTAATCGCCCTGATGTTTTGGATACCGCTTTGCTTCGCCCGGGCCGCTTTGACAGACGCATAAGCGTGCCGGTGCCGGATGTTAAAGGCAGGCTGGAAGTGCTTAAAGTCCATGCCAAAAAGATAAAGCTAAGCCAAGAAGCAGACTTGCAAATTGTTGCTAAAAACACTCCCGGATGTGCAGGAGCAGACTTGGCTAACATAATCAATGAAGCCGCCATCCTTGCCGCAAAGAAAAACAAGAAATCCGTGGAGCAGGATGATCTTGAGGAGTCTATTGAGAAAATGATAGCCGGCCCTCAGCGCCGCTCCAGGATAATGTCGGAAAAAACAAAAAAAGTCATTGCTTATCACGAGGGGGGCCATGCCCTTATAGCCAAGCTTATTCCAGGCTGCGACCCTGTGCATAAGATAACGATTGTCTCTCGCGGCGATGCCTTGGGATATACCTTGCAGATGCCGGAAGAGGACAAATATCTTGTTTCCAAAGATGATTTGCTTAATACTCTTTGCGTCATGCTTGGAGGCCGCGCGGCAGAAGACATTGTGTTTAAGGAAATAACGACAGGCGCGCAAAATGACATTTCAAGAGTTTCAGCTTATGCGCATAAAATGGTTTTGGAATATGGCATGAGCGAAAAAATAGGTCCTCTAGCCTTGCAGAAAGGCCAATCCGAAGTGTTCCTTGGCCGCGACATAGTGAATCAGCCGGGATATTCAGAGGAAACGGCAAAAATAGTTGATGATGAGATAAAAGGCATTGTTCATGCCTGCTATGAGCGCGCTAAGAATCTCCTCTCCGAAAACCGCAATCTGCTTGACAAGCTGGCAGAGCGGCTTATTGAAAAAGAAACAGTTTCCGGGGAGGAGCTGGATTGGATGATACAGGGGCTTGATCCTGATGAGGAGCTTGCCAAGAAGAAAGCAGAGCTTGAAGCCAAGCGAAAGGCCGCAAGGGAAGCTAGGAAAAAAGCGGAAGCAGAAAAAGCTGCCGCCAAAGCAAAGGCCTCTGCGGAAGCATTAGCTGCTGAAAACAAATCGGTAGAAAAAACTGATGAAATTTCCAGCATCCTTCCTGACAATGGAAAAGAAGCGGATAGCGGCAGCTCTG
>Ga0310690_10012224_pt1 | contig 10549 bp, 9 predicted proteins | sample AusTroGonzalo_MG_2_FD_207661 | JGI IMG/M metagenome (GOLD analysis project Ga0310690, IMG submission 207661) | Bovine rumen microbial communities from tropical cattle in Woodstock, Queensland, Australia - Gonzalo_04 (v2) (version 2) | ecosystem: Host-associated > Mammals > Digestive system >...
AGTTTGGGCGTGGAGTACTGGACCCTCACATGCAGGGGAACGAGCCCCTTAGTTTTGTCAGTTCTGACGATAAAAGTAGTAGCCATAAGCCATAAAATGTTAAAAATTTCGTATTGCAAAGATACGAAAAATTCCGAAAACTGGTACTAAAATGGTACTAAAAATCTCGAAAGAGCCTCCGAGGGTGTCGAAGGCCCTTTTTCGTCTTTATACTGACTATCAATTATTTATGCAAAAATGCTTTCGAAAGGACCGGGAGAATTTTCGTCAAATACGGTCTCGTCCGCACCGCTCAAAAAGGGAGTCTGGCAACGCCAGACTCCCTTTTTCGGCTATTTGGACAGCGCTTTTTCGCTTTTAGGTAATTGATAACTATTTGTATCTCAGGTGTTTATGCAAAGTACCCAGGTACCAAGGTACCCGGGTACCATTTGTAAACTATTGATTGTCAATTATTTGTAAAACAAGCAGCAAATTATAATGCGGCCATCTGCGGGGCCAGGAGGTTAGAAGCGGCGGGTGCGGAGGCGGTAGGTGGAGTATTCTTGGCCGAAGTCGCGGAGGAGTCGCTTTTCTTCAGTGAGGACTTGGATAAACATGATGACAAAGAAGGCGGCCCAGACGGCCAGAGCTTCCCATCGCCAGAGCCAGACCACGGCACCGGCAAGGTAGGTGAGGGTGCCGGTGAGCATGGGATTGCGGTTGAGGCGGTATGGCCCGTCGGTCATGAGATGCTGTGTGCGCGGCGCTACTTCATGGCCGAAGGCGTCCATCGGGTTGCCTTTGCCACGTGTCTTCATATAAACAATTGTCCATATACTTAAAGAAAGCCCTCCAAGCATAAGAATTGAGGCCAGCACGGCTCTCCATGCAGGCAGGGGTACTAAAGCGGGACGGGAGCAGACCAGCCACATTACTATTGGCATCAGGCCAACAAAGAGCACGGCGCCTAGCAGATATCCAAGTATTTCTCTGAGCAGTTTCATAATGCTAAGATACGCTTTTTTTACTATATTTGTAAATATGAATGCCAAAAGAGAAATATGGTTGGACTGGCTCAGGGTTACAGCCCTGTTCCTGGTGATGGCCACCCACAGTTGTGAACCGTTTTACCTTGGGGGTGAGGGTTCCCTCATTGCCTCCAGGGCCGATGCCATCTGGGTCGCTATCCTCAACTCGCTTCCCAGAGCAGCCGTGGCGCTGTTTGTGTTTACATCGGCCTATCTGCAGTTCCCGTTGCACTATTCCACCGGGGAGTTCTTCCGGAAACGTGCCCTGCGTATTCTGCCCCCGTTCATTTTCTGGACCGTGGTTTACGCCCTTGTGTGGGGAGAGCCGGTGCAGAATTTCAAGGACCTTCTCCTGAATTTCAACTACGCCGCCGGGCATCTGTGGTTTGTGTATATGCTCATCGGCCTGTATCTGATAATGCCGATGCTCTCTCCGTGGGCGGAAAAAGTTGGGAAGCGTGAGCTGCAGGTATATCTTGGGATCTGGCTCTTTACAACGCTGATCCCGCTTATACGTCAATGGGTTGGCGGCCCGGCGCCTGTTATCTACGGCCCCTCCGGCATCCCCAATGCGGCCAAGTTCCCCCTGTGGGGAGAGGCCAGCTGGAACACCTACGGCGTCTTCTATTACCTGAGCGGATTTGTTGGCTACATGCTTCTGGGGCTGTATTTCCGCAAGTTCGTGGGCCGATTATCCTGGGGCCGCACCCTGTCAATCGCATTCCCGGCTTTTATAGCCGGCTTCGGCATTTGCTGCGGCGGTTTCCTCTCCCGGGTTTGGGCCGATACCTCCGGCGTTTTCCCCTTCGAAGGACCCGTCGGCCTTGCTGCCCTTTGGGAGGGGCCCTGGCTTAACGACACCATCGGCGTGGCGCTTATGACTCTGGCGTGGGTGCTGCTTTTCCGGAAGATTGAGACCGGCGGCAGCTTCTTCACCAAAGTCCTCCTGCCCATTTCAAACGCCAGCTACGGTATGTTCCTCTGCCACATGTTCCTGCTGGCGGCTGTTTCCGCTTGGCTCAGGACCACGGCTTTGCCCACACCGGTGCAGATTCTTGGCACGGCCCTTATCTCATTCATTGGCGTGGCCCTTTTCTGCGTGCTTTTACGCAAGATTCCCAGAGTAGGAAAATTGATTATCGGATAAATATGAAAAAGTATTTGGTTATGGCTATTGCCGCAACGCTTGCCGCAGTTTCCTGCGGACCCAAGGCACAAAAAGTGCTAGTACTCTATTATTCACAGACCGCCAACACCAAGGCCGTGGCCGATGAGATTGCCACCCGCCTGGACGCTGACACAGAGGAGATTGTCGCCGTGAACCCTTACGACGGGGATTTCCAGGCTACCATCGGCCGATGCCTCCAGGAGCGCGAAACCGGAGTCCTTCCGGAGATTAATCCCATCGCCGCAGACCTTGCCGCCTACGACGTCATATGCCTGGGCTATCCCGTATGGTTCGGCACTTTTGCCCCGCCGGTGATTACGCTTTTGAACCAGATAGACCTTGCCGGCAAGAAAGTGGTTCCTTTCTGCACCTTTGGCAGCGGCGGACTTGAATCCAGCATTGCCGATCTTAAAGCCAGGCAGCCGGAGGCCGATGTTCTTCCCGGCTACGGTGTAAGGGCCGCCAGGATAGATGCCGTTCCCGCAGAGGTGGACCGTTTCCTTAAAGAAATCGGCCTGCTGGAAGGAGAGGTTGAAAAGGTGGACGAGTTCCCGGAGCAGCACCCCGTTTCAGAGGAGGAGACCGCAATTTTTGACGCTGCTGTTGCCGGTTATCCTATGCTGGACGCCTATGCATCGGCCGCTGCCGTCCGCAATACTCCCTGGGGTGTGGAATATCAGTTTGCCGCCCTGCCTAACGTGCGTGAAGGCCGTCCGGACATGCCTCCGGCAACGGAAATGACCGTTTACGTGCTTGCAGAAGAAGGAAAATCCCCGGTTTTCACCAGGGTTGTCAGATAGGGTTTATTTAAGGATAAGCTCCTGAATGAAGCCTGCGCTGCGGTTGTCCGCCGTAAAAAGCGGATCTCCCTCCAGCCAGGCATTCATTTTACGTATCAGCTCCTGCTTCTGGAAAAGGAGCTGGTTGCGATACACGGACGATGATAGCGTAATGTACAGTTTCCCGCCCCTGTAATAGCGTTTAAGCGTGAAGGGTCCGGCACCGGAACATGCGTTCCATGCTTCGAAAATGCGCTGAGTGTTGAGCCCGGCGGCCAACTTCATCTGCTTGATGTAGTTGGAGACCACCTGGTCCATGGAGATTGCTTCCTTGCGATGGATGCGTATGCTGTCCTTAGGCTCTTGCATGGAATTCCCCGTTTACGGTGTCAAAATAGGCGCGGTCCTGGGTAATGCGGTCCACAATGCCGCTGAGGCGGCTGCTGTCCGTGTCGGTGATGAATATCTGGCCGAAATCGGCCCCAGCCACCATGCTGATGAGATTGGAGATGCGGCCAAGGTCCAGCTTGTCAAAGACATCGTCCAGAAGGAGGATGGGAGGGAATCCGTAGGCCTTGCGCATTATGTCGTACTGGGCGAATTTGAGGGCTACCAGGAACGATTTCTGCTGCCCCTGGCTGCCGGCGTGGCGGATGGGATGGCCGTCCATGAGAAAGATAAAATCGTCCCTCTGGGGGCCTGAGGCTGTGAATCTGAGGGCAAGGTCCCTGTCCCGCTTGGCGGCAAAAAGCTGAGCCAGGGGAGTGTCCGCCACGTCTGAACGGTATTCCAGCGAAACGCTTTCCCCGCCGCCGGAAATGAGGCGGTAGTATTCCGATACCACCGGCTGCAGGTCTTCCGTGAACTGCCGGCGTTTATTGACGATGCCGGCGGCCACCGGCTCCATCTTGAGGTCCAGGACATCCAGCAGTTCCTTGCTTGGTTTTTCCTCCTTGAGAACCTTGTTGCGCTGGGCCAGCAGGCGGTTGTATGCCTGAACCGCGGCAAGGTACTCCCGGTCCATCTGGGAAAGGACGGCGTTGCAGAGGCGCCTTCTGTCTTCTCCACCCTCGCTCACAAGGACGATGTCTCCGGGAGACACCATCACCACAGGCAGAAGGCCGATGTGGTCGCTTAGGCGCTTTACAGGTTTGGAGTCCCTTACCAGTTTCTTTTCACCGTCAGTGACTTTTATGGAGAACTGCGATTCCGTGCCGTTTTCCATGATATAGGTGCCTCCCAGTGCAAAGCCCTCAGTGCCGTAGCGGCAGTTGAGGCGGTCCGGGGCGGGGAAGGCGCTTTTTGTCATGGAAAGGTAATAGATGGCGTCAAGGAGATTGGTCTTGCCCTCGCCGTTGTTACCGCTGATGCAGTTCACGTTTGGAGAGAATGAAATCTCCTGGAGGACGATGTTCCTGAAATCCTGGACGACTATTTTCCTGAGAGTAGGCATGGCGCATTCGATTACATTGCAAATATATAATTTTTTTCGTAATTTTGCGGGCTGTTAAGGTCTTTGACCTATAATCGACAAATAGTAATAAAACAACAATATGGCAAAAATTACCAAAGCAGAGGAACGCCAGCAGAATGTAGCTGAAGCAGTTTCCAAGACTGAGCAGTTCTTCAAGGAGAATTCCAAAATCATCTACGGATGTGTTATCGCAGTGCTTGCCATTGCAGTTTGCATCCTTGCATACAACCGTTTCATCCTTCAGCCCAAAAAGGCCCAGGCTGTTGAGCAGATGGCCCAGGCAGAGCGTTGGTTCGAAGCGGGCGAATATGAACTTTCCCTCACAGGAGACGACAATTCCCTCGGTTTTGAGGACATCATCGCCAAGTACGGCTCCAAGGCCGGCCAGGCAGTTTATCTGTACGACGGCATCGCCAATTACCGTACCGGCAATTTTGAGGCAGCCCTTTCGGCTCTCAAGAAGTACAAGGGAACGGATCCCATCATGCTTGGCCGCGCTCAGGCCTGCATCGGTGACACTTACGTAGAGCTTGGCGAGTTTGACAAGGCGGTCTCATGGTTCCAGAAGGCAGCCCAGACCACGGACAACATCTTTGCTGCAGGCTACCTCATCAAGGCCGGCATCGCAGCAGAAGAGCTTGGGGACAGCGCCAAGGCCCTCTCTTTCTACAAAGAGGTTAAGGACCAGTACGCCAACGCTCCCGAGGCTATGGAAATCGACAAGTACATCACCCGCATCGAAACAGCCGAGTAATTATGGGAAGAGCATTTGAATTCCGCAAGGAACGCAAGATGAAGCGTTGGGGCCACATGGCCAAGACCTTCACCAAACTGGGCAAGGAAATCACCATCGCCGTCAAGCAGGGCGGTGCAGAGGTAACGGGTAATCCCCGTCTCCGCGCCCTCATCGCAGAGGCCAAGGCAGAGCAGATGCCCAAGGAAAACATCGAGCGTGCCATCAAGAAGGCCACCGAGGCCAAGACCGGAGACTTCAAGGAGCTGGTCTATGAAGGTTTCGGCCCCTTCGGTATCGCTTATCTGGTAGAGGCCGCAACGGACAACAACACCCGCACCGTGGCCAATGTCCGCAGCTACTTCACAAAGTGCGGCGGATCTCTCCAGACCAGCGGCTCCGTGGCATTCATGTTCGACCACAAATGCGTTTTCCGCATCAAGGAGAACCCCGCTGCCCCCATCGACGTTGACGAGCTTGAACTCGAACTTATCGACTACGGCGCAGAAGAGGTCTTCAAACAGGAAGTTGAAGATGAGGATGAGAACGTGACCGTGGAAATCTCCATCTACGGAGACTACACTGCATACGGTCAAATCCAGAAGTACATCGAGGAAAAGGGTTACGAGCTCGTTTCCGGCGGCTTCGAGCAGATTCCCAACGTGGATCTCAAAGAAGTCACCCCTGAGCAGCGCGCCACCCTTGAAAAGCTCACCGGCCTCCTTGAGGACGATGAAGACGTCACCAACGTGTACACCACAATGGCTCCGGAAGCTGAGTAAGCAAGTTTCTCTGACTTAAATGCCCGACGTTTTTCGCCGGGCATTATTTTTGTGTATCTTTGCAGGCGATGAAAAGATTGATGACATATGTCCTGACGGCAGTGCTGCTTTTGTGGAACGTTTCCGCAAGGGCGGATGAGCCTATGGGAGACCAGGTTGTGGAGTATGCAAAGACATTTTTGGGTACTCCTTATAAGCTTGGTGCAATCGGGCCTAAGGCTTTTGACTGTTCCAGTTACACGTCATATGTCTTCAAGCACTTCGGCTACGATGTTCCGGCTTATTCCAAGACTCAGTTCCGCCTTTGCCGCAAGGTCGAACGCTATGCGGACTTGCAGAAAGGAGACCTGGTATTCTTTGGCAAGCGGGCCGGTGCCCGTGATATCGGCCATGTTGGCATTCTTGTGGAAAAGGATGAGGAAACAGGATCTTTCACCTTTATCCATGCATCCGTAAGCAAGGGAGTAGTGATTGAATCTTCCAACCATCCCTATTTCCAGCTCCGCTATATGGGTGCCCGGCGCATTTTGCCGGATGAGTAATTCTTATTATCTTTGCGGTCACTTTCTAACAACGGGGGTGTTTTGGTTTTGACAGCGCCGGTGTTGGATGGTAAGCATGCCGGGCGTTGGAGCCTTGCCCGTAAATCTCAGACTCCGAAAAATCAGTTGCCAACAACAACTACGCACTCGCTGCTTAATTCGCCCAAGGCAATTAGCTTAATCCGTCCCGCCAAGGCTGCGGGGCCGACGAGTATCCCTCGGAACTTCCGCCTCATAAGGGCCGATCAAGGGGTATCATCCATTTGAGGTTGCTCCGGCAGACGCCTTTAAAACCGGCTAAGACTCAAAGGCTAAGGGCGAGTTTGCCCGCCATCCGGCTGGCTCACCACAAAAACCAAAGGACGGATAAGCATGTAGAAAGCCCTCTGGCGCGACGTTTGGACAGCGGTTCGAGTCCGCTCACCTCCACAAATAACCGCTTCTGAGTTATCTCAGAGGCGGTTTTTGTTTTTACCTTGCGGCGTCGCGGTCGCGTTGGAGGAGGTCGCCGAACTGGAGGTGGGAGAAGAGTCCTATTTCCATGGAGCCATGGCTTGTGCCAAGGGAGTATGGCCAGTCATCAATGTAGTAGGGTGGATAGCCGCTGCGGGTATTGGACGATTCCGATTCTGGGAAGAAGTACATTCCGGTTTTGTTGGCCAGGATTGGCAGGCCGTTGGTATATGGCGTGGGATCGTACCAGCCGTTTACAAGGCATAGGTCAGCGTCGTAGGAAGTGAGGGGATGCAGGATCCTGCTCCCAGTCATTACCCTGCCTTCCCGTCCTTCCCAGAAGAGGGCGATGCGCTGGTAGCCGTATCCTTCTGAATCGGAATAATCGCGCATGTCATCCCCGTTTGGAATTATGTTGAAACAGTATTCTCCCCGGGCGTTTTTCTGAACATGCGTGACGTATTTTCCATTGACGACATAGTCTCCGCTTCCCATTTTGAACCAGGGCCTGTTGTTTGCGGCAATCAGTCTCCACGTGATTCTGTCAATGCTGTCATCGACCCCGTCAAAATATAACCAGTCATAATAAATGTCGTATTTGTCAATGTCTGACGGGCGTTCCCAGTAGCCCAGCAAATAGGAGCGCAGCCCATAGGAATAGGCTTGATATGTGTCGTGGACTCCGGAGGAATATGTCCCATGAGCCAACAATCTGCCGCCGGTATCAAGGTTGAATCCATCCAGGACAGGCTTGACTCTTGTTGAGGAACTGATATCTATTTGGAGAAGGGGAATCATTTCGTAAAAGTAGCTTCCGCTTTGGAAATTAGCCTTCATCCCTGCCGTGAAGCAGCCAAAATGATAGTTGGTAAGCATAAGCGTGGGATTCCAGTTTATGCTGCCCGGATCGTCCCAATTCACCTTGACTTTGTTTTTCTCCTGCACGTCGAATGAAGCAAATACATTGTAATGGCAGTACACCCTTATCACGCTGTGAAGGAAGGTCTTTTTTTCTCCGCTTACGATGTTGGTGAGGCGTTTACCATAATAGACTGGCCCCCATTGGTTCATGTTTTCGTTAATGCCGGAGATAAAGCCAGACTCAGGTGCAAACTGGTCAAGGGACGTGATGGAAGAGTGGTCGGTCCAGACCTCAAGGCCCTGGCAAGCCCTTGTCCCCCCTCGGGTAAGATCTACGGAAAACTCCCTTTGAGGCCACGTGAGCATGTATTCAAGAGTGTATTCCGGATGAGTTACCGAAACATAATCGGCCTGGAGAGTCCGTCCCTGCCGGAGGGCGTATTCGTACACCTTTCCGTCGTAACTGTATCCTGCAAGTGGATTGTCCAAAACAATCCGGACCGTTTTGCTGACAGAGTAACCGTTACGATAAATGAATGTCCCGGTTGCTTCTACGCCTGTGCCGCTGAAAGTGTAATTGTCCTCGTCAAACCCGTGAAGGCCGGCGAAACTGTCCACCCGTACAGAGGTATATGCAGTAGTTGAGGAATACTGCCCTTCTCCATAGCCGGTGACTCTTACCGTGAGACCCGTTCCCGAACTGTCGTTTTTGGTTACGGAAAACACGGTGCCGGAAACAGGATTCTCGAGCGGGGTCCCGTCTTGGGCAAGCAGCCTCCAGTCTATGGCTACGGAATTTCCCAGCACATCCACATGGTAACTGTCGTTTGGTACAGATGAAGACAAAGCAGCGAGAACCGGCTCCATAACGCTTACCATGCTCCCGGATGCAGGAGTGCCCTGAGTTCCATACTCTGCGCTGAACCCAATCTGACCGGGCCTGTCAGGCACCAGCGTGACCTTAACGGCATATTCTCCATCAATTTCGATGACTCCAATTTCCGTCAGCTGATGGTCTACGCTGCCCTGAACTGCTTTGATTTGGAGAGACTGCGCCATTTCTTCTGCTATTCCCCGGGTGTACCTCTCCAGGGAGACGTAATCGGCCTTCTGGTATGGATATAAGGAGCCGGAAGGGGAATCAAAGGTTATAGTCCTTGACCGCACCACCGCCAGTTTCCTTCTTTGGACAAAGGCCGATGCTTCCGAGCCATAAGGTGGCCAGAAAAAAGGCGACCGGCACCCTCCGTTTATCCAGTAGAAGGACCCTTCGACGCAGCTGGAACTTGCTCTGATTATTGCTTCTCCCGATGAGGCGTCGTGACTGATTACATTAATGTCGTCCGTTGGAAGACCGGACAACTCTGTTACCCAGATGTCCGGGACGGTATAGTCTCCTGTCAGAGAATAGATATTACTGTCATAGTTAATCTGTTTTATACTTCCCGGGCCGATATAGAAGGTGTCTTCTCCAAATTGAAAACAGGGATCGGACTCTCCGGTGCGCCTGCCTATCCGTATGCAAATGCTCTTGTAAAGGTTTCTCCTTACATTGAAATCACTGACCATGTTTCCTTCACCCAGGTAAATCCGGCTCATATAGGAGTTGATGTCGCCATCTTTACCCGTGATGCTGTATGACAGCTGGATGAAGGTGCACTGGGATACTTCCGGCCAGCTCTGATTCAGGTCTTTGTGAACAGTCCACCAGGAAGTTGCTCCGTCATGCGTACCATGGCAGTTTTCCAGAACATATATGTCAACACTGTTTCCCTGACCTCCTTTTGACAATCGGGACAGTTGAGATTCGCTGGCATAGTCCGAATCCGTAAGGTAAGAACTGTCTGTCTGCTTATATCCGGAAGTAAAGTAAGGCACACGGGTGTTCCCGTTGTTAACAGCCAGTTTGTTAACGCTCAGAGTTTCACCTTCTTCAAGGCCCGAAAGATCCAGGGAAAAACTGTATTTGGCGAACAGATGCTCTACGCTTATAGACAGGAAAGCGTCATCTGTAGTTATTTCTCCCGCATCTACGTTTTTTACCCCGGTAAGCGGCATTCCGGTGCCGCTTGATTCCAGGGCTTCCAGTCCGCTGTGCCCTTCGCAGTTGAAGTATTTGTTTTTAAGCAGGCGTTCTGTTACAGATGCGGCAACAATCTCATCTTCAAATCCTTCCGGAGGATTTACAAGGCAGTAGATCTTCATTGTTGTTTTCTCGGGAAGAGGCCAGGAGAAATACCTGGATCTGGTGCTTATCCACACAGGAGTCCCACTTAGTTCTCCGGCATTGCTCCCATAACTCAGTATCCTTCCTGTGGAAGGGTTCAGGGCATAAAGTACCGCTCCGTGAAAGTCCTCTGCCTGTGAAGTTATGACGGACTTGCTGTCTTCTCCACTTTGAGCTATGCTCATTCCGACAGATACATATCGGCACAAGGAATCATCCTGGGCAGGGGACAGCTCGGCCTCAAAGCAGGAAGTGCAAAGGAGCATGGAAGATAAAAGGCAAAAGGCGGTTCTTCTCATTGTACAAATAGTTTATCGTCAATCCAATATGATGCTTCCGCCATTTTCCCATTCGCCGGACACATCTACATCGCTGGCGGTTACTTCGATGTCGGCATAGGCGGAGATTCCTCCGGTATAAGTGGCAGTAATCCTGTAATTTCCGGGATGGGTAGCGGTAAAAACCCCGTCAGGGGCGCCAGTCCAGCTTAGGTTCGGGTCTGTGCCAGAAAGAACCGTAG
>Ga0310690_10012225_pt1 | contig 10549 bp, 7 predicted proteins | sample AusTroGonzalo_MG_2_FD_207661 | JGI IMG/M metagenome (GOLD analysis project Ga0310690, IMG submission 207661) | Bovine rumen microbial communities from tropical cattle in Woodstock, Queensland, Australia - Gonzalo_04 (v2) (version 2) | ecosystem: Host-associated > Mammals > Digestive system >...
ACGCTCACGAATCAGCGTTTCTTCACCATACGCCTTATAGACACGACTGTCTTTTACCAATTCGCACTCATAAGCCCCCAGACGCATTGTACCTCCCATTTGCTGAATGTTCTTCTGTTCCTCCATGATATCTATCACATTATGAGGTGTCTGAGTATCCATCTCACAACTATTCGCATCTTTATAGCCAAGGACATTCCTTGCAAATTCAATGACCATCATCTGCATACCAAGACAGATACCGAAGGTAGGAATGTCGTGCGTTCGGGTATATTCTGCAGCAATAATCTTTCCTTCAATGCCACGATGACCAAAGCCTGGACAGATGACTACACCCTGTAGACCATCAAGTTTTTCGGCAACGTTCGATTTGGTAATCTCCTCGCTGTTCACGAAATGCAGTCTGGCTTTCACATCGTTATAGATGCCTGCCAGATTCAAACTCTCACGGATACTCTTGTAAGCATCTTGCAGAGCATACTTGCCTACCAATCCAATATGTACCTCACGTTTAGCATTGCGTTGTTTGTCGAGGAAGTCATGCCAAGACTTCATAGCAGGTGTTTCTCCTACGGGGATACCAATCTTACGCATAATGGCAGCGTCAAGACCTTGGTGCTGCATGCTCACAGGCACCTCGTAGATACTCGGCATATCCTCACTCTGTACTACGCATTCCAAATCGACATTACAGAACGACGCCACCTTCATACGCATGCTATCGTCAAGGTGGCGCTCTGTGCGCAGTACAAGAATATCGGGCTGGATACCCATTGACTGCAATTCTTTCACGCTATGTTGTGTGGGCTTTGTCTTCAATTCATCAGCAGCCTTCAGATAGGGCACATAGGTCAGATGTACACATACCGCGTTGCGTCCTAGTTGCCAGCGCAACTGTCGGATAGCCTCCATAAACGGCGCACTCTCAATGTCGCCAATGGTACCACCTACCTCAGTGATGACGAAATCTAACTGTTCATTCTTTTCCTCCTCACGTAACATCCTGCGCTTAATCTCATCTGTGATATGTGGTACTACCTGAATGGTTTTACCCAGATAGTCACCATGGCGCTCGCGGTCGATGACTGTCTTGTAGATACGCCCAGTGGTAATAGAGTTGTTACGCGTGGTATGGATACCTGTAAAGCGTTCGTAGTGACCCAAGTCGAGATCTGTCTCCATGCCATCGACCGTCACGTAGCATTCGCCATGCTCATAGGGATTAAGTGTCCCTGGGTCGATATTGATATACGGGTCAAACTTCTGAATAGTAACTTTGTAGCCACGTGCCTGCAGCAATTTACCAATGCTGGCGGAGATGATGCCCTTGCCCAATGACGAAACCACGCCGCCCGTAACGAAAATGTACTTTGTATCCATATTTTTGATGTGTTTGATGTTTGCGATTTAAAAGAGTCTTTGGACTCACGGCTGTAGCGTGAATCCAAAGACGAAGTATGCTTTCTGTGAACAAGGGTTCGCCACCACTTGTCCAAAGATAGGAATCGAGAACGTATCAGTAATCTTAATATCCTTAGTAGCCTTCACTGCCACATTAGTCACTGCAAAACCGTTCGTCTCATAATAGCTCGTAGCATAGGGCACAACACCTAATGTGGCTGTCCAGTCGCAAGTGGCAAGTTTGAAGGGAGCGTTTAACTCAAAATAGGATGAGTAGGCACGCTTACCGTCTTTGTTGATACCGTCGGCACCAGCAAAGTTGGTATACCACGTAGCAGACAATAATCCGAAATCATAACCGAGGAAGCCCTCGAAGACATGATTAGTACGATGGGCATCATACAAGAAATAACGTGCGTGAGGATTGCCATCCTCATCATATTCCTGAGCGGCATTCGTCCAGTAGTCTGTGATACCAACACTCAGTCCACCGATGGTGTACGAAAGTGCAAGGTCAAACTCCTTGGTGTCCGACGATTCCACACCGACACTTCCCCATGCCGAGAGACTTAATCCTTTGTAGGCAATACCCAATGTAGGCTGGATGCTTACGTTACCCAAATCAAAACCACGCCAGATATATTGTGATACGAAGTCAGCACCAATCGTTCCTTCAACTTTATCCTGTGCCAGTGCAACTGTACTCATTGTTGCCATCATGGCTATCATTGCAATCTTTTTCATAAACCTTAATTTTTTAATTGACAATAGTCTTTATACAATAAACGTAAAAACTAACCTTTAATTGTAACAACTCTCTCCGTGTTCATAAATATCCAATCCTTCTTCCTCAATACGCTTGTCAACGCGCAGTCCATGCAACTTCTTGATACCGAAGAAAAGAATAATACCGCAAGCGGCTGCCCAGAGGTCGATAATCAGTACACCGAAACACTCAGCACCGAAGAAACCCCAACCGCCACCATAGAAAGCACCGCCTTCTACAGCAAACAGACCAGTCATGATGGTACCAAGGATACCACAGACACCGTGGACGGAAGAAGCACCTACAGGATCGTCGATGTGCAGTTTGTGGTCAATAAACTCAATGGCGTAAACCAATACCGTACCGCATGCAAGACCGATGACAATGGCACCCCATGGATCTACCAAATCACAACCTGCCGTAATACCTACAAGACCAGCCAGTACACCATTCAGTGTCAGTGAGAACGAGGGTTTACCATACTTGATCCAGGTAACGAACATGGTGGCGACACCACCTGCTGCGGCAGCGAGGTTGGTGGTCAGGAACACGTGTGAGATAGCAATGCGGTTCACCTCACCACTTGCTGCCAACTGAGAACCGGGGTTGAAACCGAACCATCCGAGCCAGAGAATGAAGACACCGAGGGCAGCCATTGTCAGAGAATGACCAGGGATAGCGCGACTCTTACCGTCCTTACCATATTTTCCGCGACGGGGACCCAGTGCGATAGCACCTACTAAAGCCAATACACCACCAACGCTATGTACAATGGCCGATCCTGCGAAATCGTGGAAGACAGCACCAAAGGTTGTCATCATGAAACTATCGGCAGCCTCGTTGCAAAGCCAACCACCGCCCCATGTCCAGTGACCAGATATCGGATAAATAAACAGTGAGATACAAGCACTATAGATGACATACATTGAGAACTTTGTGCGTTCAGCCATCGCACCACTGACAATCGTGGCAGAAGTGGCACAGAACACTGTTTCAAAAATCAGGAAACCTTCAATCGGCAGATCGCTCTTATAAAAAGAAAGGTCACCAAAATTAGGCATTCCAATAAATCCTGCTCCATCGCTACCGAACATAAAGCCGAAGCCAACGAAGAAGAACAACAGAGAGCCGAACATAAAATCGACAAAGTTCTTGAACAGAATATTTACCGTGTTCTTCGAACGTGTAAAACCTGCCTCACAGAGCGCGAACCCTGGCTGCATCCAGAACACGAGCATGGCTGCTAATAACATCCATACAGTATCGAGTGATAATCCAATTTCGTTCATAATCGTAGTGTTTTAATTTGTGTCTGTGTTGTTATCCTATTATTTCTTATCTCTTAATACAGTATCACCGTTCTCACCGGTACGGATGGACCAGGTGTCTATCACGTCACTGACGAAGATACGTCCGTCACCGATCTGTCCTGTATGAGCCACCTGTAGAATCACCTTAATGGTAGGCTCCAAGAACATATCACGGCACACAATCGTCAGCGCTACACGCTCAATCACATCCGTACTATACTGAACGCCACGATATATACGCTCCTGTCTACTCTGACCGATACCTTTTACGTCATGATACTCAAACCAGTCGATGTCTGAGTTTAATAAAGCCTCCTTCACATCCTCGAACTTTGTCTTGCGGATGATTGCCTCAATCTTTTTCATACCTTAATAAATTTAATTACTACTTTTCGTGACATATTGAAACGTTTCGAGTGCAAAGGTACGACATTTTGAAAGAAAAAGCAAGAAAAATAAAGCAATAAGAAACTATTTTTATTATTTTCTTAGCATATAGTCGTGTTTGTGCTCTGTATACTTACAATTTAAAAGAAAAAGCCCCTTTATACTTACAAATTGATAGTTGGGGCTAAAAAATTACTAAATAAAGACAAATAAATTTTGCATATAATATCAAAATGCTGTATCTTTGCAGCAGAAAACAAACAAAGCGTAAGCAAAACGACCAAAAGACGAACAAAATGACAACATTAGTCCATTTTGCCAAGATGCACGGGGCGGGTAATGACTACATTTATGTCAATACCTTATTATATAATATATCCGACCCTGTGGAGGTTGCCCGTAGATGGAGCGCCCCCCATACTGGCATCGGCAGTGACGGGCTGGTGTTGATTGGAGCATCAAAGGTGCCAGAGGCTGATTTCACCATGCGTATCTTCAATGCTGACGGAAGCGAAGCGATGATGTGTGGTAATGCCTCACGTTGCATTGGCAAGTATCTCTATGAGAAGGGGATCACCACTAAGGAGGAAATCCGTTTGCTTACTCGTTCTGGCGTCAAAGTGCTGAAACTGCACGTAACAGAAGGAAAGGTGGAGAGCGTTACCGTAGATATGGGTGAGCCTCAACTCGAAAACGCCGAGCAGTTTCTTCCATCGCGAGGACTTGATAAGGGAACCTTCGTATCAATGGGTAATCCCCACTACGTTATCTTTACCGACGACGTTGACCAAGTGGGTGAGACAGGACGTAAGTTGGAGAATCATCCTGCTTTTCCACAGCGCTGCAACATCGAGTTCGCTAACATCCTTCCTGACGGTCGTATCCGCATGAGAGTATGGGAACGGGGAAGTGGTATCACGATGGCTTGTGGGACAGGGGCCTGCGCCACTGCTGTTGCTGCCGCCGTTACTCAACGGAAAGGTCGCGAATCCTTCCTTCTTATGGACGGAGGAGAGTTACTCATCCGATGGGACGAGACAGATAACCACGTCTATATGACGGGACCTGCCGAATTCGTCTTTGAAGGAGACATTGAATTATAGACAAACTTCAAACCAAAAAAGAAAAGATATGGCATTAGTAAATGAGCATTTTCTCAAACTGCCGAACAATTATCTGTTTGCTGACATCGCCAAAAAGGTGAATGCCTTCAAGGCTACCCACCCAAAGACCGACGTGATCTCACTCGGCATTGGCGATGTGACGCAGCCGCTATGTCCTGCCGTTGTGGAGGCGATCCACAAGGCTGCTGACGAGATGGCGATACAGAGCAGTTTCCGAGGTTATGGTCCCGAACAGGGTTATGACTTCCTGAGGGAAGCCATCTTGAAGAATGACTTCCTGCCTCGTGGCATCCATCTGGACATCAACGAGATTTTCATCAACGATGGAGCCAAGAGTGATACGGGTAATCTTCAGGAGTTGGTACGCTGGGACAACAGCATTGCCGTAGGCGATCCCATCTATCCTGTGTATATCGATTCCAATGTAATGATTGGTCGTGCAGGCACTTTGGAAGATGGCCGTTGGTCGAATGTCATCTATATGCCTTGTACAGCGGAGAACGGTTTCGTGCCTCAGATTCCCGATCGTAGGGTGGATATCATCTATCTTTGCTATCCCAACAACCCCACAGGTACGGTAATCTCGAAGGAAGAACTGAAGAAATGGGTGAACTATGCACTGAAGAACGATGCATTGATCTTCTATGATGCTGCCTATGAAGCATATATTCAGGACGACAGTATTCCCCATTCCATCTACGAGATACGGGGTGCCCGCAAATGCGCCATCGAGTTTCACAGTTATTCCAAGACAGCAGGCTTCACTGGTGTAAGATGCGGTTATACTATCGTTCCTAAGGATGTTACCGCTTCCACATTGACAGGTGAGCGTATCCCCTTGAACCACCTGTGGTATCGCCGTCAGTGTACAAAGTTCAATGGCACCAGTTATATCAGTCAACGGGCGGCAGAGGCAATCTATACCCCAGAGGGTAAGGAACAGGTGAAAGCAACCATTAGTTACTATATGCAGAACGCCCATACGATGAAACATACACTGAAGGGTCTGGGATTGGAGGTATATGGTGGAGAACATGCTCCTTATCTCTGGGTAAAGACCCCAGAAGGCATGAACAGTTGGAGGTTCTTCGAGCAGATGCTCTACGACGCACATGTCGTCTGTACCCCAGGTGTCGGATTCGGACCGAGTGGTGAAGGATATGTCCGCTTAACGGCCTTCGGACAACAAAGCCAGACGGCTGAAGCGTTACAGAGAATAGAGAAATGGCTAAAATAGCCTACAATACAAACACAAAATAAAATACAGTTATTATGGCAAACTTAAGATTTCAGGTTGTCGAAGAGGCTTTCAAGAAGAAGCCACTCGACGTAAAAGCAGGTAGTGAAAGACCTTATGAGTATTTCGGTAAGAAGGTCTTCAATCGTGAAAAGATGTACAAGTACCTGCCGAAGGACGTCTATGAGAAGATGATTGACGTCATCGACAATGGTGCCCGTCTCGACCGTAAGATCGCTGATGCAGTTGCAGCAGGTATGATGCAGTGGGCTAAGGAGAATGGTGTTACACACTATACTCACTGGTTCCAGCCACTGACAGAAGGTACGGCAGAAAAGCACGACTCGTTCATTGAGCATGACGGTAAGGGTGGTATGATTGAGGAGTTCAGTGGCAAGTTGCTGGCTCAGCAGGAACCCGACGCCTCTTCGTTCCCCTCTGGTGGTATTCGTGCCACTTTCGAGGCACGTGGCTATTCCGCATGGGATCCCACTTCGCCTGTCTTTATCATCGATGATACCCTGTGTATCCCGACTATTTTCATTTCCTATACTGGTGAGGCCCTCGACTATAAGGCTCCGTTGCTGCGTGCCCTGCATGCTGTCAATGTAGCAGCCACCGAGGTATGTCACTATTTCGACCCCAGCGTAAAGAAGGTAACCAGCAATCTCGGATGGGAGCAGGAGTATTTCCTCGTTGACGAGGGACTCTATTCCGCACGTCCTGACCTGCTTTTGACAGGACGCACCCTGATGGGACACGACTCTGCCAAGAACCAGCAGATGGACGACCATTACTTCGGATCTATACCTGAGCGTGTGGCTGCCTTCATGCGTGACTTGGAGATGCAGGCTCTCGAACTGGGTATTCCTTGTAAGACACGCCACAACGAGGTGGCTCCTAACCAGTTTGAGGTGGCTCCTATCTTTGAAGAGACCAACCTGGCGGTTGACCATAACATGCTGCTGATGTCGCTGATGAAACGTGTAGCCCGTAAGCATGGTTTCCGTGCTCTGTTACACGAGAAGCCCTTTGCAGGTATCAATGGTTCTGGTAAGCACAACAACTGGAGCCTCTCTACCGACAACGGTATCCTGTTGCATGCTCCTGGTAAGACTCCAGAGGACAACCTGCGCTTCGTCACCTTCATCGTAGAGACATTGATGGGTGTCTATAAGCACAATGGACTGATCAAGGCATCTATCATGAGTGCTACCAACGCCCATCGTCTGGGAGCCAACGAGGCACCTCCTGCCATCATCAGTTCGTTCCTCGGCAAGCAGTTGACAGAACTCCTTGACCATATCGAGAAGGCAGACAAAGACGACCTCTTTACTATGGCTGGCAAGCAGGGCATGAAACTCGATATCCCCGAGATTCCTGAACTGCTTATCGACAACACAGACCGTAACCGCACCTCTCCGTTTGCTTTCACCGGCAACCGTTTCGAGTTCCGTGCTGTAGGTTCTGAGGCTAACTGTGCCAGTGCAATGATTGCCCTGAACAGTGCTGTTGCCGAAGCCCTCGTCAACTTCAAGAAGCGTGTGGATCAGAAAGTCGCTGAGATTGCCAAGGACTTTGAAGGCTCTGAGCATTCTGCTACCTTCCATGCCATCATCGATGTTATCCGCGAGGATATCAAGACCTGTAAGCCTATCCGTTTCGACGGCAACGGTTACAGCGATGAATGGGTAGAGGAAGCCACCAAGCGCGGTCTCGACGTAGAGAAGTCTTGTCCTGTTATCTTCGAGCGTTACCTTGACGATGATTCTATCGCCATGTTTGAGAGCCTCGGTGTGATGACAAAGAAAGAGTTGGAGGCACGCAATGAGGTGAAATGGGAGACCTATACGAAGAAGATTCAGATTGAGGCACGCGTCTTGGGCGACCTCTCTATGAACCATATCATTCCTGTGGCTACACAGTATCAGAGTGAGTTGCTTACCAACGTGGAGAACATGCGTAGCATCTTCCCTGTCGACAAGGCAGACAAGCTCTCAGCCCGTAACATCAAGATCATTGAGGAGATTGCTGAGCGCACCACACTGATTGAGAAGGGTGTAGAGGAACTCGTTGATGCCCGTAAGGTAGCCAACAAGATTGAAGATGAACATGCTAAGGCTATTGCCTATCATGACACGGTAGCCCCGAAGATGGAGACTATCCGCTATCAGATAGACAAACTCGAACTGATGGTTGACGATGCCTGCTGGCCATTGCCGAAGTATCGTGAACTGCTGTTCATCCGATAGCATAGCCATTCAGACAATCACTTCTTTTTTTGGTTGTTTGAAGTTTGCGAAGAGCCCGGCGCTGTGAAGCGTCGGGCTCTCATTTTGTGCCGCGAGCGGGACTCGAACCCGCACAGCCGTTTCGGGCCAAGGGATTTTAAGTCCCTCGTGTCTACCATTCCACCATCGCGGCAGCCATCCTTTGACCTTATCAAATATGACTGATGGTCGATTAGCGGTTGCAAAGGTATAGTTTATTCTTGGAATAGCCAAATATTTTCCTTCTTTTTAATAAAAAAGGGGCATGAAAGAGTTAGGTACCACTTATCTCGGAGATAGGCGGCACCTATCGTATGGATAGGTGGCACCTATCGACCCGATAGCTTGGGGGTATCGCCTCGAAAGGTGCCGCCTATCTCAGAGACCCCCAAAATCTTATTATTTAGTGACTTTTGTGGATGATATTTGGCTGTTTGGGAAAAACTTCCTATCTTTGCAACAAAGAACAAAAATATGATGGAAGAGCAAAGAACTTATCAACGGAGAAAGTCGACGGTTACACGTGTAGGCAATATTGCCATTGGAGGCGACAACCCTATCCGCATCCAATCGATGGGAACAGTAGATACCAACGACACGGAAGGCTGTGTAGCTCAGGCAAAACGTATTATTGACGCTGGCGGCGAATTGGTACGCTTTACCACACAAGGTACCCGCGAGGCAGAGAATATGAAGAATATCTCGGCTCGGTTAAAGGCCGACGGCTATATGACCCCGTTGGTGGCTGACGTGCATTTCACGGCACATGTAGCCGATGTCGCAGCACAGTATTGTGAGAAGGTACGCATCAATCCAGGTAACTATGTAGACCCGGGACGCACCTTCAAGCATCTGGAATATACCGACGAGGAATATGCGGAAGAACTCAAGAAGATAGAAGCGAAACTCGTGCCCTTCCTGAATATCTGTAAAGAGCACCATACGGCCATCCGTATCGGTGTGAATCACGGCTCTTTATCTGACCGTATCATGTCACGCTATGGGGATACGCCCGAGGGTATCGTAGAGAGTTGTATGGAGTTTCTGCGTATCTGTAAACGTGAGGACTTCAACGATATCGTTATCAGTATCAAGGCAAGCAATACGGTAGTGATGGTAACAACTGTCCGCCTGTTGGTGAAGACGATGGATCAGGAGGATATGCACTATCCGTTGCATCTCGGTGTGACAGAGGCAGGCGAAGGTGAAGACGGTCGTATCAAGAGTGCTGTCGGTATCGGTGCTTTGTTGACAGAAGGTATTGGCGACACCATCCGTGTATCGCTTTCCGAAGAACCAGAGTGCGAGATACCTGTAGCAAGGAAACTTGTGGATATGATAGAAGAGTGTGCTGTCCTGCGTGCTCAAGCAGAAGCCAGTATCAAGGACGATACTATCTTCCTGAATCTTGATGCTCCCGATTGGGAAACGCTACAATTGAAAGCCGCTATGGCAGTAGGCGGTTTACTCATCGACCGTAAGGCGACGAAACTAATCATCACCTTGGAGAGCGGTAGCAAACTCTCATCTTTCAACCCTCAACTCTCAACTCTTTCCGATGCTATCCTGCAAGCTGCCCGCATCAAGTTCACTAAGACGGAATACATTTCTTGTCCTGGTTGCGGCAGAACATTGTATAACCTTCAGGAAACCATTGCCCGCATCAAGGCGGCTACCAGCCATCTGGTGGGTTTGAAGATTGGTATCATGGGCTGTATCGTCAACGGTCCCGGTGAGATGGCAGATGCCGACTACGGCTATGTAGGTGCAGGTAGAGGAAAGATTTCTCTCTACAAACAGAAAGTTTGTGTAGAGAAAAACATCCCCGAAGCGGAAGCCGTCGATAAACTATTGGAATTAATCAATAAAGAAAGAGGAACCGAATAAGTTCCTCTTTTCTTTTTCTTATCTATTTTTTTACTTCATCAATATTTCGGAGAGTTCCTTCATACCCTCACTGGCTCCTTTCTGAATCTGAGTGACATTGTTGCCTGCAGAGATGGGATTGGGATCAATCAGGTAGACAGGAACGCCCGGGCGCACATAATGAATCA
>Ga0310690_10012227_pt1 | contig 10548 bp, 17 predicted proteins | sample AusTroGonzalo_MG_2_FD_207661 | JGI IMG/M metagenome (GOLD analysis project Ga0310690, IMG submission 207661) | Bovine rumen microbial communities from tropical cattle in Woodstock, Queensland, Australia - Gonzalo_04 (v2) (version 2) | ecosystem: Host-associated > Mammals > Digestive system >...
CCTGGCAGCTCATCAGCGATGAAAAGCTGAGAACCCTGGCCATATGGCAGTCGTTTGGTAACCTGTTGACGGCACTGGAAAATACGGAGCACAAGGGAGTGCTCCTATTTCGGTTGAATCGTCTAGGTGTGTGGGTGATGCATAATTTAGACGCGCCTAAATCGGGCGTGTATATATGCCTCCCCGCTCAGCAGGTTGCTAACAATAACATCATATTCGAGCCCCTTAACAGCTGGGCAGAAAGGAATTACAAATGACGGAAGTTCCTACGAATGACCTGATTCCGGCACGTACTGTGAAACTGTCACTACTGTTGGAAAGACACCCCATTGAAGAATGTGCTACAGTAGACGATTTGGTAAACTGTTGTAATAACGTAATCAAGGTCTACAACAGAACCGCGCTGTACACCGCATACTTCTTGGGTCTGGCCTTTGATGAGAAGCGCCTCAATGACAAGTACAACGGTATGACGGTAGAAAAGTTGGGAGCGGCGATTGGCATATCGAGAGCTACAGCTTTTCGGTATAGAGCATTGACCAAGATTCTGAAACCGCATGAAGTGGATGAGCTTGGGCATATTCCGTACATGTGCGTGTTGAGGTTCCCTGAGGTTGAGAAACAGTTCGGCACAGAAGCTCTTAAAGAGCTGAAGTTCCGTTTGACGACAAATGACTTCGGGGGAGTTCGGGGCACTAAAGCCTTTGACAAGCTGCTTGAGGAGATGGCGCAGAAGCGTCTGGAGCTCGGTGCTACGGCACCCGACATCGGTCGGGTCATCGACGCTGAAGAAGTGAAAGATGACAAGGTTGTTATTAATCCTTGTGAAGTGGTCGAGGACGATCCGAACTTCGATGACAGCGATCAAGAAGAAAATCCTGTAGATAAACTATTGGCTGCTCGTGGCAAAGAAGCCAGTTCACGGCTTCCCTCAGAGCAAGGCCGAGTAAATAAGTCTGAAAGAAAGAAACAGGCGGAAATTGCTTTGTCGCAGGCCAAGAGGAATCTGCAGAAAATTCGGGACTCTTACGCTAGAATGAATGACGGAATTCTCGAACTTCTGCACAGAGTGTGGAATCAAGAGGATTACATCATTGGAGATGAAGATGCGGACGAAGTATACCGAGAACTACTCGACGACTTCGTCGCACTGCATGTTCGTTCGATGCGGGTAGTCTTGACTTTACAAAAGGAGCTACGCGAACATGGGCATGTCCTTGGAGAAATCCAAATGCCTGAAGGCGCAACTACCTCCACCCTTTTCGATAGACAGGCTTGAGAAAAAGGCAGTTCAAGTAGCGAGAACCCTCAAACCCATAATGGGGGAGAGGGCTGTTCTTACCACACAGAACTGTGAGGATTTTTGCGTCTACATGCGGGACGTCTGTAAAATTCCGTATGTTACCACAAAAGCAATGCTCCAGAGTCTGCTTCCACTGAAAGTAGATGCACTCGATATGTTCAGATTGGCTTTGGCCATCATCGGGTACTTGCCAGAGTTCCAAGGTGAATTGACCGTAGCCGATTTGCGGGAAGACCTACCTAACATATGGGTGCATGTGCGAATACTTGATGTGGATGTCCGGGAGGAAACTCCCGGACGTTTTTCAGCATATCTGGAGATCCTGCCGTTGACCTCCCAGCTTGCAGGGAGACTGATCAAGTTCCGTGTCCCATACACCCAGCTTAAGCAGGTGTTCAAAGCGGTCGGCCTGCGGAATCGAATAAAGGAATCGGAGGTAATCATTCCAAGGGAACTGTGTTCGATGTATGCACATGTTCATCTAGGGGATACCGATCGAGCAGCGTTTGGTATATTGGGCTGGAGTGCGACTCCGAGTGAAAAGAAACGAAACAAAGAGTTGATGACTCTGCGTAAGAAGAAGGACTGCGGCAGACCAGGTGTGCAGTGCGTAGATTGCCCAATGGGGAAGGATAAGTGTGCACTAGCATGTCGGAAAAGGTCACTGATAGTCGAACAAGAACCAGAAGCCGGACAGCGGGTATCGGCGGAAAATAGAGGATTCCATCAAGATGGAGCTGATCAGAGTCAATGCTCAGGTGCATGTTGATAAATGGTCTCCCTGGCTATCTGCCCTACTTAAGACCAAACTAGTCAAATATGAGGACGGAAAGCGAAAGGTAAGTACCAAGGAGCTGTACGTACTTGATGAGAATGGTCCAGGCGGATCATTCGCTGCGGGGTTTCTGGATGATGTCCTGCGAATGGCTGCAACCAAGGGAATAGAGGTAAAGTATGTGGATGTCCGAGAGTTCCCGGAACATGCGTATGATACCAACCCGGATGCTTTGGAGGTGCAGCTCAGATATAAGCAGGATCATGCGCTTGAAGCGATAATGACGCATGATAAGGGGATCATCAAATGCTGCACCGGTTTTGGTAAGTCGTTCTGCATCAAGTGCTTGACAGTACTATATCCCAATGCCAGGTTTGTTATATGCACTGAGGCAGCTGCCGTGGTTACGTCCCTCTACGATCAGTTGGTTGCAGTGCATGGCAAGTCTGAGGTGGGGTTGATCAAATCGGGCACCAGGGATTCAGAAGCTCTCAAGCGAATACAGGTATCTACAACCAAATCCATTCTGCGGTCACAGATTCGGACGTGCGACATTCTGCTTTTCGACGAGGTTCATAATGTCGGCGATAATCAAATAACCGATATGTTGATGAACAATGTAGAACACGCCAGAATGTTCGGGTTTACAGCTTCGCTGTGGAGAGGCGATAAATCAGAAGCGCTCATTAGAGGGCTATTCGGAGAAGTTATTACCGAGGTTACATATCAGGAAGCAGTAGCGCATAATCTGGTAGTACCCATAAGAGCGTTGATGATACCGTGTAGAGGGAAAGAAGCTCAGGTTAAGGATTCGATGATGTTAGACAAGAAGTTTAACTACATGTACAATCGAACCCGTAATCAGCTAATTGCCAACATCGCCAGAGATATTCCTCCCGATGAACAAACACTAATCATGGTAAGCACCTTCGAGCATGCGGTAAGACTACATCAGTTACTTCCGGAATATACAGTGTGTCACGGGGGTAGCGGCGTAAAGATCAAACGAAATAAGCCGTGGACAGCAGAAGAAGCCCCGGACTTAGTGCTGGCAATTCATAAAAAGGAAGGCGGAGTACACAGGTTCCTAAAGGTGGAAAACGCCTTAGGTATAACTGTGTATGTGGAGCTAAAACTCTTAAAAAATGAGCCCATACACTCAGAGGAACTGAGTAGGGATTTGAGGGAGATTCCGGCTGAGGGTGTGCTCTGTGGTTTTGATGGTAAGGATCCGTATATTCGTCCAGGCATAGCACCCGAAGCGTTCCTATATCGTATGACCGACAATGTTGTGAGCCTCAGCGAGCTGTTCTTCAACTACACTAAGTCGGACGGGGAGCCGTGCGGGGCACCGAAGATGGTAGATCGTCATATCGGAGATGTGGATCTAACCCAATACCGGATGACTCCAAAGATAATAAACCAGATACGCAAGGACTTTGAAGCAAACAAATTAAAAAAGTTGATAGCAACAAACGTCTTTTCTGAGGGAGTAGACTTTGTCCATCTGAAATATCTCATTAGAGCGGATGGTGAGGTGTCAAAGATTTCAAGTACGCAGATACCTGGGCGGTTATCACGCCTTATGCCGGGTAAAGATTGCGCGTATCTGATTGACTTTGTCGATCACTTCAGTTATTGGGCATATCGAAGATCGGAAGCCAGATTTAAAGACTATAAAGAGTCCGGGTGGGTATCCGGAGAGCTTAAACCAAGGGAGGTTAAATGAGACAGAAAATCAGCAAAGAGGGGATGATCGGCGCGATTGAGCTAGAGATAGACAATCGTGAGGTGTTCAGTCCTGAATTCAAGCAGTACGCAAAGATGGTGTATCTTGCGAAAGTTAACCGAGCACTGATGTCGAATGCGCTGGATATCAGCGAAGATGGAAAGATGCATCTTGGTGGTAACGGCGTTTGGACCAAAGAATCTAAGGCGGCGGTGATTGCAGAGATTGCTAAAAGTTTATGTCATGTGGCGGCCAAAGCAGTTACCTGTGAGATTGAGGCAATAACTGGAGAGCTCAGTGATTCAGAGAAGCTCAATGAGGCGATGACTGAGTTGTTCGGAGATTTGTGGGATCCTGAAAAGAGGGAGTTCAAATAGAGATGGAAGGTTGGCTGTGGCTGGTTATTTTCTACGCGGTTGTGGCGCTTGTTTGGACGTTCAGGCGATATCTGAGAGCTGCTAACAAGGATGTGTGGAAGAAGGATTTGTCTCTCCACATCGTAGAAAGTTTCAGTTGGTTGCTGGTGCTGTTTCGTACGGATTATTACAACGACGGCGCTCCGGATAAGAAAGATAACAAGTAAAACAGGCGCATGGTGCGCTAAATCAACTATTTAAAGGAGAAAAAGAAATGGAAAAGTTTGACAAGATCAAGGAATTCGAGGAAAAGGTGCAGCCGCTGCTCTTTGAGATTCGTGAGAAGTGCAGAGAGCTCGGCGTTCCGATGCTTATCAACTGTCTGCCCTACGATGATGACAAAACCACCAACTCTCGCACGCTCGCTTACTTTGGCGAAGAGGGTGCCATGAAGGATCGGAACTGCACGCTGCAGCTCGCGGTGATGACCGAAGTGGCTGGCCTTCCGTATCAGCTGCAGATGTTGTTGCTCATGATGATTCAGAAGTTCAAGACGGATTTCAAGGATCAGCTTGAAGGGTGCAAGAGCCCTCGGATGCCCATGGAGGAGGATCATGCTCCTCGTAAGCCGTGTGAGCATCATGCGAAGCACGGGGAAGCGTCCGACGCCGACATACTCAGTCCGAACGAAGAGGCAATGCTCAACGAGGTGCTGAAGAACTTGGGAGCGTCGGGCCCCTCGGAGGATAATTCCGAGGGCAAGTAAGCATCAGCTGAAGATAATAACGGGGGCTTCGGCCCCCATTATTTTTGGAGAAGTAAATGCTGAAAAAGGAGCTCTTAACCGAGTTTCGATGCCCCTGTTGCTTAAAAAATGGTTTTGTGATGCACGAATGGGTGTCGTCAGGTGAAGATTCAGGAGAACGCACTTCTCGTCATAGATTGGTATGCTCCAACTGTGGCAGAGCTTCGCTCCCCATGGATACGGCATATCTGGCGATAGAAACATTCCTTTACAGCTTTAATACGTGCTGGTATGCTGACGCGGACACTGTTCTTATCTCTTTGGAAAGATTGAATGAACTTATAGCCTCAGGTAAACCAGTTACCAAAAAACAGCTGGATAGGCTGGATCTTAGGAGTAGACTAGGATGATGACTAATCTTACATGGGTACGACGATATTTTGCTCCACACCCTGATACAGCCCACCTGCGCACATCTTCCATGAAGTATGTTGGGAAACATGCCTATGTTCAGTATTGGGACAATGGGAGACACTGGGGGCAGATCGCTGCACTACTCGGGTCTGGAGAGCATCGCGTGATGCTGTTGCATACGACTGACTTTATGGCGGATGAACTCTCTCGTATCGGGTATTCATTCAATCCGTGTGCGTCACGTACTGCTTACCCGCTAGAGGGCTGGTGGTGGTGGACTGAACGAGTGACATATCCGACCACATATCACGTTGAATTTCATGCAGACGACGACTTCCAGGGGATGTCGGATGCGCAGATTATCGACATCATGTGGGATCGTTTCAATGCACGAATACGCGAGAGACATGAACACATTGATTTGTGTCGGAGGAGCAAGTTCCGTTGGGCTGTTCGTCAGCTTACTGGTGCATTTGCGGCGTTCGCAACAGCTTTTGGCCGCGAGATAGAAACGGAAACTGCGCAAATGGTTCGGGAGCTGAACGCCGCAATTGAAGACACCCCGGAAAATCGGCATGTGTGGGCCTCGATTGCTGCTAGGGTTGGCGCATCGCACAGAGAGGAGCTGGCTGCACAGCGTGCAGAAAGACAGCGGGTAGAGAAAGAGAGTAATGTAGCTCTTGAAGAGTTCCGTGCATGGCTAAACGACCAACCTTTCTATGTTCGGTGGGAGATCGAGCTGATGCTTTCCGGTTACTCTTCTTATCGTTTGGAAGAAGAATATCCGGTAGCCGAGGAATTCCGTAAGCGAATACTACCTGATGCGCTTCGCAACATGCTTCGTTATGAGCGTGAGTCCAGAGTGTTGCCGTATGATTCGTTTGCTACAGCCTTCATCGATGGTAACGGTACCCCCAAGGTTTTTCTGCTAGGGAGACATTGGTGGGACAACGAAACGGCAGAACTGGAGAATGTCGAGGCAATAGATAGGGTTATTGCTGGACTGGAGCAGAGTGTTCCGAATCTGCCGCAAACGCATAATTACAGTGCTCATTATACTTGGAGAGTTGAAGAGTTCAGTAATCTGTGTTGGGAATTGTCTCGGACCGCACATCCGAGGAGTAGATACGGTGCTCCGGCGAATCGTGTGTTCAGCTCGTTGAATCGTCGTTATTTGGTGGATCGCCTTAAGGATTTAAAGGCTAGAATCCAAGCTAAAGAAACAGCCGCTGGCTGAGAAAGGAGTAAAAATGTTGCAGATAAGCATAGCGCAGGCCAAGGCACTTCGTACTCAGAAACACCCTATTGTGGTGTTGGGTAGTAGTCTTATCGGGGTTGCCGGGACAGAAAGTTTTGCCTTTCATGCGTGGACCGATCCGAGAAGCTCGTTGTTTATGTCACGCTGGTGCGCCCCTGAAGGCCGGGACAGCACCGTGAGGCGTTTGCGGGTTCCCCGGACGATGGCGTTGGGGGCTCTGCGAAAATTTCTCAATCATATCCAGCGACAGGCAACGTCCGCAGTACACTGGGGCATTTCGTTTGGTGGCACTATTTCGATCCTTCTTCCGAGCGGGAGAGTATCGAACGTTGTTGTTCGGAACAACCGCGTTGTCGAAGACAGACTTGTGAAGTGGTGGGCCACTAGATACAATTACAAACGGGTGGCATAGGAGGTGAATATGCTGTTTAAACGTCTTAACGGACTGGTGCTGAATGTTGATAATATTCTGCTGTATGCGCCGATAACCATTCGAGATTATTTCAAGGACGACAGCGCGAATGGTCAGGTCAACATTGACGTTGTTACCGACAAGTATGACCTCTTCTCTCGGGAGGAGCGTCTAGCTCTGGCGGAGCTTGTAAAAAATCGTCCAGGTGTGGCGGATACGGTGGTGATCGCTTATGCAGCTGAGTTCCCTGGGCGCATGCGGACAGTCATTCGAAAGGATGAATACCAGCAGATTGTCGGCAACCTGCTCAGTAAGGGTGTGTCGGTAGTTGCCGCAAAGCAAACTTTGCCCGATGATTTGAAGGGGTTGTAAATGGGCTGGGGTACCTATTATAAGTACAACGGCAAAATCTCACGGGTTGGTAAGGACGAACTCCAAGGTGAATTGCAAGACCAGCAAGACCTTATTGACATGTGGTGGCGTGAGATCCTTGCATATGCAGCAACCTCTCCGCCGCTGATGGCGGAGGATTGTGAAGGGAGTAAGTATCCCTGGCCGGAGTTTATTGCGTCTAAGATAGACTCGCTGCGCAGGGATCTGGAAGAGGCCTACCAACTGAAAACACATATTGAAGATTGTTTGGAAACGCTGACTGAGCACCCCGAGAATGTCAGTGATCCAAATGATTATCGTGATGAACTTCTTAAAGGAGGAAAGAAAGATGTGCCATGATTACAGCCACTGTGCTCGTGAGACCTGCCCTAAAGCTAAGACCTGTTTTAGAGCGTGGTTGCATCGAGAAGATATCCGCATCAAGAAAGCGCACCCCGAACAAAAAATGTGGTGTACTTACTTCATGGGTGTGAAGCCGGATGAAAACGGCGATTGTAAACATTATGTCCCAACTGAGGATTGGATGGTGAAGAAAGATGAGGAAGCTGGCGACACTGAGAAAGATTGATGCCATCATCCCGATTGACGGTGCCGAGAAGATTGAGCTCGCTCAGACAGGTGGTTGGCAATGCGTCGTCGGTAAAGGTCAGTTCAAGCCCGGCGAATCCGCCGTATTCTTTGAGATCGACAGCGCGCTGGATCCCAACGATCAGCGCTTTGCGTTTCTCAAAGATCGGTGTTACAAGGCATGGAAACTGTCGAATGGCGATTTGATCGACGAGTGTATCCGCATTCGTACCATCCGGTGCATGGGACACATTTCGCAGGGGCTGTTCATGCCGCTGTCGGAGTTTCCGGAGATCGAATCGGAGAACTGGTTCGATCTTACGGAGCTTCTGAAAGTTCGTCATTATGACGAAGTCAAGGAACACGCGGAGATCGTCGGAGGAAAAGCCCAGCTTGCTGGACAGGCGCGCGGATCCTTTCCATCTCATCTGGTACCCAAGACGGATGAGGAGCGACTCCAGAACCTTACTCAGTATTTTGAAACAATGCAGGATGTCGAGTTCGAATGCACTGAGAAATTCGACGGCAGCAGCCTAACTGCATTGTACTACGATGGTTATGACGAAAATGAGAGGTTCTCAGTATGTAGTCGTAATCTCATGCTGAAGGATACCGAGGGCAATCTGTTCTGGGAAATGGCCAGGAAGTATGAGCTTGAGCGTCATCTCAGACAGTACTTCGAACTTACCGGCGACTGTCTCGCAGTTCAAGGAGAAATCGTAGGACCGGGAGTCAACGGCAACCGCGATCAGTACACTGAACACGAGCTTCGTATTTTTCGAATCTACAACATCACACAGCAGGAGTGGTTGCGGCCGGCCATTCGACAGGAGTTGGCGTTTGCCTGGAGCATTCCGCACGTCAAGGTCATTCGTCCCCGTTGGAAGGTTTTCCAGGATCTGAAAACGATGGACGATTTCCTCAACTTTGTCCAGGGTAAGACTGACCGTGGGCATGATCGCGAGGGAATGGTTTGGAAGAGCATGGATGGTAGTGTCAGCTTCAAGGTGATCAATCCGGAGTACCTTTTGAAGGAGAAATAGGATGGGTCAGGGAGCTCAGTGGGTGAACAAGTACGGCTTCGGCGAGGTGCTGTTTCGCCCAATATTCGGCGGAGATGGGGAGTTCGATTCTATCGAAACCCTTGAAGGTATCAAGGAAATCAGGCTCGTTCAGACCTCTTGCGGAGCATTGGGGGAACAGTATCCACGGCTTGTAACCGATGTTTTGTATCAGTTCTACGGAAGTGGTGCCTGGATATCAGAACGTGAGCTGTTTCGTACGCGGAAAGAGGCACTGGACTATGCGCAAGGTCAGGTGAAATGTGCCATTGACAGGTTGAGCGATAGTTTGGGTAAGATCGAAAGAGAAAGGGACTATAATGAGCGAAACAACCGAACCGATCAAGAATAAATACGAAGTTGGAGAAACTCTGATTCATCCGGTGTTTATTGACAAATGTATATTTGCATGCATGTCAAAAACATCTCCGGTATCTAGTATACATCGAGCTACGCACGAGAAAAAAGATGCTGAAGGTTATTTGGAAGCCGCACCGCTTTCGAGACTGGTATATTTTTTCGCAGATACTGGAGAATGGATTCGAGAAGAAGAGCTATTCCGTACCCGAGAAGAGGCTGAGAAGTATGTTTACTGGCGGTCTAGGGCTGCTATAAAGAACATAGAGAATGCCCTAAGCAGAATACAATATAAAGGAGAACTCGAATGACAGAAAAGACAGCGAATGAGCTGCTGGTGACGTGTTCGAAGTTGGCAGCAACTGTTGAGCGGCTGGCCGCAAGGGTCGAGGAGCTGGAACGGGAGAACGCGGAACTTAAGCGCGAGAACGAGTTTCTGAAGAAAACTCAGCAAACAGTCCCGAGCTACCCCAACTTTCCGGATAGTTCGCCGGTTATTCCCCTGATGCCACCGGTGTATTATCCGCCCATTAATCCCTACACTCCGGGTGATTGGCCTCCCGGCCCCACGATTACCTGCTCGGTAAATCCGTGTGAAAAGCACACAGGCAGGGTACGTATCAAGTCAAAATCGGAGGCCTAGAATGGCGGATTTCGTCAACCACCCTCCGCACTATACGGAAGGGTTTGGGGCCTGCTCCATCGAGTGTATTGATGTGTCCCAGTACTTGGGGTTTTGTCTGGGGAATGCTTTCAAGTACATCTGGAGAGCAGGGAAGAAAGGCGATTCTGACAAACTCGTCGAAGATCTGAAGAAGGCCCGATGGTATTTGATACGAGCAACAGAGTATCGTCTTACACCTCCGCGCGAGGGCGTGTTTGCCGCCAGAGGTGTGTTCAATCTTATTCCGGCACCCGGCACAGACTCTCCTGAGTACCAGCGTTGGTTGATACTGTCATCAATTGTCAACGAGCACTATATGTGTGCTCTGAGCGCTGTGGAGACTTGGCTTATCAGTCTACACGCACTTGATGACTATTCGATGTCGCCAGAACAACGAGAAAGACTCGAACTGGTAAAGGATGTGTATTACTAATGATTTTCAGATTCATTCTAATCTTGGTCATCTTCGCATGTATCGCATGGCCGCTGTACAAGCTTACCTTGCGGTTTGTGT
>Ga0310690_10012228_pt1 | contig 10548 bp, 12 predicted proteins | sample AusTroGonzalo_MG_2_FD_207661 | JGI IMG/M metagenome (GOLD analysis project Ga0310690, IMG submission 207661) | Bovine rumen microbial communities from tropical cattle in Woodstock, Queensland, Australia - Gonzalo_04 (v2) (version 2) | ecosystem: Host-associated > Mammals > Digestive system >...
TCTCAAAGTGACCCGCATCATCAAGCGGCGCACCGTGGCCAACGAGGCCTGCGACGCCGCGCACGTCACCGTCAACGGCCGCCCGGCCAAAGCCTCTTACGACGTCAAGGAAAACGACGTGATCGAGGTGAGTTTCGGCGCCCGCACTTTGAAAGTGCGCGTGCTCTCGGTCAAAGAGACCGTCGGCAAAGCCGAGGCCGGCATGCTCTACGAGGTCATCGAATAAAAAAAGGCCCGCCCGCATATAGTCTTTGAGAAAAGACAAAAAGGGAGGGCATTATGAACGTTCAGACAAACGAAACGGGCAAGCACACGCTCACGCTGTCCGCGCGCACCCGCCTTGAGATCGGCGGCGTGACCGACGTCGTCAGCTTTGACGAGGAGACGGTGACGCTTGTCACCGACTGCGGCGAATTGACCGTCGAGGGCACGTCTTTACACATCGGCACGCTCAATATCGAGCGGGGATGCGTCGTCGTCGACGGGCGCGTCAACGCCCTGATCTATACCGAGGATACGCCCCGCAAAAAACGCGCGCGCCTGTTCGGATGATCGCGCTCTCGCCCGCCCGCCAGTTGTATATGCTGGCGCTTTCGCTCTTTTGCGGATTTGCCGCGGGGGCGGTCTACGACGTATTCGGGGTGATCTCGCTGCTGCTCGGCGCCTACGCCGTGCCGGCGCGCATGTACCCGCGCTATCAAAAGCCTCTGCCGCTTGTCAAAAAGCCGGTGCCGCTCCGCCGTCGCCGCCTCGGCCGCGTGTGGCGCGGCGTCGTGGTCGGCGCGCTCGACTGCCTGTTTGTGCTGTCGCTCGGCGTCGCGACGGTCGTCATTCTGTTCGTCGCGAACGACGGGCAGTTCCGCGCGGCCGTGCCGATCCTGCTTTTGGCGGGCTTTTTCGCGTGGCGGCTCTCGGTGGGACGCCTGTTCGACGCGGGCGCGCCTCTCGCGGCTTTTCTCCTGTCCGCCGCGTGGGTCTATCTGATCGCGCTTCTCCTATTGCCGCCGCGCCTGGCGCGTCGCGGCGTTCTTTTGCTCGCGGGGCCGCTCGGGCGGCTGTATCGCCGCGCGGCGACGCATATCGCGCAAAAAAAGAGCCGTGCGCTCTGCCGACGACACGTGGCTCTGGCCGCGTGCGGATTTGAAACCGAAAAGGAAGTGAAACACCGCCATGAAACAACAGGACGACAGAAACAAAACGAGCAAGCTGACCTGGGTCATCCGCGTCATCATCATCGTCATTTTCTGCGTGTCGGTGGTCATCGGAGCCGTCAAACTGGCCGAGGCGCACCAAAAGAAACAGCATAACGAACAGTTGGAAGAATCCATACAGCAGGGAGAAACCTCGACATAAAAATCGCGCGCCCCTGAATAAAGCGCGCCCGTTCCGGTCAATATTCCTTTGCGGGGTATCCGCGAAAGGGAGGAACAGAGATGAACGATATGCTCAAAGACCTGACGGGCAAACGGTGCAGCATCCTCAACGAAGACGCCGAGTATCTCACCGGCAGCGCCGACATCGCCTGCGACGTGCTGGAAGTGGACGACGAGTGGATCAAGGTGGCCTTTACCGACCGGCTGGGCCGCCGCGTCACGCGCATGGAGCGCACCGATACGCTCGACCGCATCGAGTTGTTTTCCTGAAAAAAGCGGCTTTGCCTTTGGCAAAGCCGCTTTTCGTTTAACCGATCAGCCCTTTTATAAAGATCTCGATGCCGATACCGATCAGAATGATACCGCCGAGTATCGTCGCCCTGCCCGCCAGACGCGTGCCGAACCGCTTGCCGAGCCAAAGGCCGCAAAGGCAGATGATAAAGGTGACGGTGCCGATCATCAGCGCCGCGATCAATGCCGTGACGAAGGGATAACCGGCGATGGTAAAACCGACCGAGAGCGCGTCGATCGAGGTGGCAAGCCCCTGCATCAGCAGTGCGCCGACGCCGAGCACGGCAACGGCCTCTTCCTCTTTTTTTCGGTCGTGCATGCCCTCGATCAGCATCTTGCCGCCCACGAACAGCAAAAGCGCGAGCGCGATGTAGGGCACGGCCCGCTGAAAGGCCGAAAAACGCTCTGCCGCAAAGTGCACGCACACCCAACCCGTCAGCGGCATCGCGGCCTGAAACAGGCCGTAAACGCCCGCTATGACGCACATGCGGGGCGTTTTCATCTCCGGCTCGCCGAGGCCGTTCGCCAGCGACACCGAAAAGGCGTCCATCGAAAGGCCCACGCCGAGCAGCAGCGTATTCAAGACGAACAAAAAGGCCCCCAAACGGCTCACCTCCCGCATTCGTTTTTCACAAGTTCACTTATTGTATCACATGCGCCCGACGCTGTCAAGAGGAGGCCGAAAATCGACGCTTTGATGAAGTCAAAAATGCGCTTTGTCACTTTCGCACAAGAGAGGCCCCCCGATTTTTCAGCACACTTTACAAAAGGTAGAAAAGTATATAGATATGCTTGACAAAAAAGAAAGGTTATGATAGAATATTAACGTAAAAAAAGAGTTTCTGCGACTGACGGAACGGTGGGGCACCACGAGGAAACAGAAATCATAAACGCCGTCCGTCTGGGCACACTTTTCCACCAAGGAATAAGTGCCCCTTTTTCGTTTTATAGGAGGGTATCAACATGAAAAAAGTCGGTATCATCATGGGCAGCGCCAGCGATCTGCCGGTGGTCGAAAAGGCCATCAAGACCCTGCAGTCACTGCAGGTCCCGTTCGAGGTGCACGTCTGCTCGGCGCACCGCACCCCCGAAGAGGCGGGCCTCTTTGCCGCCTCTGCAGCCAAGCGCGGCTTCGGCGTCCTCATCGCCGCCGCGGGCATGGCGGCCCATCTCGCGGGCGCATTGGCCGCGCGCACCACGCTGCCGGTCATCGGCATCCCCTGCAAATCCAATACACTCGACGGCATTGACGCTTTGCTGTCCACCGTACAGATGCCTTCCGGTATTCCGGTAGCGACTGTTGCGATCGACGGGGCGACCAATGCCGCTTTACTTTGCGCCGAAATTCTGGCGCTTTCCGACGAGGGGCTCGCCAAACGCCTCGTCGACCGCCGCGAGGCCGAACGCCGGGCGGTGCTCGAAAAAGACGCCGAGGTCGCGGCGCAGTACAATTCGTAATCCAAAATTTTTTATACATGAAGGGGAGAAGTATCATGAAAAAAATTTACCAGGGCAAAACCAAAGACGTGTTCGCGCTTGACAACGGCAACTACCTGCTCAAATTCAAAGACGACTGCACCGGCAAAGACGGCGTGTTCGATCCGGGCGAAAACTCGATCGGCCTGACCATCGAGGGCGTGGGCGACGTCAACCTGCGCATGTCCGTTTACTACTTTGAAAAAATGAACGCCGCCGGCATCCGCACCCACTTCGTCAGCGCCGACCTCAAAAACACCACCATGGAAGTGCTGCCCGCCAAAGTGTTCGGCAAGGGCCTTGAAGTCATTTGCCGCCTGAAAGCCGTCGGCAGTTTCTACCGCCGTTACAGCGATTATATCGAAGAGGGCGCCGACCTGCCCTACTACGTCGAGATGACTTTCAAAAACGACGCCAAGGGCGATCCGCTGGTGACCAAAGAAGGTCTCATCACGCTCGGCGTCATGACCGCCGAACAGTATGAGGCCATCAAAGAGATGACCAAAAAAGTCACCGCCGTCGTGGCCGAAGACATGAAAGCGAAAGGCCTTGTACTCTATGATATCAAATTTGAGTTCGGTTATGACAAAGAGGGCAAAGTCATGCTGATCGACGAGGTGGCTTCCGGCAACATGCGTGTCTACAAAGACGGCGCCTACATCGAACCCATGGAACTCTCCCGCCTCTTCTTCGCGAAGTAAGGAGGGAACATGGGCGGTTTCTTCGGCGTGGCCGCACGGCGCGACGCCCTGCGGGATACGTTTTTCGGCACGGATTATCACTCCCACCTCGGCACCAGCCGGGGCGGCATGGCCGCCTATGACCCGGAGCTGGGTCTGCAGCGGTCGATCCACAACATTCAAAACGCGCCTTTCCGCACCAAATTCGAGCACATTTCGGATGAAATGCGGGGCACCGCGGCCATCGGCTGCATCAGCGACACCGATCCCCAGCCGCTGCTCATCCGCTCGCACCACGGCACCTATGCCATCAGCACCGTGGGCGTCATTCTCAACAAAGACGCGCTGATCGAGCGTTACTTTGCCGCCACGGGCGGGCATTTCGACGCCATGACGGGCGGCTGCGTCAACGGCAACGAGCTGACAGCGGCGCTCATCGACCAAAAGAAAGATTTTGTCGAGGGCATCCGCTTTGCCCAACAGGAGATCGAGGGTACGGCCTCCATCCTCATCCTGCGCGAGAACGGCGAGATCATCGCCGCCCGCGACAAGGTGGGCCGCCTGCCCGTTCTGGTGGGCAGGGGAGAAGAGGGCCACTGCGTCACGTTCGAGTCCTTCGCGGCCGAAAAACTCGGCTACGAACTGGTGCGCGAGCTCGGGCCCGGCGAGATCGTTTCGATCACCGCCGACGAGGTAAAGCAGCTGGCAGCCCCCGGCGACACGCTGCGCATCTGCGCGTTTCTCTGGACGTATTACGGCTATCCCGGCTCCACCTACGAGGGCGTCAACGTCGAGGCCATGCGATACCGCAACGGCGCCATCATGGCCGAGACCGAACAGGCGGCGGGCACCATGCCGAAGATCGATTACGTCAGCGGCGTGCCCGATTCCGGCACCCCGCACGCCATCGGTTACGCGGGCAAGAGCGGCGTGCCGTTCTCCCGCCCCTTCATCAAATACACCCCCACCTGGTCGCGCAGCTTCACGCCGCAGAAACAGTCGGAGCGCGACAAAGTGGCGCGCATGAAACAGATCCCCGTCAAGGAACTGATCGACGGCAAAGACCTGCTCTTTGTCGACGACTCCATCGTGCGCGGCACGCAGCTCAAAAAGACGGTCGATTTCATCTATGAGAGCGGGGCGCACACCGTGCACATGCGTTCGGCCTGCCCCCCCATCATGTACGGCTGCAAATATCTCAATTTCTCGCGCGCGACGAGCGATATGGAACTGCTGGCCCGTCGGGTCATTGTGGAACTCGAGGGCGAAGAGGGCTTTGCGCACATCGAGGAGTACAGCGACGGCACGACCGAGCGGGGCAGAAAACTGCGCCGCACCATCGCCAAAAAACTGCACTTCGACTCGCTTGAATTTCAGTCCGTCGAGGGCGTGATCAAGGCCATCGGCCTGCCCGCCTGCAAACTCTGCACCTACTGCTGGAACGGAAAGGAATAAACGACATGAACACCAATTCCAGGTCCGAGAGTTACGCCGCCGCCGGCGTGGACATCACCGCCGGTTACAAGGCTGTGGAACTGATGAAAAAACACATCGCCCGCACCATGATACGGGGCACCGCCGACGACATCGGCGGTTTCGGCGGTCTTTTTCCGCTCGATCTCTCCGATTGCAAAAATCCGGTGCTGGTTGCCGGCACCGACGGCGTGGGCACCAAACTGAAACTGGCGTTTCTCATGAATAAGCACGACACCGTGGGCATCGACTGCGTGGCCATGTGCGTCAACGACGTCGTCTGCTGCGGCGCCAAACCCCTGTTCTTTCTCGATTACATCGCCTGCGGCAAGAACTATCCCGAAAAGATCGCCGCCATCGTCGCCGGCGTGGCCGAGGGCTGCGTGCAGGCCGGCTGCGAGCTGATCGGCGGCGAGACCGCCGAAATGCCCGGCTTTTACCCCGTCGACGAATACGATCTGGCCGGCTTTTCGGTGGGCGTGGTCGACAGGACCCGCGTCATCGACAAAATGACCATGAGGGCCCGCGACGTCATGATTGCCCTGCCGTCGTCGGGCATCCACTCCAACGGCTTTTCGCTGGTGCGCAAGGTGTTCCGCGTGGGCGAATGCGACCTCGGCGCGCCCGTCGCCGAACTCGGCGGCAAGTCGCTCGGCGAGGTGCTGCTCACCCCCACCAGAATTTACGTCAAACCCATTCTCGCGCTGCTTGAAAAAGTGCACGTGCGCGGCATTTCGCACATCACGGGCGGCGGCTTTTACGAGAATATGCCGCGCTCCATCCCCGCCGGTCTCGGCGTTAAGATCGAGAAAAAAGCCGTGCGCACGCCGGCCGTTTTCGGCCTTCTGCAAGCCACGGGCAAGATCGACGAGCGCGACATGTTCAACACCTTCAACATGGGCGTCGGCATGAGCGTCGTCGTACCGCGCGACGAGGCCGATACGGCGCTCGATATTCTGCGCGGCGCGGGCGAAGACGCCTATATCGTCGGCGAGATCGAAAAAACGGAAGAGAAGGTGCGGTTATGTTGAAAAAAGCGATCAGCGGCGTTATGGCCGGCATCCTCATTTCCATCGGCGGCTCCGTGTTCCTTGCCTGCACCGACAAAGTGATCGGCGCGGTGTTCTTCTCGGTGGCCCTGCTTTGCATCTGTTTCAAGGGCTATTCGCTCTTTACAGGCAAGGTCGGTTTTCTGCCCGAAAAATGCGACAAAGAAGCGCTTTCCGTCCTGCTTTTGGGGCTGCTCGGCAACGCCGTCGGCACCATCGCGTGCGGCTATCTGCTCCGTTTCGCCATCCCCACGATCGGCGAGGCCGCAAACGCGCTGTGCGCGGCCAAACTTGCCAACCAAAAACTCTGGCAAACGCTGGTGCGGGCGATCTTCTGCGGCATCCTCATGTACCTGGCCGTCAGCATTTACCGCGACAAGAAAACGCCGCTTGCCATCGTATTCTGCATCCCCGTGTTCATCCTTTCCGGCTTTGAACACTCCATCGCCGATATTTTTTACTTTGCGGCGTCGGGCATCGTGTCGTTTAGCGCGTTCCTGTTCCTTGTGATCGTCATCGCGGGCAACTCGATCGGCGGCGTGCTACTGCCGCTGCTCGCCAAGATCGGCAATAGAGGAGAAGAGACATGAAAACGACCGAAAAAACACCCGTGCGTATCGCGGTGCTCGTGTCGGGCGGTGGAACCAATCTGCAGGCCCTGATCGACGCCGAGCGGGCGGGCGTCATCAAAAGCGGCAAAATCGAGTTGGTCATCTCCGGCAACCCGGAGGCCTATGCCCTGCAGCGCGCCGCGGCGGCCGGCATCCCCTCTGCCGTCGTCTCCAAAAAGAACGTCGGCGGGCAGGAGGCCTTTGAAGAAAAGATCAAAGAACTGCTGCGCGCCTACCGCATCGACCTCATCGTGCTGGCGGGTTTTCTCTCCATTTTGAGCGAGAACTTCACCCGCGACTTTCCCCGCCGTATCATCAACGTGCATCCCGCGCTCATCCCGTCGTTCTGCGGCAAGGGCTACTACGGCCTGAAAGTGCACGAAGCGGCTCTCTCGGCCGGCGTCAAAGTGACGGGCGCCACCGTGCATTTCGTCAACGAAGTGCCGGACGGGGGCGAGATCATCATGCAAAAAGCGGTGGCTGTGTGCCGCGGCGACACGCCCGAGACGCTGCAAAAACGCGTCATGCGCCTCGCGGAGTGGAAGATATTGCCCGCCGCCACCGAAAAAGTAAGCGCCGCCATTTTACGCGAAAAGGAGAAACGCACATGAACATCTATCAAGTGCCCGCCATCGAAGACCGCATCACGGGCAACCCCTATGTGGGTCGCGGCATCGTCATCGGCAAATCGGCCGACGGCAAAAAAGCCGTCTCGGCTTACTTCATCATGGGCCGCAGCGAAAACAGCCGCAACCGCGTCTTTGCCAAAAAAGACGACGCGCTGTTTACCGAGCCTTTTGACGCCTCCCGCGTCAAAGACCCGAGCCTCATCATCTACGCCGCCGTGCGGACGTACAAAAACAACCTGGTCGTCACCAACGGCGACCAGACCGACACCGTCGTCGAGGGGCTTGCCGCCGGCAAAACGTTTTCCGCCGCGCTGGCTACCCGCGCCTTTGAGCCGGATGCGCCCAACTTCACCCCCCGCATCAGCGGCATGCTGACCTTTGCGGGCGGCGACTTCACCTACGAAATGAATATTCTCAAAAGCGCCGATGCGGAGGGAAGCGCCTGCAACCGCTTTACCTTCTCCTACGCACCTCTGCCGGGCGTCGGCCATTTTCTGCACACCTACGTCACCGACGGCAGCCCCATTCCCACTTTTCAGGGCGAGCCGGAGCGCGTGGCCGTGCCCGACGACATCGACGCCTTTACCGGGGCTCTCTGGCAGGCGCTTGACGAAAACAATAAAATTTCGCTCTACGTGCGTTACACCGACCTCGCGACGGGCGGCGTGACCGAACGCATCATCAACAAAAACCAAAAGTGAGGGAATTGCCATGAAAGAATTTGAACTGAAATACGGCTGCAACCCCAACCAGAAACCCGCCAAGATCTTCATGGCCGACGGCTCCGATCTGCCCATCAAGATCCTCAACGGCCGCCCCGGCTACATCAACTTTCTCGATGCCCTCAACAGCTGGCAGTTGGTGAAAGAACTCAAAGAGGCGCTCGGCCTGCCCGCCGTCACCTCGTTTAAGCACGTCAGCCCGACCTCCGCGGCGGTGGGCATCCCGCTCTCCGACACGCTCAAAAAAGCCTGCTTCGTCGACGACATCGCGGGGCTTGACGCCTCACCCCTGGCCTGTGCCTACGCCCGCGCCCGCGGCACCGATCGCATGTGCTCCTTCGGCGATTGGGTGGCTCTCTCCGACGTGTGCGACGTCACCACCGCCACCATGATCAAACGCGAGGTGTCGGACGGCATCATCGCCCCCGGCTACGAGCCCGAGGCGCTGGAGATCCTCAAAAGCAAGAGAAAAGGCAACTACAACATCGTCGAGATCGATCCCGCCTACGTGCCCGATCCCGTCGAGCGCAAACAGGTGTTCGGCGTCACCTTCGAGCAGGGCCGCAACAACTTCAAAATCGACCGCGCGTTGCTCTCCAACATCGTGACGAAAAACAAAAACCTGCCCGAGGGCGCCGTGCGCGACCTCATCGTGTCGCTCATCACGCTCAAATACACCCAGTCCAACTCGGTCTGCTACGCCGTTGACGGACAGGCTATCGGCGTGGGCGCGGGCCAGCAGTCCCGCATCCACTGCACGCGTCTCGCGGGCAGCAAGGCCGACACCTGGTTCCTGCGCCAACACGAAAAAGTGCTGTCCCTGCCGTTCAGACCCGAACTGGGGCGCCCCGATCGCGACAACGTCATTGACGGCTATATCAACAAGAACGAAGAAGACGTGACCGCTGAGGGCATCTGGCAAAAGTATTTCACGACCCGCCCCGAGCCCTTGACCGACAAAGAGGCAAGGGAATATCTGGCCGGCCGTCAGGGCGTGGCGCTCGGTTCCGACGCGTTTTTCCCGTTCAGCGACAACATCGAGCGCGCCAAAAAGAGCGGCGTCGCCTACATCGCCGAACCGGGCGGCTCCATCCGCGACGACGCGGTCATCGAGTGCTGCGACAAATACGGCATGGTTATGGCCTTTACCGGCATGCGCCTGTTCCACCATTGATAAGGAGTAGACATGAACTTTTTTGAAGAACTGAAACAGTACGACCCGGAGGTCTATGCCGGCGTCGAGGCGGAACTGTGCCGCCAACAGCAGAACATCGAACTCATCGCCTCCGAGAACATTGTTTCCCGCGCCGTCCTTCTGGCGGCGGGCACGGTGCTGACCAATAAATATGCCGAGGGCTTTCCAGGCCACCGCTATTACGGCGGCTGCCAGTACGTCGACGTGGTGGAAAACCTCGCCATCGAGCGCGCCAAAAAGCTGTTCGGGGCGGAGCATGCCAACGTGCAGCCGCACTGCGGCGCTTCGGCCAACCTCGCGGTGTTCTTCGCTCTGCTCACGCCGGGCGATACCGTCATGGGTCTCAACCTCGCCAACGGCGGCCACCTGTCACACGGCTCGCCCGTCAATATCTCGGGCAAATATTTCAACGTCGTCCCTTACGGCGTCGATCCCGTGACGGAGATGCTCGACTACGACGAGATCCGCCGCATCGCGCTTGAATGCAAACCGAAACTCATCGTGGCGGGCGCCAGCGCCTATTCCCGCGCCATCGACTTCGAGGCCATCGGCAAGATCGCAAAAGAGGTCGGCGCGTACTACATGGTCGATATGGCGCACATCGCCGGTCTTGTGGCGGCCGGCCTGCACCAGAGCCCCGTGCCTTACGCCGACGTGGTGACAACCACGACGCACAAAACGCTGCGCGGCCCGCGCGGCGGCCTCATCCTTTGCCGCGCCGAGCTGGCGCAAAAGATCGACAAGGCCGTTTTTCCGGGCACGCAGGGCGGCCCGCTCGAACACATTATCGCCGCCAAGGCGGTGGCGCTCGGCGAAGCCATGACCGAGGATTTTCGCGCCTATCAGCGGCAGATCGTCAAGAACGCCAAAGTGCTGTGCGGCGCGCTGAAAGAGGCGGGTTTCCGCATCGTTTCCGGCGACACCGACAACCACCTCATGCTCATCGACCTGCGCCCCTTCGGCATCACGGGCAAGGAGATGGAAAAGCGGCTTGACGAGGTGCATATCACCGCCAACAAGAACGCCATTCCGAACGACCCCGAAAAGCC